>Ga0307968_1000760_pt1 | contig 24512 bp, 30 predicted proteins | sample OrgLakmetagen650_FD_201834 | JGI IMG/M metagenome (GOLD analysis project Ga0307968, IMG submission 201834) | Saline water microbial communities from Organic Lake, Antarctica - #650 | ecosystem: Environmental > Aquatic > Non-marine Saline and Alkaline > Saline | place: Antarctica: Organic Lake...
ATAGACTTTTTCTTTTTCTTTTTGAGCTTATGGATTTATTTGTGGCTGGCCGAGACCAGTCAGCAGCCGATCAGCCAAACAACCTGGCTGAAGGTCACCCCCCATTGTAACCATTGTAACCCTCATGAACGTTTCCCCTTTTGTTTAGCTAGGTGATTACAGGCTTTTTCCAAGCTTCCGCTCAGATGCCCCCCAGAGGCATATATAGCGATGTAACCTTACCTTCACATTTTGAATCTTGATCATACCGGAAAATCAGAGGCTTTTACAAAGGAGCTCAGTGACAGTTTGCCATAACGTGCAAGTAGCGCCTCTTTTATGCAGTCCACTTGCCTAAACTAACAAACAAATGAAATGTTGATAATTCAAAAACCAGTGGACGGAAAACTGGTGCTGGTGACACCAAGCTCTTTGGAAAGGTGAAAAAAAAGCAAAAATGGATGGGGCCATGCCATGAAACGAAGGAAGTGCTCAGCAAACAAAAGAGAATGTAGAGAAAAACCATGGCGCAAAAAACACCTTTTCCTTTACAAGCTAAGCTTGCCTGACCTGGAAAGAGAGAGCACGTAAATTTGTAGCAAGCTAACATATAGACACTTTTCCTGTTGCTCTTGTGACGTCCTGCATTCCTTGAGCAAGTAACAGGCACAAAAAGCAAGAAGAATGAAGCGGTAAGTTAGGATGATGGATTCTAACACATCATAGAGTACACACCATGGCTGCATGGAAGCATGGCAGTTTGCAAGTACATTAATATTCACCTATCTACCTTGAATACAGGCAGACTCCCCCCTCATCTCACCCACGGACTCCCCCTAGTATAGACGCCTTTCTATCTTCAAATTTAGGCGGCACGGACTCTACTCCTCAGGCCTGCAAGGTCCGCACTGGAAGTGTTTGCAGCACGCACACTGACAGGACTTTCTACTTGTTACTGCATCCGTTGCAGTTTTGAACTAGGTTTTTAAAGGCATGCAAGCACGCAACTCTGCCTTGCTGTTCTGCACCTACAGTCTAACTCCTAGCTGCTCCTAACAGCCACCATTGCTCTTGCTATGGCTCGTGCACACCAATACGCTCGCAACAGCAAATAAGCAAGGAAGATGTTGAACGTGAATCAACCTCCTGTGCAACATATGGCCTACTTGTACGGCAAGGAAAAGAGGGGCAAGCAAATGGGACTTCGTCTTCAGGAACCATCTACCTACTTTACGGGCAAATGAGTTGCTCGTAGCAGGGATTGGTAAGTTAATCGAGGCAGCACTGCCAAAAGTGGCAGAAGATGCGTCTGCCCTGTCAGCAAAAGATACACGCAAAAGATGCATATTTCTTCACACTCACGCAACCGCTCATGCTCTCGTCAGACTGCCGATCGGCCCAAAACTCCACTCAAATGCCGCTTCTTAATTGGCCACTCGTTCTCGTTCTTGTCTAAACACTTGCTCCTACTCTGAGATGCGGAACTCTACTCCAAGCATTTCCTTGACTTGCTCATATGTCACAAACGTGATGGCAATGGAGGGAACCACTTTCACGTAGTTTGGCGCCAAGCCCTGCAAGGACAGTTGAGGTTGAAGAGCGTGATCAGAACATGTCTTGGGCATGGCATACCTGTAATAAAGTCTTTTACATACTAATTGAGACATTTCTTAACATGTATAATGATTCACACATGACACTCCACACGTTCTTGAGACACACATTTTGATTCACACATTTAGATGCACGTGCTACAAAGAACAACAAACAGGCTACGTTTGATTGGATGCCTGCATGGCATCAGCACTTCCTGCTAGAATAAGTTCAACTTTCTAACAACTTTTGTCACTTTGCAAGTCAGAAAAAAGCTCAACGCTGCGAGACTTTTTGTTTTCAACTATTCAAGCACGCGCAGAGCTGCTGCATTGTCAAATCACAACTAAAAAGGACTAGACTGGATTGTTTTTCGTTTTCTACTAACATATGTCCCAAGAAGAGATGACATCTTTGGGTCATGCCATTCTTGCCCTGCCTAATCCTTGCAGTTTAGTCCGGCCCAACAAAAGCACACACAAACCATTCGTTATGCCCATCATTCAACCCCATCTGAGAAAGCAAAGCTGGCAGGACGGGCCCTTCATGCCCTTCAATCCATGCAAACCAGCATTTTCAAAGACAGCACTGCAACAGTTTTAAGTGCAAATCAGCAGTAAATAATACAGCACTGCAGCAGTTATTAGAGCAAATCAGCAGTTCCTGAGACATTACCGCAACAGTTGTTAGTGCAAACCAGCAGCTCCTGAGACAGCAATACAGCTTGCCAACCACACGAACGGCTGCTCACAATCTCGGTTAACATGTATGTGTGGTACACATTCTTAGCAAAGCAATTTTCAGGCTCAACCTCCGAAACCGTCACCCCTGATCTCTGTGCATGTGCCCTGATCATTTGCACGCGACCTGACCTCTATGCATACGCTGATCTTCATACATGCACCCTGATCTTTATGCAAGTGACCTGATATTTATGCATGTGCCCAACAGTGACGCTCCAGTCCTTAACTCAAGACACTGGATTCTGCTTGCATTCTGATACTTGAATGCGCCCAACAGTGAGGCTCAAGTCACTTGACCTCAATTTCAGTAAACACTGGAATTCAGTCAACGATGTAACATTGAATGACGCAAGACGCCCTCTCCCCCCTCTCTCGTCTCCTGTCTTGACAAAGCGGTGCACGATCTGAACGATCGCACTTCTCACATTCCAAACAGCTTCCCCCTCATCTGAGATGCTGCCAACCCATTTTAACGGACCTGGTCCCTCCAGCAGTTCCCACCTACAGGAAAGTAACAAGGTGCCAGACCTCCCAGAAACCGTGCCCTGCACCCATGCCCACCTTGAACAGCGCCGACAAGCCCTCCTCACGCACTGTTTTGGCAAAGCAGTCCATCATGCCGCTATAAACCACTGCAGACTTCCCGTTCTGTGCGGCGTGTAGTGCAGCAGCTCCCGACCACCCAGATACCTGTTGCGTGGACGGCATGTAGCATGTGGGGTTTGAAATTATAGTCAGATGCGCAACACGTCGGCTCGCTGTCACAGCCTGACCCGTGCCAGCTTGAACACGGACTATGGGTATGAGCTGCAAATGTCCGTCATAGCCTGACCCTGTGCCAGCTTGAACACGGACTACGGGTATGAGCTGCAAATGTCCGTCACAGCCTGACCCTGTGCATGCTCGAACACGGACTACGAATACGAGCTACAGATGTTATTAATGACAGGTTTGGTTATTGGGCGATGGATGAAGTGCGCTGACATGTGTGGTCAGGGCGTTCATTCTTCGGCCGTCTTTCTTGGTGCCCCAGAAAGCGTCGGGGAAGCGCGGTAAGCGCTCTATGTGTTTGTGTTGATGCATGTGTGTGTATGACCGTGTGTGCAACAGCATGTGTGCGTTAAAGTCCACGTTTGGGGTTAGGACACCCCACTCATGCTTGGAGCAAAACAATTAGTAACCTGCTTTGCATACATGCCACCGCACGTTCCTACCTGCAATCTTCTTCGTGCTACATCTAAGGGGTAGGCCACTGTTTGCCCGGTTGAGCCGGCAGCAGCTCCACAAGCAAGCCTTGACCATATGCTCAAATCACGCTCGTCTTTTATACCTGCAGAGACCAAACAAGAAAGTCAAAAATTCCGCTGGCAGCAGCTCCACATGCGAGCCTCAACCATGTGCTAAAACCGTGCTCGTTTTTTCTTACTCTTGCAGGACCTGCTAACAAAAAAGGTTGGGCAGGTTTGTTGGCAGCAGCTTAAAATGCAGGCCTCAATCAATATCTTGAAATCGCATCTTTCGTACTTGTCGTCACCCAAGCACAAGAAATTTTCGTTGCACGTCCATATAAACAGCAGCTAGTGTAATCATTTTCGTAAGAACCGCTGTTTGATTTGATCTTTAATGCTTGCATGAGCGAGTTTGCTGAACCCAATTCAACCTGCTTTTGTCAGCCTGCCTGGAGGTCTGGATGGTTTTAGAAGCAAGCCAATATTCCTTTCAGAATAACGTGCCATGTCTAGTTTGAAGTGCATTTTGTAGTAGCGTAGCACACAGGTGTTACCTTGCATACTCTGCTGGACTGCATAATCTTTTGGTTGCAAAACACTGGCAATTTTGAAGCATGCCTGACGAGTCATGCATGCCACATTGCATTTGCCATAACGTTTTAAGAGGCAAGTTTGGGTGCCATGCATGCCACACGGGGTGCCAGAATGTTAAGATGCATGCTTTGGGTGCCTGGTAACTCAGCATTTAGAAAACTGCTGGAGGTAATGTTAGCATGGTTTCTATTTCGTTTGCATTGAGATGGCGGTGAGTTGTTTGCAAGGATTTTAAAGATTCACAAGAAGAAATAAGGTCTGGTGTTACGCACTGTACTCAGTAGTTTTGAGATGAGGCGTCTAACACTAATATGCACAACAATGGAGTCTCAGGAACCCCCCCCTTTCGCGCTGCCACAACCAGATTGTGTCTTTATGATCGCAAGTAAATGCCACGCTTGTGCGTTACTGCAGAAGAATAGAGTTGGCCAGAACCGTAGATACACATCGTATATGCCCTTGATTTCCTTGCCAAAAATACCAAATATACACTGTATATATATGGTTCTGGCCAACCCTATGAAAGGAGTTCCTCGGCTCACCTTTATCCTCCCGTCACACTTGCGTCTAGGTCTTTCACCATCACCACTGCACGCAACACAGCCTGTGCACGCATTGTCACGTGACTCACATACTCACACACACAAACACACATATATGCACACACACACACATGTGAAGGCAAAAACCGCTCTCTGTTTGCAAGCTGCTCACCGTAGCTCTCCATCAAGTTTGCCTTCAGGGTTTCGTACACAGCAAAATTTAGGCCCACGTAGGGGATAACTCCAATCACACTCGGTAGCCATCCTTTATACAAAGCCCGTGCTCCTTCCTACACCAGTACAGTGACGTGTGTATGTGCTTGAGCAATTAAGTGCTTGTGTGTCTGTTTATGTATGCATGCGTGCCCTTATGTGTGTGAGTGCCTGACTGTGTGTACACGTGAGTGCGTGAACGTGTGCGTGAACGTGTGCGTGAACGTGCGCTGCATGTGCTGTTGTGCGTGTGCAGGTACGTGCCTTTGCCAGGGGCATCTCCATTCAGGCTGTTTGTGTGTGTCAGCGCGTGCGTGTGCTGTGTACAACGGACGACACCAACAACACGGACGGCAGCTGCCCCCTTCACCTTATATATATTATAATGAAACCTGCAGTGTACAGTGGCAAGAAGGGGGCCTTGCGATGTTCCTCAACGAGCCCTTCAGTATTCCTTTTGAAGCTTTAACAAGCTGTGTGCGTAAGCATAGGTCTGGCCCATACCACACACAAATACATACGTGCGTCCACGATCACTTCACAACACTAAAAATTGAAATTGATTTAATTTTCGTTTTTAGTTCGCAAGGGGGTCCGGGGATTAACTTTTGAAATCGAGGGTCGCTAGGGTCCAGCCGGGAATTAATTTGTGGATTCGAGAGCCCCCCTCTGCTGGCTGCTGCTGCCTGTGCATTACTGCTGCTGCTGTTCAGGCTGCTGGGCAGACTGTCCATTGGCGGCACGTGGGGAACAGCAGCTGCGAGTGCTTGCACGTGTGCTTCCCTCAATCAGAGAAGGGACCTTCTCTTGCCCACTTGCCAGCTTTACTCACTCTGTGTGGATGCACCAGAGGAAGGGCCTGAAGGGGCCGTGAGAGGAGGAGGCTTGTTTTTGAAGCCGCGTGCATGGGCGCCCTGCGGGACTCTTCATCACAGCCTCGCCCATTGCCAGGCAGGCCTCTTGCTTCCTCTGTCAGCTCCCTGAGCTGCCTCTCCCTCTGCAGCTTTTCATGGTCTCTCTGCTGAGCAGCCAGCCTCTCAGCTGGAGACAGGAGCTTCAAGGACAGGGCCAGGGGGGTTCACACTGACACGCTGGGAGCTTGTTTTTAAAACCACCCTCAAAATCATTAAAAATAGTATGTATCAAAATTCAGTTCAGAGAGGGCTTCCAGAATTATCAAAATTTCCGTTCTTTTGCCAAATTATTACTTAATATCCGGAGTGATCGTAGACGCACGGTATACACCGTGTATATCCGGTAATCGTAGCAGAAACATACCATACATACAATCATAAACGATGCACATTAATAGGGTTCTGGCAACTCCCCAGGTATGCAACAAGCCTCGCCAGCCACTCAGATCTCTTTCAGCAGAGTGCTGAGAGGTGAGGGAACACAGGCCAGTGTGGAAATAGCACTGGCAAAAACAAGACCTTCCAAGCATCATGCTTGAGGATCGTGGGCTGTCAGCCTTCACAGGGCAACGCATGCAATATGCGTTTGACTTGGTTGCAACATGCACTAACAGTGCTTCAGGGAGGAGATGAACAGGTGGGCTGCCACGCCAGCCCTCGTACATGTAAACGAATCCGTGTATTGTACGTTCTTGGGCACGCACTGGGCACGCACACACACACATACACACACAGGTGCTGCTGCTGCGTATGCTATCATCCTCCCCCCTGCATGTCCCTATCTTCTACAATTAGAAGGCAGTTTGTCACGGTGTGGAGCGCGGCACCTGCCTCATGTTTAGGAGGCCCTGCACACGCACCTCTTTCACAATGACAGTGGCCGCATGGTAAATGCCGTTGTACTGCTTGGTCGTGCCTTCCTGAATGGTGAGTCTGCCCCGCACCTGTGCGCGTGTGTGTGTGTGTGTGTGTGCGTGTGTGTGTGTGTGCGTGTATGTGTGTGTGAGTGTGTGTGTGTGCGTGTGTGTGTGTGTGTGCGCGTGTGTGTGCAAACACAACAGGCATTGTTCATTGCGCTTGTGATAAACTGGGTTGGCCAGGACAATGCACACAGGCTTTAGCAGAGCTTCCAAAAGTATTTAGCAACTTGAGGCGCATATTTGTGGTTTTGACAGACCCATCAACAGGACTTGCACCTCTTGTTTTGTTCTTGGTCGGCACAGGCATGTGTGTGGGAACCAACCGTTCTATTTGTACAAGTGAGCAGTTGCAGATGAAGGGCCGAGAATGAGCAGTCACGGATGATGGCCGTGAAAGCGGAAGGAGATGCTGGGTGCAAATTGAGCAGCGGTAATACGAGTACGCCTGCTGCAAAGAGAGATAGGAGGTTACTCAAATTTGCACATGCACATATAAAAACAGGCACAAATGCACGCACATGCACACAGACTCTCTCACACTCTCTCTCTCTCTCTCTCTCTCTCTCTCTCTCTCTCTCTCTCTCTCACACACACACACACACACAACACATACACACACACATGTGCACGCATCGTACCATGTCTAGGGGGTAAGTGGCAGACATGCCAATGATGCCTGCACCAGCCCCAGCTGCAAGGCGCAGTAACGGGGTCATCTCTGCTGGCCCATCCTTTGAAATGCGATAATCTACAATTTCTCTGTGTGTTGGTATGTGGTGCGTGTGTGTTTAAGAGTTAGTGTGCACGTTTCTGTGTTTTTTGTGTGTACGTGTGCACGCATTTCTGTCTGTGTATGCGTGCGTGTGTGTGTGGATGCGTGCATTTGTCCGTGCATTTGCGAGTACGAATCGTAGCGTGCATGAATCATTGTTGCGCGTTTGTGCATGCATGCAAGTGGGAGCGCGCACGTGTGTGTGTGTATGTTTGTGCAAGCGTGTGCGTATGTATCTTTGTTTACAAATGAATGTACGCATGTGTTTGTGCAAAGTGAGGGTGCAAATGTATGTGTCCTTGCTGTGCACGAGTGAGCGCTTGTGTGCATGTATACGTGTGGGGGTATGTAGTTGTACGCAAGTGTGTGTGCTTGTGCAGATGCACATGTGTGTGAATGTGTGTGTGTGCGTGCGCGATTGTGCGTGTGTGTGTGTGTGTGTGTGTGTGTGTGTGTGTGTGTGTGTGTGTGTGTGTGTGTCGTGTTGTGCATTGTGCGCGTATGTGTGTGAGTACGCGTGTGCATATGTGTGTGCGTGTGTGTGTGTGTGTGTGTGTGTGTGTGTGAGTGTGTGTGTGTGTGTGTGTGTGTGTGTGTGTGTGCGCGCGCGCGCGCCTGTGCGCGTGGAAATGTTTGCTTGTGCACGTATTTGCACTGCACGCTCTGGCAGCAGTTGGCTATGCCTTGCTGATTCCTGCTCACCCACCTGCTAAAGTGCTCGTAGGCCAGGAACTTGACAGCCGAGTTGGGCACTATGCGTATGCAGTTGGCTCCATTTCCCTTCATCATGCCTGCAAGATTATGTTAAGGGGGGAATCGCTGAAGCGCCGTTGCGAAGCAAGAAGCAAATGGAAAGACACAATTGTCGCCCCCTGTAAACATTCACACACAAACACACACAACACGCACCCTTAATGCCCTCCGTCCGAGCCATGTGCATCAGACCCTGTCAAAGTGAAGGGAGTGTGTGCGTGGGAGTGTGTATGTGTGTGTGCCCCCAGCAGGAGGGGGAGAAAAATTCTGCCGACGCTGCCTGCAGTGCATCCTGTCAGCGTGTTTAAGCAGATCCTCCTCCACAATACTCCTCTCCCACATCGCACCTGCCAAGTGTTTCGATACACCCGATCGTTGCCTTGAACTTGCATCAGGATTTTTAGGCGCTCTAGCGGTGCAACACACGTCCGCGAAATTCCCCCAGCCAGCCCCCCCGCAACTAGTGCCTTCCCGATGGACAACCATGTTGGCTTGTTCTGTGGCGGAGGCTTCGGTCTGGCGATGGGGTTTTGGGGCTCGTTGTTTGGGGCAGCCATACACCTGGTTCGCCTCGTTAATCTAGGGCTGCTGCATCCTAACGCGGCACGAGCTTAATATTAGGCCTCAACGGCCAGATGACAAATTTGGGGAAGTGACGATTGTTTGTTGCGAATGTGTGCCTGTAATTAAAATTAATAATTTAATTGGAATAACGTTGGCAAATCATAAGACACTGCAGACGACCGCGTTCACATTACTTGTGAACACATTACTTATGGCGCATTAACAACGGGTGGATTAACGGATTAATGGATTTATGAAAAAGCATTAATCCACCTTAAGGATTAATGAATAAATGCGGATTAATTTAAGGAAAGGGTTCTTTATGAGCCAGCAGCATATTATTCTTCATAGGCACCTTTGTTGTCATGGATGCTGAACCCACTTCGGACCCTGCTGAGATAGCAAAGAGCGTGAGCACTTGTGGGCCTCTGAATCTTACATGCCTGACTAAGGCCACCCCCACAGAGAAAGGGCTTTCTCTGGCGGAGCAAGGCACTCAGCTGTTCCTACAGAAAAAGAAAGCTATGCACATTAAATCAACGCACGGCTGTACGAAAACAGTTCTGTTTTTCACACATACAAAAAGGTTCCTGTACATCCTTGATTATTCCTCCTAATAATGGGGCTCAAACAACCTAACAACTTGAGGCGAAGGTTTTTTCCTTCCAACACTTTTCTTGTGCTTTTCTTAGGACGTACATGCTGGTGCACTGTTGTAAGTGTTATAAATGTTATAATTGAGCTCAGCTTCCAATTGTTTGCATGAACAGCCATGGGTCTCTAATGTGGCGCTCCCTTCCTCCCCTTGGGTTATACATTCTGGTGTGCAGTTAACAACCCTGAACTGCTCCTACTTGTACAAGGATTTGGACAAACATGTGTTGAGGAAATCTAGCAGGTTCAGATTGCGTGCACACCATTTGAAAGTAGAGTCTTGCAAATGGCATGGTGGTTCTAGCATATGTGCTTTTCTTTTGCAAGTGTGCTGAAGTGTTCGAGCTGCGCATGAGATACAGAGACCTTTTTGAAGGAATGTTTAAGACTCTGCATGCGTCTGCTCCTTCGAGCTCTGGATTTATTCCTTTCTTGGCTTGTCATCACAGTATCACTGATTTTGAGATCAATGCATTCCTGAATCAAGACTCATACAGACTCCTCAAGTTTGTGCCAGATTTAGTTTTAATTTTTGACACTGGTTGATTTTGTTTCACCAGCCAATTACCACCAGCCAGAGACTCAGGCTGTAACCGGGCCATCCTTGTAACCTTTGTAACCCTGAACTGCTTGTTGTGGCTTTCCATCAGGCTCTTTTTATTGCCTCAGGTTTTGCCTTTCATCTTTCATTCATTCATCACTTATAACTTTCCTTAGAGAACAATATGGCACTGGCTAAGACCAGCTCTTTTCATACAACCTTACGTTTACTTTACGCTGGCTGATCCAGCAATGCCTATCAGCCCAACATATGTGGCTGCCGGTTATACCCCCTTTGTAAACCCTTTGTAAACCCTTAATAATTCCTCCACAATTCTACCAAAACAATATATGCACATTAATTGAATTAACACGCACGGCTGTACAAATACAGTTCTGCTTCTCACACACCTACAAAAGGTTCCCATATACCCTTAGTTCACTAAGCCTCCAGGCAGTTCTACCAAAATAAAGATGCACATTAAATCAAGGCACACGCACGCTGTACAAATACAGTTCTGTTTTTCACACATACAAAAAGGTTCCTGTACATCCTCAACAATTCCTCCACAATTATACCAAAATAATATATGCACATTAAATCAAGGCACACACACTTCTCCTATAAAAGGGAACAATGGTACAGAACTACATAAGCATAAAATACAGGTATCGCACACTTTGTGCGAGCGCACTGATAGCTGGCCTCTGGGCTCTGTTCGTATGCAAGGATGCATGTGTGTACGCACGCATGAACACACGCACTCATGCTGACACGCACACACGCCTGCTAAATAGCACGCACACACCACGCACACACACACACGCACACACGCACGCACGCACGCACGCACGCACGCACGCACGCACGCACGCACGCACGCACGCACACACACACACTTGAGGAAGAGGCTTGCATTGTAGGCAGGGAGCTCGCACACATCACTTATTGGTGCGCACATCCTTCTTTTGTAGCACGTCCTCGTCATCATTGCGTCCAGACTGGGTCCGAGTCGTTCGCTCCAGGCTCCATCTGCGGGCGACAGATGGCAACACCTTGGCAAAATGCTAACTGGAACTCATTCACCTTCAACGGAGAAGATGGCAAGCCTGTATATGTGAGTGTCACCCCCCATTGTAGCCATTGTAACCAAAATAGAAGAAAGAAAAGGGGGCATAATGCAACAATTAACACTGCAAACGCGCAGCATACGTTGGCTATATTAAATGGGGGTGTTCAAGTTGAAAGAGTCTTGCATGGTAATGCAAGACTATTAATTTAAACACCCCCATTTAATATCTGTTCAGCCCTCCATCCAGAATTTTGGATGTGGGCTTGCACTTTCTTTAACCCAGGCTGCCTGCAAGCAAGCAAGAAGTTTAAGGCACTTTAGTGGTCGTGTAAGGAAGATGCAAGAACAACAGAAGCAGGTGCAACAAGTACTTGTTCTATTTACATAACCAAATATCCCCCCAAAAAAGAGCATCGACACATTTAATTTCAGGGTACTCTGCCGCTGCATCTTTTGGCTGTTACTGATCCATTTTTAACACTGCCCTACCTGGGTTTTCCTGCCCATCCCTGCTTTCTTGCTCAATCTCTACGTGGCCTGTGAAGAGCGTGGTGAAAGAGGGAGGGCTTCTGTAAGAATCCCTGACTGATCAGTGAACAACACATCCACATGTCCAGAAATCTGGAGCAGAGAACTGCGAGCTCACAATTGCAAGTAGTCCATGAAGCTCAATCCACCTCTGTACCCCTTTTTATTGCCAGGCTGCTGTCTTTCACAGTAACCTAGGAGCTCCTCGGTAACTGTGAAAGACAGCAGCTTGGCAATAAATGAAACGGGAATGCAGGTCCAGTAATGTCTCAGGACAACCCCCCTGTGTCACAACAAAAACTAAAATTTTGAGACACCACAAGGGCTGTACGTCACATGCATGTAGCCTCTGCAGCGATGAGAAACAGGCATGAAGAATAAGCGAGTGTTTGCAGAACTGAGAGACATGCAATTATAGCAAACATGTGTAAGTTGGATGCGCGTGGACGTACCCTTTTGTAGTTTTTTTGAGGTCGACTGCACAATTTAAAAATGTGCTGCACAATTATCTTTGACAGAAGACGCACTGCCTTCTCTAGGGCGTCCTCATCTACACCCTGCGCAAATTTGTCAGATGTTGAAGCCCATGAGTTGAGTCAGCTGATATGTCTAAGAGACCAGAGTGTACCTGCAAAAGGTTCACAAACTGTGTGTCATTGTTCATGAAGGGACATAAATGCACAGTTTGCCAAGAAGGCAGTGGCCTGCTCAGGCATGTGGCGTAGATATCACAATGTTTACAAAGCATGCACGTCATTCGGTGCTCAGTGTGCACGGAAAAGCATCAGAAATTGAATGGGGATGCGTCATTGTGGTGCAACACACAAGCGACACATACACTGTGCTCACCCCGTTCTTCATTGCCTCTAACGCAGGGATGTCGCCTCCGCTGCCCTCACTTACGATCCCCTGCATGCCAAGCACTACTGGGGTACGGTGCACACGCAGCGCGCTTTTTTTCGCAACCTCCTGTAGAACTACTGCTTTTCCTTCGTGTCTGCTTTCCGCTGGTCGATGATGGACGTGAAGATGGACTCTTCCTTGCTCACACCCCTTGCAGGCACTTGCGCACGATAATTCTGCCCGGGACGGATGGGGCGACCATGGCGGACTACGCTTGCGTAAACGCTGTGGCAAATGCGACTGCCTGTGCTTCCCGTGAGCCATGTGTGAGCGCTGTTGTCACCGTCTGTGGCGGGGTTATTGACTGAGACCTTAAAGGCGTTGGGCGACCACACTTTGAGATCGGTTTGAGATCGCGCTCCAAGCCAGTGGGAGCGCCTGGAGTCCTCCTCCACGCACCTCCACTCTGTATAATCCGCTCTGTATCCGCTCGGAGTGCGCTCTGAACTTTTGAGATTGCGCTCCAAGCCAGTGGGAGGGGAAATAGACCCCCTCGTAGATAGACCAGGGCTGCTTTGCGCAGACCCGTTGCCTGTTGCGTCAACTTTGCCGCCTGCTCCCGACGTAGAGTGGCCTTGTTGTTATGGCACATTTCCTTTAAGTGTCATGTTAACGCCTTTTGAAGGTTTTGTAAAAGATCTTTCAGGCACTCCTTCTGCGATGCCCATGAGCAGTTTTCTATCTAGTGATACGATAACTAATCCATATTTACTGGCTGCTCCTATCAAGAAGTCAAACAAGCTGACGCCTTTGTTACGACATTATCTTGGTTGCAAAATGTCTCCTGCCCGAAAGACAGAGGCATTCCCTGCTCTGTGCGTTCTTGTTCAAAAGACGCACCCCTTGTTTTTGAAACAATGGCAGCCAATGTTGCTGCAACACATGAGAGAATACCTATGTCCCATACCAGGCTATGCCTTTTGGCACGACAATGGTGCAAAACCATCACCCGATAAAGCAAAAACAAATGTTATCGGTTCTCCAGTCGTACCTGCAATGATGTTTGCGGGGTCTGCCTGTGGTGAACAAGCTACTATCTTCATCGACAGTGGCGCCACTCATTGTTTCATAGACCAGACCTTTGTCGAAGCCAACGGCATTAAACAAAGTCCTTATGATTCAGAAGTCGGCAAGCTAGAGTGGACTTGAAATTTCAAGGATACAAACCGCTTGTCACATGCATAGTGATGAACATGCAAGGGCAGCCTTTTGAGGTTATCCTAGGAGACACTTGGTCACAAGCTGCGGACGCTGTAGTTGCTTTCAAAGCAAAAACGTGCGTTGTACGGAAAGGTACTCAACGGCACGTACTACATGCTATGGCACTTGACAAAAGTCCTGATCAACCTTCACACGCTACCCCACTTCTACTCAATGCTGTCCGCATTAAAAGAAGTATTAGACAAGGGGCCAAAGCCTTTATGGTTCGCGTGCAAGACTCAGGCGTGCTTCAAGCAGAAGCGCATCCACAACTCTCACCTCAAATCTGTTCTTTTATTGAAGAATATGTAACGTTCCAGGCGTTGCATAAATCATAATATCTAGTATTGTGTAAATAACAGCCACACTAGTGGTTTTCACAAGTGTGAGTAAGGGAACTTTCCCCGGGCAAAGTGAAGGAGCAGGGAGTATTAATATAATAAGAAATATTGCCATAAAGCTCGGTGACTTTGACGGTGTGGCTCGAGCGCTGAGAGCCTGCTTTCTCACACAACATCCAGGTGAGTGTGCCACGACACGCTCCCTGCTCTACAACCGTGACAGTTACAGAGTATCAGGATGTGTTTTCTCCAATCGAGAGACTACCACCTATTCGTGATATTGGACACACAATACCTACAGAGGCAGGTGCTGGCCCTCCTTTTAGACCCATGTTTAGGCTGAGCCCTGAAGAGCTTGCAGAGGTTGAGCAGCAAGTTGCTGACCTGCTCAAGCACGAATTAATTGAGCCCAGCTTCTCTCCCTATGGAGCACCTGTTTTGTTTGTAAGCAAGAAGGACGGCTTTCTTCGTATGTGTATTGACTATCGTGCTCTTAACAAGATCACTGTCAAAAACAAGTATCCCCTACCACGGATTGACCAGTTGTTGGACTCTCTTGCGGGTGCCAAGATCTTTACCAGTTTAGATCTGCAATCTGGCTATTATCAGATTCGCATCACGCCTGAAAATGTCGCCAAGACAGCCTTCAGAACTCCATTTGGCCATTATCAGTTCAAAGTCTTAAGTTTTGGTCTCACAAATGCCCCAGCTACCTTTCAAGCCGCCATGAATAACATGCTCAGACCCCACCTCAACAAGTTTGTCGTGGTCTACATAGATTATATACTCAAATATAGTAAATCGGCTGAGGAACATGTGAAACATGTAAGGCAAATTTTTGACCTTCTGCGTGAAAGCAAATATCACATTAAGCTCAAAAAGTGTGAATTTGAACAACCAGAAGTTAAGTTTCTAGGTCACATTGTTGGTGCAGAGGGAATCAAAGTGGACCCTGCTAAAGTGCAGGCTATACAAGATTGGGAACCTCCGACAAATGTACACGGCGTTCGCTCTTTTGTTGGACTGGCCACTTACTTTAGAAAGTTAATTGAATCTTTCTCTAGAATGGTCGCGGCACTTACAAACCTCACTAAAAAGGAGACATCCTTTGTGTGGAATGAAAAATGCCAAAAGGCTTTTGAAGACGTCAAACATGCTCTTACGCATGCCCCGGTTTTGGCACTGCCGAACTTCCTTCACCCTTTTGTGGAAGAATGCGACGCATCTATTGAAGGGATTGGGGCAGTTCTTATTCAAAACAATAGGCCACTTGCCTATGAAAGCCGTAGACTCAATCCAGCAGAAGTAAATTACACACTGGCGAACAAGAATTGTTAGCGGTTGTTCACGCTTGCAAGACCTGGCGTTGCTATCTAGAGGGATCTCACTTCACAGTGGTCACAGACCACAACCCTCTCGTGCATCTTCCAACCCAGCCTAACCTCTCACGCAAGTACGGTGGGTAGAATACCTTTCGAGTTTCACCTTTCAATGGGTTTACAAACCGGTAAAGACAAATCAAGCCGCAGACGCTCTGAGTCGCTTTCCGCACGCAAATAAGCAGAGCAGCTTAATAGCTGCCCGGCTTTGCATGTTGCTTGCTAATAAAAGAAGCACGCGTAAACCGCAACGCATGGAAGATGCATCCACTAAAAATCGCCCTTCAAAGGCGCGGCGTACAAGCTCGCAAGAAGCTGATGGCATTGCTGTATTACCTGAGGGCCCAGGATCTCAAAAGGGGGGGGGTAAACCTCCTCCACATGAGGTTCCTGAGCCACCTTAAAATCATACTGAGGTACCCGAGGGGACCTCGGATATATATGATGCGATTACTACAGGGTACAGTGATGATCCATGGTTTCAAGACGAGAAGCACACTGCAAACTATACTTTGCAAGATGGTTTTTGGTACACAAAAGCAGAGCAACTTACTGTGCCTAATATGCCAGGCATCAAGCTATCCATAATGGAAGAGATGCATGCCTCACCGATGTACGGACACGCAGGAACCACCAAAACAAAGAAGCAAGTTCAACTCTTCTGGTGGCCTAATCTTCTTAAGGATGTGACCGAATACGTAAAGCATTGCCCCTCTTGCCAGGTTAAGAGCTCTACACAAAAGCCAGCAGGCTTGCTAAAGCCTCTCCCAATTCCTGAACATACGTGGGAGGTAGTGACCATGGATTTTATCAAAACGAATAACGGGCACACTGCACTTTTAGTGGTAGTGGACAAGTTGTCTAAAATGACACACCTCATCCCTACCACCGTGCAAGTAACAGGAGAGAAAACAGCCCGCCTGTATGTTAACCATGTCATGAAACATCACGGTCTTCCCAAAGCGTTAGTGAGTGACAGGGATCCCCGTTTCACTGGCCGTTTCATGACAGCTCTCCTTGAAATCCTTAAATACCAACCAATGTTTATCCACTGCTTTCCACCCTCAGACGGATGGACAAATAGAAAGGATGAACAGGACCCTAGAGGACACGTTGAGGCATTTCGTTTCACCCAATCATAGTGATTGGGATGACCATATAGCCATGGCCGAGTTTGCAATTAACAACTCTCATCAAGAGTCGATAAATACGACACCTTTCCGCCTCAACCTTTTCAAGGACCCACCTACGCCTCTAAGCTTAAAGCAAGGGTGTAAGGTGCCTGCTGCACAAGCTTTTGCAGACAAAATGCAACAAGCGCTCTTAGATGCCAAAAAGGCACTTGAAGCAGCACAGCAACGACAAAAGAAATATGCCGATAGCCATAGGCGGCTTGTTACTCTAAACATTGGTGACGAGGTACTTCTCAGTTCGAAGAACATCAGGATAAGAAATCCTGGTGGCACGCCCAAGCTCCTACCAAGGTGGATAGGTCCGTTCACTATCATAGACCACGCCAGCCGTCATAGAACTGAAGTGGGTGAACCTGGCTACTCTACGCCGGTAGCTTTTAAGATGGACCTCCCTGAAAACATGCGCGTCCGTAATGTTTTCCATATGTCTTTACTTAAGCCATATTTGCGAGGAGCAAACGTGCAACCCCCTCCTATGCCCACTGTAGTAGACGGCGAGGAGTGGTTTAATGTGGATCAAATATTGAACCACCGTGATCTTGAAGTCACTGTACAACGTGCTACAAATCATAAACCTGCCAAAACTACATTGCAACGTGAATACTACATTAAATGGCAAGGGTACACTGATGATCACAATTCCTGGGAACCTGCATCCTCGGTTGCCGAGCTTGATGCTCTCAAGGATTATCTGGCTTATAGAAACCTATCCCCCGTTTCCTCACAAGTCAAGAGAAAGTTTGGCCCACTTTTCTCTAGCCTCGGTACATAAGCCAATGTGCACCCACCGATGCTCACCATTGTCCTTCAAGATCGCTACTTGAAGGCACCCTGCCGTTATAATTGATCTCACTATGTTATCTTCTGTAATGTCTCATCCAGAGCTGATCACTCGAGACAGGAAGAAGATCGCATATCCTCGGTACCCACCTTGAGATCATAGCAGCAGTGGTACACACCAGCTGGTCTTTTACATATGTGGACAAGGGTAAATCCTCCCACATATACCCCGAGACGGGGTTGTCCAGGTTGGGGGGAATGTAACGATCTATGCGTTGCTCTGTCTGATTATTTATGCAATAATATTGCATGAGTAACTGACTGAAAGTGTAAGGGAAATACGAGGAAATACGCTTTTGTGGTTATGTGTGTTTTTCGTGGTCAGTTCCTCGGACAAAAGTTTTGCGCCTTACAACTCGCATTTGCATTCAAACCTGTTGCCTTTTTAAACCCTCTTCAAACATACAGCAGCCTGCACGCAATCATATAGCCACTCATATTCCACGCACATCCATGAAAACAGCTTCTGGCACGCACTATTTGTTCTTACCACTGTCCACCCACTTGCGCAGCAACCACCAATACCTGCACCCACACTCATGCTATATTGCTGCACACACTAACCCTAGCATATCTCCCTCCCAACACACAGACACGCACAAGCAAACACAGACACAGACACACACACAGGCACTCACACACGCACCCACGCACACACACACAGTATACACACAGTATGTATGTACACACGCATGCACGCACACACAGTACAAACACACACACTCTCACACACCACACATGCACACACACGCAGTTTGCACGGCTGCGCAGCACTGTCCTCCTCGCACCCTGCCTGACGGCCGCAGCGTTCCTGCCTCCAGCTGCACGAGCGACTCCATCGCCCCAACTCCTGACGAAAAGTTCGCAGGTGATAATCTAAACCTGCAGATGTCCTGAGGGGCAGGTGCAAATTTTCTTTGGTACCCTAGAGATCCTTCGGCATGGCAGACAAAAAGGTTCCAACAAATAATCCTGCGTCCAACAAAGTTGCGTGCAACTTGTTAAATCAAAGAAGAAAGGCCCATAACATTGTAAGATTGTAAGCCTTTTAGTCTCTTCTAAAAGGCGCGTGTGCAGGCTGATCTATTCACAATTACACCCATCCATCTCCTTTGTGCCAAGCACAGTCTGTGATGCGCAGCTTTACAAACAGAGAGCTCTGTGCGATGGCACTGTCAGAGCTCTCTTTTGCACACTAGTATTGTGTTATTACAAAGCCCCTAGGTATATAGAAATTAGAAATGAAAATGGAGTCCTACTATTTTTGATTTTCCTAACGGTGCCCTCTCCATTACCATTACCAGCTCTCATCAGGAGCCAGTTATAGTTGGCCCCTGACCGACAGATCAAGATAAATTCCATAAATTGCAACTAATATTGAGGTGGCGGTGAAGCAGATAGAGGCTCCCATACATCCACACCTGGCTGATGGCAGTACTACCTGTCCAGATTCAGAGGCGCATGATGGAGCGAGTGTTGTCTTGTCGTCGCATTGCAGGAACCCAGTCTTGGATCTACAGCTGATACTGAACATGCCAAGTAATTGAGAGCGAATGCAGAGGAAGCAAGGGGGGGCAGTTGAGCGACCTGGACGCGATGCTCGCTCCTTGGCGGCACCCAATTTTTCTTCTTTATAGTGATCTGATCTGCAAACTGTGTGCCTTGCATGGCACCTTGCTTCCCATTATGCATTTGCTTTACTCCTTTTATTGCTTTGCTCCTTGCAAGGCACCACATTCAATTAAGCACACCGAAATAAGGCTGCTGAATGCGGAAATTTCAAGTAGGAGCGACTGGCGTTGAGGGCTAGACGTGGGCTGGAGCGCAAGTTTGTTGATTTGCGAATCAACCGGTCTGTGATGCCTCTCTTTTCCCCCCTTAAAAGTCATGCTTTGTCATTGGCGGGTTGACTTGCACTTGCCCTTGGTAAAGCTCATGCTGCTGCTAGTATTAGTTCGAAGCTTCATCTGTAAAAGTATGCATTCCAATACCAACAACGCATTAACACGCGTCTACAGAATACAGGAAACCGTGCAAAAGACAACACTATTATTTCTGACTGCTGGTCACCCATTCCCCCTTGACACGCTATGTTAACGTGATAGGCTGCGTCACGCCTATCACCCCACAATTTAACTGTCAAAACATCCCAGAATGCAAAATTTCTGTGCATCAGAAGAAACAGGATATTTATGGTGCATGGTGCAGAGGCCAGAGCATTTCCCTCACCTCTAGTTTATTGTGGGGAAACATGTCATTGCTTGTGCAAAATCAGTAATTACCTCCGATCTCTGCCGTCCATCCCTTTCAGGCCCTTCCCCGCACAGCAGGGAAACCGGCGGATACTTACATCAAACAACCATGCTCATCCTCACTCCCTCTATAGAAAAAAGGTGAATTTTGGGGATTTGCTGTGGCCTCTTAAATTTGGCCTACATGCCACTACAAAAACTAGGAAATTTTACTTTTAGCAAGGAGCATCAGAACAATTGGCGATGCAACCATCAACCCGACATGATTTTTTTTTATGGTCAGGCAAATTAAGCTCTATTATTAACAGGATCAGACAACTCTGATTTTTCATCGTAGTGATTTGCATGGTGTGAAACTGCTTTCCTAGGTGTTTCGTATGTATTTGTTATGTGCTTATCAATGCATGCTGGGACAGCAGACTCAAGAGCACGGTCACCAAATTAATTAAATGATAAGGCTGAAGCTGCAAGAGGAATAAGGCTGCTGGACTTTCACAGCAGTTGCGGGCTAGTGAGCATGGCGGTCGGTAAGACCCAGCTCTTTGATTTAATGCGGTTGGTTGGTCCTGGGAGATGCTTGATTGATTTCACTGGTTTTATTCAGCGCAGTTGAATGTCACAGACAGCGTTGTGCTTTTTTCCCTTTCTATTTTTTTTAGGTGCTACAGCACTGCTACAAGTCTGTGGTGCTACAACAAACACTCCTCCAAATGTTTACATAGCTTTACATACGCAGCCTAGCAGTCGCACTTTCTGACTGATGGCTTATTTGTTTATTTGTAACCTTTGTAACCTTTGCAAGAGCCAGCTTAGAAGGTGGGAAGCCATTCCACTCCCTGAAATCGTCTCTACATAAGTGGAATCTATTATTGTTGCATTGTGGTACGGTTGCTTGCTTGTACTTAGGCAACCTACCTGTGCGCAAAGTTATTAGACAGGATTATTGTCAAACCGCGTGTAAATGTAGACTAAGGCTGAGAAACAGGTCTGAACAATTTCTGGAGAGTATACTTATCGTTACATTCCTCCCTGCTTAGCTGCAGACGTCCCGGCCGTAGCCCACAGAGACAGTCTGTGCAGCGTCTGGCGCCCTTTCCAAAGGGATGCAGTCTTTGTGGTCTGGTCTTGTCCGGGTTTGAACCCTGAATCTCGCACGGACACCAATTTGCCGAGAGTCTGTCTGGTTTGTCTGTCGGCAAAAGGCCACAAAGGTCAGGTCCAGTCTTTAATACCAGTGTGAAAGTAGACGTCTAAGTCTGAGATACCAGTCTGGACATTTGGAGAGTATATCCATCGTTACGTTCACTGCGTACCTAGATAATTTAATGCTTTTAATGCCATTTGGCCTTCATCAGCACTGTGTCTTATTAGATTCACATGCTGTCGGGATAGCTGCAGCAGCCTGGCAGAGAATAGTAGGCGCTACCTTGCTGTTGGTAATTGGGGCAAACTTCTGAATCTTCTGTACGGTTGCACAAGTTTTACAGAACACAGAAGTATGGCGTTTGTTGTAGATCAGGTCACTTGTGTATCAAAGGAGGTCGAGTTGTGTGTGTGTGTGTGTGTGTGTGTGTGTGTGTGTGTGTGTGTGTGTGTGTGTGTGTGTGTGTGTGTGTGTGTGTGTGTGTGTGTGTGTGTGTGTGTGTGTGTGTGTGTGTGTGTGTGTGCGTGTGTGTGTGTGAGTGTGTGTGTATGTGTGTGTGTGTATCAAAGCAATGTGGTGTCCTTCAAGTGAGTATGAGCATATTAATATTGACGTGTGCTTGCACACCTGGTTCAACCACGTTCCACATTAACATGGTGCAGGCCATAGCAACATAGCGGGTACAGCTGGCTGCTGCCCAGAGACCATACCAGAGCCCTGTAGAAAAAGTACTGCTACAGGAGAACGAGGAAGCGAAGCATGCAAGCACAGCGAAGCATGCCAGCACTTAAAAGCGCCGCTTGTGTCCAGGAAAACATATATATTCCTGCGCAATATGCAAAAACCATTGTCCTCTGTAACCTATCCTACTATCTCCAACAGACACGTCTCCTACAACGGAGGTTTGCCCCTCCTGAACAAACTCTAAAACAGTAAAACTAATTATTTGCAAAATCCAAACCTCGTACAAAGTAAGTCAATCGTCGCTGACGATGACGTCTTCTACTGCCCTGCACTCTACCGGGTCGAAGGTGGCCCAGGCCATCATGATGTTCATTTCCTTGGCAGGCGGGGTGAGTTGAATGCGACGATGGACTGCCCACACCGGCAGATGCAAGCACGCGTTTAAGATGAGGAGTCGTGCTTATGTGTAGTATGTCAGCGACATACAATAAAGCAGCAGTTAGGCGTTTATGCACGTCTGCTGCATCTGCCAGCTGTGTATCGGGTACACTCTCATCATTGACAGCACTTGTCTATAATCACATCAATCAATGCTCATCATCATGGTGTGACGCAATGGCTGTCCACGGCTACCTACAATGCAGGCAAAGTGGTAATTTCTGTCCTGCTTGGAATGTAGTAGGATTGCATAAGTTGACAATGCAGGCAATACAAATACAAATGTGCATCACGCATCACACGCACGCAGGTGATGGTCATCGGTGGCCTCGGAAACGCAACTGACATCTGCCGGAAGAATGCCAACGCATTGTTGTGAGTAATCTTGCCTACCTACTGACTGTGTGTAAGCCTTGAGTGCTTGAGTGCTACAGTCAGCAGTTCATGATCATGGTTGCTCCTGGTTGAAGGAAACCTTTAAGTGATCTGATCTGTGCCGGCATATGCTGCGCAATGATGAGTCCCAACTACGTAAACCATGCTGGCCCACATTAGATCTCACTTTTGCAAATACCCTAAGTCCTTTTTCATATCCTTCCTTTATACTGCAGATACAAGGGAGGGGCAGGGGTTTCTGATGAAGTCAAGACAGGCCTCACCATCGTGGCCATGAACCACTTGCAGCCGTTCCCCACTTTTGCGGATCCCTCAGATTCTGAAGCTGCTTACGACTGTGGTGAGTAGGGTCTTTCCCTCCAAATAGGAATGAAGGCGGGACTCATCAGTAGATGTGCTGAATCTTGTACTTTGCAGTGACCGTAATTTGATCTGACATCACGTAGAAAAACTCTTTTCCCAAAATAGGGACTCAACAATCCTTGGGAATACTGAATAAGTTTCCAGCAACTCATATGTAGATTGGCTTGTTATTTTGATACCCTTACACCTACCTGGGCGTACCTTCCCATTGTTTTTACAGCCTTATGCTTTCCTAACATACCTTGCTCATGCCATAAAAAACGTATTCTGTGTCTGCAGGTATCCACGTGTCTTTGGACTGGTGGGTCGTTGCATTTGAGGTAAGTGTTTATCTGTCTTTAAAATGGAGGTCCATGATAGAGTATACAACTCCTGTGCACTTGTGATGACTGATGTACTAGAAAAAGCAGTTTCCTAACAAACTTTTGGCGCTTTTCATTTCACTTGAAATGGTGAATGCTCCCCGTGCACAAATTTCCTTGCCCTTATCTTTCTCCAGGTCTTCACCATCATCTATGGCGTGCTAGCCACATTTGTGCCCTTCTTCCATTCAAAATATAGGTGAGCAATAATTTGTACAGCGTGAAATCGTGCTTCTTTGAGTTGCTTTCCTTCTCATATATTGGTATAAGCTTGTCCATTTTTTGAAGTTTAAATTCAACACAACTTGAACTGCAGCGTCATGAACATCTTTGCCATCAACATCACCCTCGTCACCCTGATCACAAGCATCTACGTGAAGATCGGTTACATGTAAGTTCAGTAGAGGGTAGTTATGCATATTATAATGTCAATGTTGTAATTTGCAAGTCATTTTGTAGCATTTGCTCATAGTCACGCACGAGTCCCGTCTTCCTATTTCTTCATGGGAACCATAACACTTCAGCAATGATCCCTGGAATTAGGCAAGGCGCTCACTCTATTGTCCTTTGTGTGTGCTCTCTTCAGGTTCGATGGAGGCGAGCACTCAGACAACGAGATGGGACAGTCCACCAAGACAGCCGCCGCTGGAGGGATTGTGATTCTGGTAGCCAACTTTGTGTACCTGTTCTTGTTTGGAGCGGAGGAAGTGTCAAGCAGAGAGAATAGTGCTGACGGGGTTCAGAATAAGGCTTAGAGTCTGGGGCGTGAATGAAAAATATGAAAATGAAAACTGTAAACTGTAAGCCCACGACGTGCAATTTTGAGTTGTTTGCACACAATTTTTGTCAAGTACTGGAACTCTCTTGCAATGAAAACAATACAAATCGCTGAATTGACTCAAACTAACTTGGTGGACACTTTCTGCTGCTTTCTTAGTACATCTATTGAATTATGGTTATTTGCATGATTTATTTTATGTTGAATGTGCCATATTGTAATGGTTACAGAGGTCAAATCATGCCACCAGTCATGGTGTGCGACTGCTAGACTGGCTAGCTATGTAGCGGCTGGTAGATTGATTGAAAGTCCATCCCCATTAAAGCCATTTCAATGGGCCGCATCAGCTCAGCTGTTTCAGAAAATCGGAGATTTTGCATGGTCATCCGTTCGTTCCTGCCTATTATATCTTTGGAGACAATGCATGACCCTAAGGAGCCTGTTTTGCTGATAGCCTTAAAGATCATGCGGCATGCTAAGTTGTGTCTTTCGGTAATCATATTCCTTATTTGTGTGTGTTGGCACCCAGAAAGGATGTGCAGGGCACTGTCTACTTGTGGGCAGAGGGGGCAAGTTTGACTTGTTGAGAGTTTGAACAATACCGCATGCTTTTGATTATATAGGGTGC
>Ga0307968_1000762_pt1 | contig 24453 bp, 29 predicted proteins | sample OrgLakmetagen650_FD_201834 | JGI IMG/M metagenome (GOLD analysis project Ga0307968, IMG submission 201834) | Saline water microbial communities from Organic Lake, Antarctica - #650 | ecosystem: Environmental > Aquatic > Non-marine Saline and Alkaline > Saline | place: Antarctica: Organic Lake...
GATGAAGCACACGTTATTCTGGATTGCCCTGATGCTCAGCTGGTCAGCTTGCGCAATCAATTCCAGCACCTGTTTGATGCCATACCAGCAGGTAGCACTGCTCGCCTGAGAGACTTCATCAATCAGGCTGATGCCGTAGGAGTAGCTGACTTTGCGGACAAATGCCTTGCTCTGTTTGATCACTGACCTTGTCTCTTTTTCTGGTGTCTTGTTCAGTCTGGCCTCCTTCTCTTCTTGAAGCTGCCTTTTTTGTGCTATAGCTCAACTGCCCTCGCTGGCGGATATAGCTGTGTAACCCTTACCCTTACCCTTGTTCTGAAACAAAGGCGTGAAGGCAGGCAGAATTGATTCGTCGGATTTATAGATATAAAAAGGAAAAGATAGCAGTCTTGCGTTGACTACGAAGAGCATATGATCAAACACAAAGATTGGCCCATCAATCACTAAGGTTGTAATTTAAATAGAAAGGAGCCCTGGCAAAGTAAGTTTTAGAACACATAATAGCTCTACCCCCCAAATAGGCCATTTCTAATATTTACAATGTACGATTATGTACTTGAAACACTACAAAAGAAACATTTTGTCCATACTGTGCAAAAAAGGGGCACTTTGCAGGATAAAACTCCCTTGCTCACACTCGCAAACCCAGTCACTCGCCAACCCTCTTATCCTTAAACGCCACCACTTTTCTTCTTGGCACCGCACAAGGCTGCCCATCTGAAGAGAGGTAGGTCCTGTCAGCCCCACGCCAAGGCTCTTCTGGCATAACACATTTCACTTGACCGTCCACACAAGGCAGCACATGCAGCAGCCACACAATAGCGTAAACGCCCAGGTCAGTTGCTCCCCTTACTCAGCAGGCAAAGAGCAAAACGATCTCATGTTCACGCATTTCTTACGCAAAACGCGGGCATCTCCTTTGCATTCACAATACAAAAACATGAAATACGTGACTACAAAGCATACATCTGTGGTGTACCGCAGAGCCCTACACACGCATGTGCTGCACGATCAGATCCTTGAGCTGCTGTGACAGCTGTGGCGCTTCAGAGGCTAGAGTGACTCGGAACTGAGCCATGGTGGTGGGATTGCCTTCGATGCGTGCCTGGTGTATGCATGTATTGAAGATAACGTGAGTGAAAATGAGGGTGACTACATGGGCGCTCAGGGGTTGTAGACAACGACAACGACATCATTTAAATGACAGATGTGCATCCCTGCCTGTATGTGTTACGATAGTTATGATGCAGTACCTGTTTGGAGGAGGAAACAGATAAGATAAACAAGTTGAGGGAGGCAACCGGAAACCGAACACCTTCCTTTCAATACTACAGCCTCTCGGGAAGAACAGCAGGCAGCTGAGCACCTGTTGGCACCCTTTCCCGCAAACCAAGGACCAATGCCAGCATACTTTGTCAACAACTAACGTGCACTTTGATGGAACGCCTTTTTCCAGGGGGGAAGGGAGACGCACCATGACCAGGATGAATTGCTGCGCTCCTGGCATGCCGCACACAAAGTAGCCTGCACCAGCTTCGTTGTATGGGCTAGGATCTAGGTACCCATGCTCCACCTGCATGCAATTTTGCAACACACAGTGTACACAAAGCCCGCAACTTACAATGGGAGCACGCACACACACACAAACACATAAACACACACATACACAAACACACACACACCACGTGTACAGAGCAGAGTACACGCATGTAAGAGCTCAAAATCACACAGCCCATCTGTTTGCGCCGGAATGAGGCCCGCAGGTTTTTCCCGACACTCTTCACTGTAGGTCTTAGGCCAGAATTGCACTGACAAAGCGTGAAATATTGCTGTTTGATGTGACCTACCCCCAAGTTAGCTAGGCATGTCGTCGAAGTAACGGCCTCAATGGAAAGGGGAGTCGAGCAATCCACCATCTCTTGGGCCTTGTTGGGTGGGAAGCTGCGCAGGTACGCACGTGTAATCAAATGAGTGATCATACATACCTTTACACATGAGCAAGGCAGATGGACCTAAACGGCTCAGGCCATTAGTAGAATTACTGTTCTCAGCGTGTGCGACGTGATGCGCAGACCACTATTTCTCTGGCCTTGTTGGGCAGGAGCCGACTGCGCAGAGACACCAAAACACATAGAACACGTTCACAGGTGGTCTCCCCAGTATCATCGTGGCCCTCATTTTCAAACTGACCAAAAAGTTGTTACAGCACCTGCTTGACCATTCCTCCCTCTTATGGACTGAGAGTGAGTCAGGCGTTGCGTGCCTTCTGTATGAACGTACCTGGATCTGATTCAGGGTACAGCTCCAACCCACAGCCTCGTTTAAATAACTCTCACTCACCTGTTGGCCTTCCACTGCGTGAAAAACATATCCTTTGCAATGGCCTTCTCAGGGATGATGAACTTGTGAGGCAGCACCGGCAGCCGCAGGGCCTGCAGCAACAGAACAAAGCAGGGAAGTGCCTGATTTCGAGGGCACGCAACCATGCGATTGCGGTACGGTTGGCGGCTACAGCACAGCGCTGAAGGTTGTCGCACACTTGCATACGATGCACACACGATATGGTGGGCGGCACAGCACAGCGCATGCAACAAACGTTTCATGTGTCTTGAGTACGTGCTTCAGAGTTTTGCTGCACACTCGTGCCCACACACACAATAGCGTGACAACAACACACACACACCTGGTGGACCACAGTGCTGCCCATCTTGTAGTCTAGCAGCAAGTCTGGGGCACCCTGGAAGGGAGCTGTGGCAGTGACCTGCACCACCACCTGCACCTGTTGCTTGGGTGCCAGCATGACGGGCACGGGGGCCACTTGGACCTGGGGTTTAGAAGCAGTGCGGTGGGAAAGCACCTGAGTGTTACATTCGTGACTGGTTATTTGTAGGGTTGGCCAGAACCGTACATCGTATATGAACATCGTATATCACCGTATGCATGGGAATTCCCCTGCTAAAAATACCGTATTTACATTGTATATACGTATATATGCATGGTTTCGGCCAACCCTAGTCATTTAGCAGTGACGCGCAACACCATCTGGCAAAGGTTTTGCTCAATGGCCAAGGTCCGCACCAAAAACACAAACTTAACCTTGTCCGACACACAACCATTTTAACACACAGCTAGACGACCCTGCCCACTTTCATCCCCAGCTACCCAGCTACCCACACCCAGAATACCTGCAGGCCAGCGGGGGGCGTTGCTCGGATGGCCAGGGCCTGAACTTGGGCCTCAGCGTGCTTGTTGCCCAAATATAGGATGACCTGGCCCGTTCCATGTGCATACTGGCTCTGCACGCCAACCTGCAACCGCACAAAGTGTGTGTGTGTGTGTGTGTTTCAGTGCGTGTGTGAGTGTGCGTGCGTGAGGCACACACATCAGCGGAGATGGCGAAACGCAAATAAGGATCCTTGCCAAGAGTGTGCGCGGGTGCCTGACGCAAACCCTGCGCATCCTGGCTGTGCACGCCAACCAGCAGGATAGCAAACGGAAGTGCACGCACACATAGCCACACACACACAGGCGTGTGCATCGCGGGAAACCACACAGATAAAGGGTTATGTGTAATCTGCTACACTCAAGCGACCACACAGCGAGCAGCTTGTCACCAAAATTGTCCTTGATTCATGCAATGCGGAAGGAATTGCTTGTGGCATGCAGTACTATTGAAAACCTAGACTGACGCAGCTTTGATCTCTGAGCACAGGAAAGGAGAGCTCGACCCCTCTGATAACAAATACCTTGGATGGGCTGAAATCAGTTTAGACATACATTTGGCGCATCTACGGAAGTCAACCACAGAACCTCGAGGTTTACAGGCATGTGCGTATATACTGTAAAAAAAGTATCACCGCCCCTAATAAACATTTGGGGGGGGGGGGGATGATCAAACTGCTCAAAACGGTTGTTGCATACTTATATCATGCTTAGAGGGGGCGGTTGGTGTAAAGCAGTGCAAAATAATATTTATGCTAATTTCCTGTGTAATAGGGTGTGGAGCGGTGGGGTCAGGCCTACAACGACAAGTATTTTGCTGGGTGCATGAAGCCAGCTCTTGTCAGGGGGGAGGTGCCCTTTTTTTGGGATTTATTCTCAACCGTGGAAGGTGGTAAGTACGAATTGGTGCGGAGAATGACAGAGGTGGGCGACTGACCCCTTAAATGGGGGTATTCTTCAAGGGTTCCCAGAGTATGCGTGCCGTCATTGGCAACTGTCAAACTTGGCTCCAAATGGTAGTGTCCATAACAGTTGAGTTTGACTGTTGCCAATGATGGCACGGCACATAGGCTAAATCAGCTGCGGCATGAACCCTACTTTTCAGGCACTTGTGTGCTGGATCTGACAACCCACCGCACCAAATCACATGACTTTTGGTGGTATGGTTCTTGTAATACACAAGTATAATTGCAAAAGAAATGAAGTGGAACAGTGAAGTGGTCGGTGATGCAGCTGAACATGTGCTGTTCTCCAATAGAAAGCCACCAAATTTGGGTCTGGGTGGTCAGGGTAAGCTTTTAACTCCTGCCAATCTGCGCACACATTCACTTGGAAAGATATAAGCACACAATCGTGCAGCTCATGTTGCAAGCTTTCATTTAAAGCAAAACTGATCTCAATCAGCTGAGGGGGCAGTGAACGGCTGGCTTCTGAGTGCAAAAAAGGAACACTTTTGACATATTCCCAGTCGCCCCCCCCTGGGAGAATGAGTAGTTCTGCCAATCATGCACGTGTTTGACAAGACACGTATTGCCTTAATTACTCAACCATTGCAAAATATGCTTTCAAGTTGCTTGCATTGCATTTGAACTCATATATAACAGAGGAATTTAGCAAATTGCAGGCAAATTCGGTGCCCCAAACAGGTGGTCTCAAAAGCCTTGACTCGAGCCCTCTCGCTTTACATTTGCCATTGGATGTTTTCTCTAAGACTCATGCTCATGCAGGAGAGGATACAAAGGGCCTCGCGGAAGCTTGCATTGAGCTGAAAACGGAGCGTTGTACAGTACTGTTGCATGGCATGCATTGGGGCCAAATCCAACAGTCTTGAGCCCTCAACACTGACACACTCATTCCGAATGACTACAAGAAAACACTATGCACATTCTCGCTCAGATGCTAACGCACACACGCACCCATGCACACATACGTGCGTAAGCACACCTGCCCATCCACGCCCACGCCCATAACCTCACCCCCAGCCCCACGCCAACACACCTGCAGGTACTGGTCCTCGTACAGCACCCCCTTGTCTTTCACCAGCAGGTTAGCAAACCAAGCATCCACAGAGCCGATGGGCTGAGCGGGTGCAAAGCTGGGCTGCTGCTGAAGGGGAGGCTGCGACTGCACGTGTGTGTTTGTGTGTGTATGTGTGTTAGATTTCTGATTGTGAGCAGAAAGGCAGTGTGCACGCAATACCAGACACGGGCTGCTGCTGCTGCTGCTGCAGGGGGTAGGTTGCAGCAGCAAGGGAGAGGGGTTCTTTGTCTGAATATGACACGCGCGCGCTGCGATTCAGAAGCGCAAGGAAAACACAGGGCTGCATCTGACGTGTGCTGTACAGGCTATTTAGAAGTGGCCTCGTTGAATAGCCGCGGCCCTGATTATATATGAACAACTATCAAAGGCGGGACCGTGTACTATACCTATAAGTTGGGTTGGCCAGAACCATATATATACGGTGCATATGTGGCATTTTGGACAGGGAAATCACCAAATACGGTGCATATGGACCATATATATATATACGGTCCTGGCCAACCCTACTTTCAAGCATTGCCGGGGCATGCACTCATCGTTTGTGCGCATCCTGTTTTTGGTGCTCTTACGTGCGTACCAGGTCCTTCCAAGCTTGTGTTTGATGTAGCCTGTTATTGTGTGCCGAATACACTCACTCTCACCTGAGGTGGTGGGGCAGAGGCGCCAAACGCACTGTCATCCCCAAACGATTGCTCAAAGGGGTTTGCGCTAGCAGGGAGGGGCGGGGGGGGGGCAAAGCCAGCAGCAGGCGGGAAGGAGCCCTGAGAAAATGCATCCAGTTATGGCGTTGAGCATATTTCTATATTTTGATAATTGCTCAAAGCACGCATATACGTCTGTAGGCGAGTGCTCAAGGAGCCCTGAGAAAATGCAACCAGTCATGCAAAGCAAATTTTAATTCAATTAATTGCTCAAGGCATGCTTATACATCTATGGTGAGTGCTCAAGGAGCGGTTGCGCTAGCAGGGAGGGTTGGTGGGGGTGCAAAGCTAGCAGCAGCCCAAAGGGAGAGCCAAATGAGAATGTGTATGTGTGTGTGTGTATATGTGCAAGTGAGAGTGGAGGAAAAAGTCCTGTGCAGCAATAATTTATTTGATTGGTAAATGGGTGAGGCCTGTGTTATAATGTTGGATGTCCTTGTTAGGGCAGAAGGGTCAGAACAAAAGAAAAAGTGGAAAAAGGAAACTACGCAGGCAAAAATGGATGCCTGGTCAGTGCGATAGGGAAGGGCCAATCTGCAAGAGATTGTAGCCCCTCATTTATATTAAGCGCTACTTACGCGCAAACATGGAAAAGGATAGTTGCATAGGAAATCACAGTTCAAGACACTTCAACTGCATAAGAAACCACAGTTCAAGACAGTTGCATAAGAAACCAAAGTTCAAGACAGTTCAACTGCATAAGAAACCACAGTTCAAGACAGTTGCATAAGAAACCACAGTTCAAGACAGTTCAACTGCATAAGAAACCACAGTTCAAGACAGTTCAACTGCATAAGAAACCACAGTTCAAGACAGTTGCATAAGAAACCACTGTACAAGACAGTTCAACTGCCTGATTGCAGGTATCAATTTAAGTACATTGCTTGTATGACTCTTTTTCCAAATTGCATCACAAGCACCTCACCCACACATACACACACAACACTCGCACCTGCGATTGCATGTAAGGGTTGAGCTGCTGCTGCTGCTGCTGCTGCTGCTGCATGGGCTGCGGGGGAAACGCTTGTGGCTGCTGCTGCTGGTAAGGGTTCGCGACGGGAGCAGAATATGCAGTCTGTTGTTGGCTCGGGTCGAAAAGGGGGTTGGTTGAGGGAGGGACAGGCTCGCTGAAAAGGTCACCCAGTAGGTCAACGGACTTGTTGGGCTGGTGGATGGGGGCAGAGGAGGCGCCTGTGCGTGCACGTGTGTGCGTTTTGAGTGTGTGCACGTGTGTGTGTCTGTTTGTGTGTCTGTATGTATGTATGTGCGCGAGTACTTGCATGAGCGTTTGAGTGTGCTGCTGTGCATTTGAGGTGCTGCTAAAGCACATAACAGCAACCTGGGAAGACACCTCACTTTGGGTCCTGCCATGAATGCACTCATTCTCATTGGTCAATGAAAGCCAGCATGGATTGCCAGATAGGTTGAAACAAGGCCACCCACACACACAGGGCACGCACCGTTTGCATAGCCCTTATCCATCAAGCCAGCACTTCCAGCCTGTGTGCGCAGCCAAAAAGTAGCGTTCATGAGACACGAGCTCATACGTAGGGTTGGCCAGAACCGTAAGTGACCGCATATTTGGTGATTTCCCTGCTGAAAATACCGTACATGCACCGTATACCGTAGGGTACCGTAACCAATCCGATGTTTGAAAAAACCCAATTAATAAACCCCAATGCGAGCAATGCGAGGGGGGCAACACATAATTAATAAACACAATGCGAGCCTATGCGAGAGCCTTCTGGCCCTATGAGCTGCACCTACATGCACGCGTGTGTGCGCGCGTACGTATGTGTGCGTGCGCGTACGTGTGTGTTTGTGTGTGTGTGTGTGTGTGTGTGTGCATGTGTGTGCATGTGTGTGTATGTGTATGTGTGTGTATGTGTGTGTGTGTGAGCGTGCGTTGTGTACGTGCGTGTGTGTGCGTGTATGTACGGTTGTGTACACACATGCGTGCATGCATTGCGTACTTGTGCGTGCGTGCGAATGTGTGTGCGTGTGTGTGCGCATACGTGTGTACGGAAGGGTGTGTGTATACATATGTATACAGTGTGTGTGTTTGTGTGTGTGTTTGTGTGTGTTTGTGTGTGTGTGCATGCGGGTATGTGTGTGTGCGCGAACGTACGTGTGCGTGCGTGCGCATGTGTGCGTGCGTGCGCTTACGTGCGTATTTGTTTGTGCGTGCACGTATGTGTGTGTGCGTGCGTTGTGTACATGCGTGCGTGTGTATACGGTTGCGTACGTACGTGTGTGCGTGCGTTGTGTACTTGTGTGTGTGCGGGCATACGTATGTGCATGCGCGTACGTGTGTGCATGCACGTAGGTGTGTGTGCATGCGGGTACGTGCGCGTGCGTGCACATGTGAAGGGAATGAAGGCGCTTTTCCTCTTGGTCCTTCCTTTCCAATAGAGGGCCAGCCTCCCAAGCTGTTTGTCCACCTTTGGGGCCTTGAAGGCAGCTGGGGAGGCTTTCCCGGCCTGTCCCCGTTCATGCTTAAAATTAATTAATTAATTACAATGCGAGCTTCGCGAGGCCCTTGTAACTTGAATATTTTAATTGCTCCCGACACACCGCGAGGGGGTCAAACAAGTTCGCGTAGCGCGGTGATATAAGTAGCCAACGGTATGTATATATGTATATGGTTCTGGCCAACCCTAGTCATACACAGTTATCCGGCTGATGGCCTTGCGCGCATTTAACATTCATCGCCGACCTATCGAGCTCACCACTGGAAAAGATGCAGCCATACAACCAGTGCAACCGCATACCGTATTAATGAAGGAAACAAAGAACTGAAGCAAGCACAGTCTGAGCCTACCTGCACCTACAGCTACCAGCTCCTGCTTCACCCCCCTACAAAGTAAGCATGTGCTGGCAAAGAAGTAGACCAGGGGGTGCTCTGCCACCATCTAGACCTAGTTTGAAAATACACACGCCTCCTCGATGGAATTGACGTCTCAGTGACTCATGAATCATATCTCTCAGATGCGCTTACAACCCCCTCACCTGACCGCCCGCTAACTGCTGCTGTTGCTGCTGCAGCTGTTGCAGCTGCTGCTGCTGTTGCTGCTGCTGTTCTAAAGGCCCGCCCACCACGAGGCTCGTGGCGGGCTGGAAGTTGTAGGAGGGAACACCGTCTGGCCCTATTTGCCTGCCTGAAGGTGTGGTGGCCAGGGGGTGGGGTGCAGCCACTGCAAAGGACTTGCCTGCGGGAGTGCAAAAGGTTGTGAAAAAGGTGGGATTCTATACGACCAAATACATGAGCCTAGTAGCCAGAGGATGCTTTGCTGCCATAGTCGCTAGATGGAACCAAGGTGTGATAACGAATGCGGTTGGCTAGCCCTAGCTATGAGCTAATAGGCTGAGATTACGCACAACCAACACATACTCTGAGCCTTGTTATCAGAGGTCGTTTTGCTGCCATAGTTGCAAGGTGGAACCACAGTCTGTTGAATGCGGTTGGCTAGCCCTCGCTATGAGTCCATAGGCTAGAGCTTGGACACTGTGCACACTCTGCTAAATGTGTGCGTGTGAGATCCCTATTTCCAACTTCGCCTGCCTTTTGTATATTGGCTTGTGCAAAAAACACAGTCGCTAAGACTATGACACACACAGCGCAACAGGGCTCCATAGAAATGCAAGTGCCTGTGCCCATATACTGACACAGCAACAACTGCATACACACACAACATTGAACAGGCATGCTTCCCCTCTCCAACCTCCCATAACGTGATTTACAATGATTCACAATGATTGTATTTACAATGACAACTTTGTGTTTGTATTCAAAGCTGTCAATACACTCTGATGCGCAACACTGGCTGGCGCTGATGGAAATGGCCCTGCTATACAACATTGCCTTCAGTGCCCTATAAGTATACATACTCCTCTTGCACCTGCACAAGCGCTGCAACTGGGACAACACCAGTTCCACTCACCTGGGATGAGTAGATCATAAGTATTCTCACGTGATGCACCTCTTCACGTTAGCTGCACATGCACATCCAACTTACAACGCGGATTGAGGTACTGCATTTCTACGCCTGGTCCTCCTCCCCTGCGGTCACCCTCTCGTGCACGCAGGCACAGCAGCACAGCCGACTCCTGCTCCACTTGTCTCTTGACTTGAGCAGGACACACGGATGCCAGAAACGTACAACGTCAAAGAGTGCCATACACACCCTCTCCCTCGTACCTGCAGTGTCTGCGTCTGCGCCCTCTTGTGCCTGTAGGCGCTGCAGCAAGCTTGACTCCCGCTCCTCCCACTTGGGCATGGGCAGCAAGTAATGCTGCGCAGCGGCCTGGGGGTTGTTGGCCAGTTGCTGTGGGGGCACAGGGTTCAAAGGTGCGATTGGAAAGTGAAAGGAGCCACGTGAAAGAGAGGAGAGGGAGAGGAATAAGTTGGCCAGTCGCAGCAAAGACATGAATGGAGAGGACTTGGGAGGTGATGGTCGACAGTTCAAAACTGTAATGAACCAGGAGTTAGAGGTATCTGATGAGAAGCAGAGAGGAACGTGGTGGCCAGCAAGGATGCGGACAGGAAGGGCTCGGAAGAGACGAGTGGCAATGCAAAAGCGGCTAATGACCAGGGTTTGAAGAGGAAACGGAAGTGAGGAAGGTGCAGCTGAGGGCGCTTTGGAAGCCTGGGCCTATCGAGTCACAATTGAGATGCCAGCGCCAGCCTGCATTGAACGTACAGCATTGAACGTACAGCATTGAACGTACAGCAGCAGTATTGAACGTGCCAGGTCGGGCAGGTTGAGTGGGTAGCTGCGAGCCAGCATAACAGAAATGCTGGAAAAAGGCCACTGAGCGACGTCTTTGGCCACGATGCAAGCCAAATGACGAGGAATGGTTTTAGGGTCGGCCAAAACCATATATCTACGGTGTATATACGGCATTTCTGGCAGGGAAATCACCAAGCATACATCACATACAGTATATATAAACGGTTCTGGCTAACCCTACATAGTTTGTTAACAACCCACAGAGCATTCTCAGCCTCGACGGTGGCTGCGTTCTGGCTTTATGATGAGGCCAGGGATGATGCTGATCATGTGCAAAGCATCACCCTTGCAGCCTAACTACCGACTACACTCGGGCATACACACATTCAAACACAGGCGCACATTTAAGCAAGCACGCACACACACCAGGTACTCGGATGCCCTTTGTTGGAGCTCCGCGTCCATGAGGGACTGGTGGCGGGTGAACAGGCTGATCACCAGCTCCCTAAGCTTTGCGTTGGAGGGCTCCAGCAGGTAGATCTTGATGAATGCAGTCATCAGCAGGCCTGGGGACAAGGGGGCAGGCAACTTGGCATCACTAAAAAATCTAATCACCAGATCCACGAGCTTTGCGTCGGAGAGCTCCAGCCGGTAGGTCTTGATGAATGCCGTCATGTAAGGCCCGGGGAGGTATCTGACAGGGGAAGCTTGTTTCTGCAGCAATTCAAGGCTGCAAAAAGGCTGCAAAAAGGCTTCAAGGCTGCAAAAAGGCTGCAAAAAGGGCAAAAAGGCTGCAAAAAAGGGCAATGCGTTATGCGTGTCCAGTGGCTGGAGCAGGGCAAAAGGTCTGACTGCTTATTTACAGAGGATTTCCATGAATATCCGCCACAAAAAACAGGGGGGTGGATTTGCAGCTGAACATTACCATGCGCATAATCATACTCATCCGACTCACCCAGCTTCCTTAGGTAAGCTTAGGACAAGCAATTGTTCACGAGTAATAGTTGGAAAGCCATGGACAGTAGAGTGGTGGGGGTAGCACTAATTTAAACTGAAGGTCATTATGAACACAAGGGGAAGAAGGAGGGCTTTGAGCGTTAAGGCTACAAAAAGACCAGGGGGAAGGAGCTATGCAGCAGCTGAAACTACTGAGCGTACAAGCTGACAGGTTGGTGCTCAACCAGCAAGGGCTGAATTGAGGGCATTCTGCTCACCCTTGGTTGTTGGATTGGCCTGGGGGAAGGAGCTGTGAAGAAGCTGAAACTGCTCCAGGGGGAATACCACATCCACGATCAGGCGCCCAAACTCGCCCAAGATGTAGGCAGCCGTGCAAACCAGGGACTGTATACATCGATGAGGACACAAGCGTGATTTGCTAAGTCAAGTGTGTAGTTTTGATTGCAAGAGGAAGGGCGCAAATGCCGTGCGTTTACTTCATGCCTGCTTCCTGGCTTTATTAAAGTAGCCCAGGTACATTCTTCAGCTAGGCACTGGGGACGTTCAGCTAGGTACGGGGGGTTGGTCAGATAGGTATTGGGAACGTTCAGCTAGGTACTGAGGATGTTCAGATAGGTACCGGGGACATTCAGCTAGGTATTGAGGATTTTCACCTCAGAATTGTGGGATGCTCGGCTAAGTACTGGGGATGATGATGGGGATGATAGGTGCTAGGATTGACAGTGTAATTTTGCATGTCGCTGGCACCTTGCACCTTGCTGTTTCACACAACACTTGCGGCCTCATAAATCATCCAAGCCACAAGATACGGCCCTAGATGCACGCACGACCACATGTTTTCCCCTGCCCCCCCTCCTCCCAAACATGCAGCACACACACCTACACACAAATTCACACATAAACACACCTCATCCTGTGCCCCTCGTTGCAGCACCCCCACAATGTTGCGTGCTGCGTAGTGCTGCATATCTTGGTTGTTGGTGACCAGCTGCACGACCCGGTGCCAGATGTCGTCGCTGACGTGGTCCCCTGCTTTCTCCAGCAAACGCAGCACAATGTCCACGTACCTGGGTTTAAGAAAATGCACGTGTGCGTGTGTGTATGTGCGTGCGCGTATGCGGATGAAGGGAGTGTACAAGAGGAGGTGCTCTGAAAAGGATTGTATTTGGTGAAGGGGTAATGAAAAGGGAGCATAGACGCACGTGTGTCTGCAAGGTTGAATGGTTGTGCAGAGGGAGTGCAAGATTAAATTGAAATCGACGAGTTGGCACGCGCGACTGTCAGAAGTACAATGCGCCCAAGAAAAGGTGTTAAAGGGGCTTGCATGTTACGGAGAAAAGAGCGAGGATGGTTTGATGAAGGCTAACACGTTTGACGAGAGGAAGCTGATGCAAACTTTAAATAAAGGTGAGAAAAGGTGGAAAGGCACGTAAACTTTAAGAAGGCAGCACGCATTTGTGCTAAAAGCAAAAACTCACCACTGCACGCTGGGGGCAAACTTCTCAGCCAAGATGGCAATTTTGAGCACCAGCTCCTCACGCATTGAGTAGTCAGCCTCCACCTGAGGTGGGAGTTGAGGGGAAGCGTAAAAAAAACACATACAGCCTTTACTTGAGGTGGGAGGTGAGGGAATGTGTAAAAAACAGACGCACAGCCTCCACTTGAGGTGGAAATTGAGGGGAAGCGTAAAAAACACAGGTACAGCCTCCACTTGAGGTGGGAGGTGAGGGAATGTGTAAAAAACACGCGCACAGCCTCCACTTGAGGTGGGAGGTGAGGGATTGTGTAAGTAAAGAGGCACACATGTACAACCTCTGCCTAAGGTAGGGGGTCAGGGAAGTGTATGTAGAAAGGCACACACATGCAAAACTACTTACAGTGTCATAGGCAACGGCACAGCAGGTGGGAAATAAAGCAGCAGCAGCATTGTCAGCATCAGCATCAGCATCAGCAGCTTCGGCGACAGCTCACCAAGTGGTAGCCAAGCTCGTCTACTATGACTGCCGCGGTCGTGCCATCGCACATTGTGAACAGCAGGTCCATTGCACGGCTCCGGATCGACACGTCAGCATCCTGACACAAGCGTGGATGTCAAGCACAGGAGTCAGCAAGCGCACTTTGTCGCACAAGCGTCAATCTTTTCACTGAATGTGGGAGCGGCTTAGAGGCACTACATTCCTCTCCCTCAATTGCATACGCAAAGGGACAACACCTCAGGGTGTAAAACTTCCCCTGCACGACGACGTATACTTTACTAACTTGAAGGGGGCGAAGACGGTCAGAGTTCTCTCTTTCTTCCAAAATCACAAACTTCTGGTGATTGCTGCGGGCCGTCCCACCCAATGCGGAAAACACATACTTCTGCGAGCATCACGTCCACCGCACCTTGAGGCTAGCAGTGATTGTGGGCTGGTGGCTGCGAATGGCTTCTAGCACCTCAGGGATTAGGGCCAAGCGGGCCAAGGTTTCGAGGGACAGGTACTTGGCGTTTGGCTCCTACAAGGGTGCGTGATAAGAGGACGTGGGATGAGGGCGTCAATAAGGCAGCAAAGGAATGGCGCTTACCTTGTAGACATGCAATCGAGTGTGCAAGGGGGGTAGCTTTGTTAACGTTGTTGTGCCCACTGTCAATAGCTTTGTGGGAAACAGGAGCAAGGCACGTGGCTCACACACACATGCACACACACACACACACACACACACACACACACACACACACACACACACACACACACACACACACACACACACACAAAACAAGACAAGAGACAAGACACGTAAAAACACGAAGTATGCTGCGTTTGAGTCATGCATACAACACAGAAGCAGGCACATGTTGACGCTGTTAATTGTTTGTAACTTCCCTGAATAGGCTCCCAAAGCAGCCTCAGCCTTGCCCCTATGCAAGTTACGTCTCAGGAATTTTCCCAGCACAGAAATGCAACTGGCCAGCAGCTTGTGCACAAGACAGCGACAAGCACGCACGCACTGCACCAACACCCACCCAAACCCACACCCACACTCACATACACACCCAACACACACTCGCACACAAGCATACACAAACGCTAACACAAGCAAACACACTCACACATACACACGCACCTTGGTCAAGAGGAACTTGCCCAGCACAGACACGCAGGTGGCCAGCAGCTCCCGGTCATTGTCTAGGTGGATGGCCAGGGCGATGGCCTCAAACAGGACGCTGTACAGTGCATTGGCTTTGTTGGGGTTAGCGCTTCGCGCTGAGTCTCCGCCTCCAACTGTGCACAAAGAAAACAGAACATGACAAATACTGTGAAAGGCCAGGGCGATGGCCTCAAACAGGATGCTGTACAGCGCGTTGGTTCTGTTAGGGTTGGCACCAGCTGTTGTGCCCTACATAGCATCTTACACACACACGATGAGACAAAAGGGCGCACTCACTGCTTTCGATGGTGCTCTTCACAATCGTGGTTAGCAGGACCTGCTCCGTTTCGCTCTCTGGCAGCGGGAAGAATTGCAGCACGCGCATGCACTTGCACTGCAGAGGGACACAGCAGGAATGCAGGTTGATGTTGCATCCATGTCGCTCGACATCAGGAGTTCAGCATGTGAGGGAGATGGAAACATTGTGTTGAATAGCAGTGTTCTGCCCTAGCAACCATGGCATGACAGCAAGGGTTGTTGAGTCCCTCTTGAGGCAAGACAGGGTGCTGCAAGCTGTGTGCGCCCTCGAATGTTTGTGCACTGAAAATGTGTGTGTTTGTGTGTGTGAGTTTGTGTTTATGTGTGCGGTATGTGAGGGTGTTCCAGTGAATGCACACATTGTGAATGCGTTTGTGTGCACTTGCATTCTGTCTTTGAGCGTGAAAGATGCCACAGTGTGTGTGTGTGCGCGTGCGCGCGTGCACGCATGCTTGCCAGACAGTGCATGGGAGTGAGCAAGCGATTGCTCTTACCTGCAGCCATGGCGTGGGAATGCCGTAGTAAAGGTACTCAGGAGGCACCTCTGTAGCTCGCAGCACCGTCAACCTCTCCAGCACCCTGATCAGTCTGGGCTGAGCGGTTTCGTAGCCGGCTGCAGGCAGTACGGGCAGGCAGTTTGATTATGAGACAAAGAAAGTACGCTTGCTGTGCCTTTGTGGCGTGGGACTGTCAGCGTCCTTTTCCTGCACCCTGACCAGCAGGGCTCAGTATTTCCAAAACTGGCTAATGCGCTTTTCATGAGAACAGCAGCTTTGCTTTCAATGGTTAGCACTTTTTGCTTGAGGTCAGCATCATGCACGTCACTTGATCTCATGCCTTTTTTAGCACAAAAGTTTCCAGGTGCCACGCAAACCTTCTCATTCAGCCCTCTGCAACCTCCTAAAGCCCAATCTAAGCACAGTTGACTGTTTGTCGGTGGCTCTTCAGAGGCCCTTGCAAAGAATCGCGACATGGATTTGTCGCGCGCACAGATGCGTCTTTGTAGCTTGGTGGCAGGTAGCCTTGAGCGACCTACTAAATCCTCTCATTGCAGCATATTGAGAATGCACGCACGCACGCACGCACGCAAGCGCACCTCCACCCACACCCATACCTGGCCCGTTGCGTGCACAGATGCCCTGCAGCAGTGTGGTGGCAGACAGGAGCAGGCCCAGGTTCCTCTCGTCCAGCAAGTTGTTGATAACACCGGAGAAGCTGTCGGGGCTGACCACGGTGTGCTCTGGAGGGGTTTTGCGAATGAGGCGAAGGAGGGCGAGGGATGCACGCTTCTTGACCACTGGACGGGCGGAGCCGCTTGACTGTGGGCGTGCGTGTGGGAAAGTGATAATGGTTGTATGAGAAGAAGGTGTGCCTGCAGCTGTATCGCACATGTTCAGGACGAATTCAGGACGAAGTGAGGAGGATGAGGGCATGAACTACGAAACAGGTAAAGGAGGGTGCTTTCCTTGGAGTCTAGCACGGGTGGATCCACTTAAATGAGTGTGCGTGAGTAGAGAGAATCAAGAGAAAGGTGGGCACAGAGGGTAACATGAATACATATACCACCATACCTCACTGATAAAATAACGTTTTTTGACCTCTAAGGTATTCTGGTATTGTTAATTATATATTGATTTTGGCGCTCCGTAGTTGCCCAGATTGGCGAAAGTACAGTTTGTTAAGTGGCTGATGAGTGATGAGCGGAGAAGGCTCCCAGGGGCCTCCAACCCCACCGCTCCCCTCCCAGGCCCAGGCCCCGCCCTCGCCCCCGCCCCAGGCCCAGGCAGCCCATCAGTTGACAGTTGCGCAGGCAAGGCAGCTCATGCAGAACAGGTCAATGCACCCAGGCCCACACCTAAGCTGCACCATCAGCACCCGCAAGCACAAGCAAAGCACACAGCGGCAGCAGCAGCAGGTTATTAACCTCACAGACACACACATATATAAGCGCACCAACACACATGCACACGCACAAACACGCACGTGTACGCATACGCACACACACACACACATGCACGTGTACGCATACGCACACACGCACACACTCTGGCTAGGCTAAATGCCCACCAGGATTGGTTTGGGAATATCTTGAACATTACAGGGACCACGTTATCCAGAGTCACTTTTAATATCTTACCATAATATTAATCGTAACCCCGGGGTAACCCCGGAGCCTCAAAATAAATATTTTATCCATTCCCGCACAAATCCCGGTGGGCATTTAACCCAGGCAGTGTGTGTGCGTGTGTGAGTATGCGTGCACATGCGCGTGTGTGCGTGCGCATGTGTGTCGTGCTGCAGGTGCTGGGGCAGGTGCTCCAGGTGCTGGCGCGCATGTGTGTCGTGCTCCAGGTGCTGTCCAGGAGTGTCGTGCTCCAGGTGCTGGGCGCATGTGTGTCGTGCTGCAGGTGCTGGGGCAGGTGCTGGGGCTGGTGCTGCAGGTGCTGGTGCAGGTGCTGGGGCAAGGCCTTCTCCGCTCAAATCTGTTCACCCACCCACAAAACTTTATTTTCGCCAATCCCGGGCAACCCCCGAGCCTCAAAATAAGTATATATTAAACGATACCGGAACCACCCCGGAGGGCAAAAAACATTATTTACCCGGGATGGTATCAGTAAGGTGCGGTACTTATGAAACTTGGGTTTTGAGGTGAGTACGGTATGATGCGGTACATTCGTAAGAGGGGAGGGCTTATAACATGACCATGCAATTTATGCGAAATTGTGTGTGAGTCAAAAAAGTCGTGAGAAAATTATACAGCAAATTGTGTATATTACCGAGGTGAAAGAAGAGGGCTAATCAAAGAACGATGCAATTAGTGAAAACAAGTTGCTGTGTATGGCACAATTGATGCTGACTTGTTTTGTCTTTTGACGAAAGTTTGCATGTGATCAAAGCAGACAGCGTTTGAACCGAACAACACGCACCAAAAGCTTGACAACGTCTTGCACCAGAGCCTCTGCCATCTCAGAACCTCCAACTGCACGTGCGTGTGTGCGTATGTGTGTACATGTATGTAACTGTGTGTGTGTGTGTCTGGGGTGTGCACGTGTGTGTGTGTGTGCGTGTGTGTGCATGCGTGTGCATGTATGCGTGTCACAAAAGATTTGGCAGTAATTGACTACATCAATCGCTCACGGTGCCATTTTAAGCGCATCAGGGTGGTGCAAAGCCATGCGTGAGCCACAACTGTGTGCAAGGTAAAAATAACATTTGTTTCATTCAAACACACCCTCCATTGCCATTGACCTCCCACCAATTCACCAAGTAGCATTTGTGCACCACCGTCTCATGCACTCACTATCTTCTCACACCCGTCTCATGCACTCACTATCTTCTCACACCCCCCACGCACAGGCTCTCTTTTTCTCTTACACATCCACCAGCTCACTCTAACGCACCCAATGCCTCATGCGCTCACAGCTTCAAACTCACACTCTTCGCTAAACACACTCACTGTTGCCAATGAAACTGAGGGCCAGGGTCTCAAAGGCCTCATTGCGACTGATGAGATCCATGTGGATAGCGTTGATGGCAAGTCGCAGGAACTCATCGTTCTGCGTGAGTGAGTAGGTCAAGTTGTTGCATGTGTGTGCACGCAGATGATGGGCAACTTGGCACCTTACATCAGCACACCGATTCCTATCAATAAGCTCACACCTTCACAATTTTCGCTGCATGACCGTGTGCAGGCGCTTGCGTGTGTGCATGCACATAACCAGATCATTGAATGCCAGAACTTTTGCTTGTGTATGTTCAATCTGTACGTGTGTGGGTGCACGTTTGCTTGCGTGCGTACGTGCATGCGTGTGCACGTGTCCAATCTGTTTGTGTGTGTGCGCATGTGTGTGTTTGTGTGTGTATGCGCATGTGTTTGTGTGTGTGTGTCTTTGTTTGTGCATGTGTGTGCGTTGTGTGTGTATGTTGTGTGTGTGTGCGTGTGTGCGTGTATGTGTGTGTGTTTGTGTGTGCGTGTGTGTGTTTGTGTGTGTGTGTTTGTGTGTGTGCGTGCATTGTGCATGTGTTGTGTGTGTGTGTTTGTATGTGCTTGCATGTTCATGCACGCGTGCATGTGTATGTTGATGCGTTTCACACACGTACCTCGTGTAGTAGCAATGAGCAGGCCATGTACCCCACTTGCTTGTCCTTGTATCTGTGCAATCAGCAGTGCATGGAGGTTAAAGGAATTCGCTGGTAGAGCTATGTTGTCAGAAAAATTGTCACCCCCTCACCCACTTTGCCTGGGGGATCAGGTCAGCTGCCTGCTTGTGCCCAAACTCGATGTCATACCCCAGCATGTAGATGTACATCAGCTTCCACACGTACTTGCGCCGGTCGTAGCCTGCACAATTGGAAGGTTGAACAATTGTCCCCTAGTTGCAGGCCCCCCGGCGAGCCAATCTCCTCACATTCAGGTTTCCATCCGCTCGTGTACATCAGCGGGATTCACGAACAACCGACACACCGTTGAGGGACTTGTCGTCCGAAAATTTGGCCCGGATTTTCGCAAGCTCCTTGTCGATGCGACGTTCCTCCTGCTCCTTGTTCTGGGAGCCACGAATGTCCTTGATGAAATTCTGCAAATGGGGGGAGGGGGGCGGGCAAGATGCAGCAACGCAGTTTACACCCACTATTGGAGCGCCGTGCCTAGGGCAATGAGCATGTGCGTATGCCTTGAACCCACCTCCAAGCCCTTCATGTAAGCGATTTTACTCATTTTGGCTGGGTTCCCTATGCACAGCCCAACCGGCACACGCCCAGGGGGCCTAAGAAAGAATTCCCTTGTAAATTATTGTTAAATTGGAAAGTCCCCGATTTAGTTTTGGTCATTGCCTGGGTTTGTGATTTTACACGCAATGTAATATTGATGAGCATGTAATGTTAAATGAAAGGAGGTCCACTGCTCAATAAGTTTCTGCTGCCCCTCCTCCTCACTAGCCTCTTCCTCTTCTGTGAGTACTAGTTCTGTACCCATGGAATGGCTAGCCATATGCGTGTAAGTTTATTACCCTGGCACTCTAATCATTGCAGCTGAGGGATCCCCTGCACAAGCGAGGACACGAGATGCAGGACAGCCAATTTCTGGTAGGCGTGGGTCGTTATATATATGCAGGCATAAGGTTTCACGCTAGGCCGGCTTATGCAAGAACATCTCTCCGCACGCCCCTCGCTCCTAAAGCAGCTGGTGGGCACGAAGAACGAATTTTGGAGAAAGTTGCAGAGCTTATTTCTCCATAAAAAGAGAATACAGCAGGAAGCAGGATCATAAACCTCAAGAGAGTCAGTTGCCTTGCCAGTCTGCCAGAGGTAGACCCCTCAATTTTATGCCAGTTGAGCAACCCCTCCATTTTATGCCAGTTGAAGAAGCTAGGTTGAATGTCTGTAGAGCTTGCCCTGGGTGTGACTTGATATGCGACCGCAAAGGCCCCCTCTTTACTGAGTGCATGTAGGATAGTAGGGATGAATCATAGAAGAGGGGGGACTGAGCGGAAAAAAGTACAAATTAGTAGCTAGGCTTACCACGGCTTCCCCACCTTTTGCTGTCAATCTTACTTGGCAAGTTATCTTTGTCCTTTGAGTCGTCACTATGAATTCAAGAATGTAGTGAAAAGACCAAGTGAAAAGTGAGATATGGAGGTAACTGCCATTTCCTATCATCTAGGGTATAGGCCCTATCAGTGTGTTTAGTCCTGTGTACCAGTGTGTTTAATCCTGTCAACTTGTACGCAATGCCATTTAACTGATTCTGAGCACGTTCTGTAGTAAGTCGTCCCGTGCCATAATCACCCCGAAAAGGGCCGATGTGCCCCCAACTCGATTCACAGCCCCTATACATCTTTTGAATGCAAGAAACTCGATTTTTAATTTTATATGACATTTGCTGTAAATATGGCATTCTGGGATGCTGTGTAGGGCTCGGTGCCCATTTTGCACCCACTTTGCCAGGAAAAAGTGCATATCTTAACTTGCACCAATTAACCTTTTAAGAAAAAATTCAGCTATCCAAAACAACTCTCAGGTCCCAAAACGGTGGAGTGGTTGGGAAGAAATGTTTAATTTAGGGGTATTGGGTATTGGCCTTATTTCCCCGGGGGTGTGGGGGGGGGGTTCGCATGGGGACGACCAGTAGCCTTGGATGTCAGCTTTGGTTTCAAGTTAGACTAGTTTCAGTTCGATAAAATTGTGTGTAAGTAGTGGTTGCCCTTTGGATGCAAAAAGGGGCATTCCCAGGCCTTTGCTAGTCCTCCCTTAACCCTTTGATGGATTTTTTTCGCGACTTTCTGCTTTCTGTGCAAATTTGTAACAAGATGGACTTCACCCAACAAATAGGTGTTGCAAGTAATTCCCGATGAGTTTTATTGGCAATTGGCACACTTCGCTCCTTTTGCCCTTAAACAAGACAGCATTGGTTGACCTTAGCACGCTGCAAAGCATTGAGTGGTGTATGAAGCATAAAGTGTGAGATACTTTGAGATGACTCGGTTCAGCTCTTCCAGATTAATTAAGCTGGGGTTTTTATAATGGGTTAGAATACAGTTAAATATTTGAGCAGCTTTATGTGTTTTTATTATTCAGCATAGTCGGGATCTTTGTGCAAAGGACCGGTATGGCTGATGTACGCCAGCAAACCAATTTGCATGTGCTTACGCACACGTTTTCTTGTCTCCCTGTTGAACACACACAACTTTGCATGCCTCCGTTTGTAGACTGGTATTTTGCCATTGCCTTGGAGCGCGGCTGGTTTGGTTGGCACACGTACTACTGCTCCAGCCGCTGGAAAGATGGGAATGCAAGCTCTGCCGTGGACTGCTCTGAAACTGCTGTCCCCTACACTTCTCTTTTCACCTTTCTTGCTGCCGGTGGTGCAAAGGTAAAAGTGAGTAGTACGCACAGTCGGGATGTGAAGCTGGAGTTGGAAAGCTTGGACTAGAATTTACAAACACACGCTTGTATGATTGCAAACTTCATGACTTGCCACTGAAATAGGGGATGCTGTTTTTTTGCTGCATGTACTCACCAAACCTACGTTCCATAATTACTCGTTGAAAACCCTGGGGTACAGTTACGTTTTGCTTGTAAGCCTCATGAATTTCCTCACAAATTCCTGTCAATGAGCTAGAGATGTATACAGGCCCTTCAAACCCAGAGCTGTTTGCCATTGCAACGCTGACGTCCATCATTTGTAAAAACACCACGACCGCAATTGTACATGTCACATGTCACATGTGCTGCTTTAACCCGCAGGGGCCAGCAAAAACAGGGCAGCCCCTCTCTCTCTTATCCCTCACAAACGGGCCTTGTGCCACATCCCAAGCCCCGGATCTGCCTTACCACAGCAGCGTGAACTCCCAAGAGCATTTAGATTGGCATCACAATAGCAGCAGCGCACGTGTGCCCACAGCGCAGCAACACTTGACTGTGGGCGATGGTCCAGTAGGTGTAACAGGGGTGTCCTGCGCAGCTGACAACAAGCTCACTAGTACTTTTACCCTCCATGTCCCTGAAACTGAGCCTGGGCAGCCCATTCCTTACTCCACTCCCGTATTTCTGAGAGAAGGAGACAGGTGAGTAGTGGAATGAGGTCTCGCTAGTAGTTGTCCCCTCCATGTCCTTGGTACTGAGCCTGGGCAGCCCATCCCTTACTCAACCCCCATGTTCCTGAGAGGTAGACAGGTGAGTAATGGAATGAGGTCTCACTAGTAGTTGTCCCCTCCATGTCCTTGGTACTGAGCCTGGGCAGCCCTTTCCTTACTCAACGCCCGTGTCCCTGAGAGAGGGAGAGTGGAGTAGTGGAATCGGCTGTCATGCGTGCCGGGTGTGTTGCAACGAACTGCCTCACAACTAAACATGAGCTTGACCTTGACACCTCTTGATGTCCCTTTTCGTATTGAGTACGTTTAACTTCCAATTGGCTGAATAGTAATGTTTTCTGCTTTCCAGGTTTTGTACCGTAGCAAGCACAAGTGCCTCAGAACGTGGGCTGGTGTGCAATCTAGACAGCACAGATGGTGCTGTGAAATTCCTTTTGTTTCCTACCGCTTACCCCTACGCAAGCCTGTCTTCACTGTACACTCGAGGTGCGTGTGGTACCCAAGCAAGCAGGTGGTGAATGGCAGAGAAAGTGGTTTCAATTGACAAAATTGACAGACTCTTGCGCCATAAAGGGCTGATTTACCTTCATCATAGCAGTCTTACCTCTTGCGAGGTGGGCGGAGCCGTATCAATATGTTATCCCCTTAAATGCTTTTTACAGTTGAGGCCTCCAAGGTTGAAGTCTGTTATGATTGCTTTACATTAAATAAGAGCAAGTTTGTGCTGATAATGGAGCATTTGGCATAACTTCCTATTCTTAGTTCAGCCTTTGCTGGTCATGTCACACAACACCACAGGCAGCTGCGGGGTCAAGTCCTTAATGGAGCCTCCCGTGCATGATGTCGTATGCTCCCCTAGCCAGCATTTACTTGGCCAAGCACAAGCAAGGGGGACCCATTCTTTGCAGGAGCTTGCGCACATTAAGATGCCTGCTTGGGAAGAGGATGAACTTCGTAGGGAGTCCCGATTAACGCTTGTCACACAGACGCCTGGGCAGCCACTTGTGTCTGGCGTCATTGTTGGTGAGTGGGGTTGACCCCATGCCCCTTGTGTCTGGCATCATTGTTGGTGAGTGGGGTTGACCCCATGCCCCTTGTGTCTGGCGTCATTGTTGGTGAGTGGGGTTGACCCCATGCCCCTTGTGTCTGGCATCATTGTTGGTGAGTGGGGTTGACCCCATGCCCCTTGTGCCTGGCATCATTGTTGGTGAGTGGGGTTGACCTCATGGTGTTATTAATGGTGAGCCGAACGTTGCAATGACTCTGTGCAGTTGACAATGTCTTGTGTAGATAGGTTAATTCCACGACTCTGAAGGGTCCTTGAGAGAATTTTGTGGGGCTGTAGCACGCCATGATTACATGACATGTGAAACGTGCGTTATAGCAAACAACCTCAGCTGTATGAAGGAAGACACACTTGACACAGTAATATGGGCGAATTGCATGCACATGCAGGCCTGCACATCTTCTATCCGGGCCTGGTGGGCCGACTCCTGCAGACTTGGTGAGAAAGTGCCTATTCGCAACTGTCAAGTCCTGCCAGGATCACAGAGTCACAGAGCTGCAAGTTTTCTTCTTGCAACGGACCTCTTTATCTATGATCTAAGTCCCTTTCACCTTCACTAAGAGCTTAGTTGCAAAATGATCTTCAGAAGTGTATCTTTCTAGACATACCTGTCTGTTCATTCCATTGCCATGCTGCTATATGGTATTAGTATAAAGTGTATATTTCAAGCCCCGAGGGGAGGGGGGGGGGGGCGAATC
>Ga0307968_1000763_pt1 | contig 24440 bp, 26 predicted proteins | sample OrgLakmetagen650_FD_201834 | JGI IMG/M metagenome (GOLD analysis project Ga0307968, IMG submission 201834) | Saline water microbial communities from Organic Lake, Antarctica - #650 | ecosystem: Environmental > Aquatic > Non-marine Saline and Alkaline > Saline | place: Antarctica: Organic Lake...
AGCACAGACTCAGTTTTAAGTGATTTTTTGCTCTTATTCATTACCTGCAGGTGCCCCATCTACCAGACCTCGGTCGACACAGTATGTGAGGAGATGGTGGCACCACGATTCAGCAGTAGCAGCAGTTAATCCATGCTCAGTTTCAGTAGGTTATACAGTACCAGTGCAGTAGGTTATACAGACCAGCAGACCAGTCGGTTGTACAGACCAGTTTCAGTAGTCTCACACTTGTGTTCAAACTCCAGTTGTCCCTGCGTTTCCAACTTGTCCAACTTATTTGTGTGCAATGTGTGTGGGTTTCGACCTTTCGAAAGGTTACTATTTTCAGTATGCGTCTACTTTGGCGAACCAACGTCTACACTTTGATGTGTTTTTGCCTACTTCTTCTCGTGTCTGTAAGGTTAGCATTTTCCAGTTGCGTCACAGCCCTTTTTTTACTTGGTTTGTTTTGAGGTTTACCTCGTTCTCATAGGTTGAGCAGCCATTCCAGGTTGAATGCCTTTGTAATCCAAACTAAACTAAACTTACTTGGTTTGTTTTGAGGTTTACCTCGTTCTCATAGGTTGAGCAGCCATTCCAGGTTGAATGCCTTTGTAATCCAAACTAAACTAAACTAAACTTGTAACAACAGACTTCCATCTCCCCGGTATGTTGCTTGTGCCGTCGCTCCTTTCCACGTGGAGAGGCAGGAGACGTTAAACACACCTGTATGGGGGGGCTTGGCGGACCATTTTTTTTCATACTTGCAATTCATGCTTAAGCTAGTACCACAAATAGTATTGACAAGGTAATCAGCTCTCTCCAAAGCCACTTTCATCCTTTGAATCTGAGCTAAGGGATTTATTTGTTGCTGACCGTGGCCAGCCGGCTGCCGATCAGCCAACAGACAGACCGGCTGGCAGGTTAGCCCCATCCCTCAACCCAGTGCTGATAGAAGGTTGAGGGTTTAGGTTGAGCAGCCATTCCAGGTTGAATGCCTTTGTAATCCAAACTAAACTCAGCCCATTGTAACCTTCATAAAGCCACAAGCGCCAAGCAGTAGCCGGATCTGGCAGCAAGTTGTGGGTTTCTCAAATCCTGCCAACAAACAACCGCGGTTTGCATTTTATTTTGCCACGGCACATAACGTGTACGTAGCAAGGTCCTACGGAGGTGGACTTGTTTTTTTGGTACTGACTTGCAGCGGTTCGGTAGGCCGTGTGCAAGCAAGTTGATAAAGTGCGACACTCAGGCGCGTTTTGTTGTGGTTTTTGTTTTTATTGGTAGTTATGCTTTTGACTTCAAGCAACTTAATCTTCAGTTGAAAAGCAACCCCAGGCGAGCTGCCTTAGCACTCCATGAAAGGTGGGGACCAAGACTCCCCACGTCTCTTTGATTGAGCAGCCACCACCCCAGGTTCAAGAACGCCTGTGCCAAATTTCGATTCAACTGTTCCCTTATTAACTTTGCATGGGCAAATTCCAGTTGCCCCCTCTTGCTTTGCAGCCTTGTGCAGCTTTTTCCCCCTTTACTTTGTAGCGGGCTGAGCCCAGCGAAAAAGCCCATCAGCCCCGAACATAATGGCTGCCGTTTACCCCCTTCATCAGCCCTGAATACAGCCTTCAGTAGTTTTGGGGGATCTCATGGAAGCATCAAATTCAAATTCCAGCGACATTCTTTTTGGTTGAGCAGCCAGCGAGTGCTCTCCCTGGAGCGTATCTTCCTTCACACCAGTGCAGAGAAGCAACAGAGGGAAACTCGGGTCAGTGTCAACACTACCAGCGTAGAAAAGGAACGGCTGTTGTTTGGTGCTCTGCACTGTCAAATGAATGTAGAATCGCACAACATCCCACCTGGAACCCAAAAGAGGGAAGGGTTACAATTACAGTTTTCAATTGGCTTGTTTTGAGGTTTTTAAAAAACTCATTCTCCTACGTTGAGCAGCCATCCCAGGCTGAATGCCTTTGTAAGCCAACTAAACTAAAAAGAGGGAAGAGTTGTTCAACGGGGGTCAGGTGATTGGGAGGTAGGGGCCTGCATGCCCCCAAAAGTATCGCTAGTTACCCTGACCTCTGTGACGGGAATAAATGGCTACAATTACAAGACAGAGGACACGGTGCATACAGACTTGCGATTGCAATAAGCGGGAGAAGGTTTCCCTGCGCAACGTATGATAAAACTTAAGTTTTTACAACGACCACAAGGGGATGACGCAGCCGTCTGTGCATTTGCGCATTCAACTTCCTTTATCAAACAGGGCGAGTTGAGGTTTCTGACCTACGTTATAATGGGCAGCATCAGGACTAAGCTGTTCACACCGTCACAGGCAACATGAGCTGCAACAGTTGGCTCCAATTTTCCATCCATGCTTAGCAATACAACATCAGGCGTGTCACAAGGAATGAAATTCTGCTGAAGGCACCCTTCAGCCCTCTCACGCACATGAAACCAATACAAGGACAGCATGAGAGGGACGGCTCTTTATTTCAACAAAACAACAATGCATGACAACAATTAAAGCACCTGCTATCTGCTGCACCTGCAAAAATGCCAAGGGCTTGGGAGGATGGCCAGCTCCCTTATGCTTCCACACGCCCTCCTAAAAACTACGCCACATCCTATATCCTAAAAGCTACGCCACACCCTCCTACAATCTACATATCCTGTCCTAAGGGAGCTACACTATCTCGTTATTGGGATAACTAAACAAGCTTCCCAGTTGTTAGTTGGATCGGGACGCATCCAAATTAATAAGTATCGAATGGTTATGATTTGCATCACACATACACATACACACACACACCAAAGCTGCCCACCACAAACACAACCACAGGCCCACATTATGCATCCCACAGCTTACTGCTTGCGTACCAACTGTTCCTAATGCATCCCACAGCTTACTGCTTGCGTACCAACTGCTCCTAATGCATCCCACAGCTTACTGCTTGCGTACCAACTGCTCCTAATGCATCCCACAGCTTACTGCTTGCGGACATAATACTTACGTACCAAATGCTACCACAACCGTCTCATCACTGCATGAAGGCAATCAAACCAAACGTGCACACAGGGGGGCCAAACACGAATCCGAATGGCACTTGCACCCTTTCATGCCTACTACTTTCATCGGGCGTTGCTTGTGGGGGCACAAAAAGGACACTGTCTCAATATCCGAGTCCAAACAATCAGCCCATAATATACTACTCGCAGACAGCCACAGCACTGCACCACCACCACACGTGCTGATTGATGTCCATGTCAACCCTCTCAGACAGCCGCAGCACTACGCACGTGCTGAGCAACACTTGTGCTGCTGCAGCACTTCACATGCTCTGGACAACAACACACGTACTGGCACCGCACCACACGAGCTACACCTTCAGTGCTGCACAGCATGCCAACGAGCGGTCAAGCATCGCTGCACGCATCCCTCCCTTCCCTATACACACACGCACAAGAAATAAGAAGGCAAAAAAATACTGCGGCAATGGTGGTGGTAGCGCTGCTGTTGTTGCTGCTACTGCTGCTGCTTCCATTGCTGCTGCTGTTGCTGCTGCTGCTGCTGCTGCTGCAACGACTCCCCCCCCCTTCTCCCTGCCCCCCATATTTTACTGGGGTTGCTGCTAGTGGTGGGCAAGCCTGTGCCTACTAAGTCCACGTAAATGGGGCCCGTACAGCGCGAGGCATGCATACCAAAGGGAAAGACCAACCTGCAAACATTCGTGTGTGTGTGTGTGTGTGTGTGTGTGTGTGTGCAAACGTGTATGTGTATGAGGATTTTTGTGCGCGCATACAGCGCAAGGCGTGAATATGAAAGGGAGAGATTAACCTGTGTGTGTGTTTGTGTGCGTGTGTTTGTGTGTGTGGGGGGGGTGGGGTCGTCAAGGCATCCATCTACTGCACGTACTATGTACAGTGTATGCACAGGATTTATTGCACCAAAGACAGACACATACATGTTGTGATAGCCTATGATAGCCTATGAGGGTTAGCTAGAACCGTATATCAGGGTTGTTCACTTCGACGGTGCACGACGGTACAGTTGACAGTACGTTCTAAAATTCGCAAAAAGGCCAAAAAAATGGCATTATGACCCAAAATGGCAATTATGGCTCTTTTCTCCTCATTTTTAAATATTGCATGTGTGTTGTTTACACAAACGAATGATTGGTGTAATAATGAAAGGAAAAGGAAAGGAATAAGAATAGCAAAAAGCAAAAAGTGTGTGTCTTGACCAGGATTCGAATCCTGGTCTCAACTTTTCACAGCAAAAAAGCACTTGACGGTGGGTTTACACAGTAACTACGGTGAATGGTCCCCTCGACCGTCTGGACGGTCTACACCGTCATTTTTAAAACACCATCATTTTTGAAACACCGTCATTTTTACGTTCTGACGGTACGAACCGTCAACCGTACCGTAATTACGCAAAATTGCTATGACGTTGTCATTGCACAGCCCTGATATGACTGCATGACCAACCTGTTGACATTTCTACAAAATGCTACGCTGCTGCTGACAGTGAATTGAAAGACCTGTTGTACCAGCTGCTTCTGCAGAGACTGTCGTGTGCTTTCAAAGGATGACTCAGCGCAGGCGTTCACGCTTGCACCTTCAACCTTAAAGAGGAAAAGGAGCCCCCGACATGACAGAAACCAGCACAGTCCCGGGGTTTGCGCAATAAACGACAAAACATGCGCTTGATGTGCACCGATAAAACGTCATTTAGCCGTAAGGAAACCCAATTGTTACCTCATCTTCAGACTCATCCAGCAGCATGTGCCACTTTTTGACATAAGGACACAGGGAGCGAGTGAGGCCCTGCTCGCACGTGCTGCCGTACGCTTCAGGCTCACACCTGCAGGGACACATACGAGGTCACACTTAGTAAGAGATAAGCAGAAGCAACAACAAAGAAAAAGGAGCAAGTGTGGCCTGCCGTACGCTTCAGGCTCACACCTGCAGGGACACATACGAGGTCACACTCACTAAGAGACAAGCAGAAGCAACAACAAAAAAATAGGAGCAAGTGTGGCCTGCTGTATGCTGCAGGCTCACACCTGCAGGCACACATGCATGGTCACACTTATATTAGGAGATAAGCAGGAGCAATAAGGAAAAAGGAGTGTGAGACGTTTTACTCTGGATGCTTATGGCTCACACGTGCCAGGATATGGGATGTGCAGGAGAATGGGTTTATTCCAGTGGTGTGCACACGATAATAATAATAGTGATGATACATTTAAAACTAACAGCAAAGTCGAGGACTGTTACTTTAGAGGACTGTTACTCTTGAGGAATGCAAGGAGCGGATAATGTAGCTATATGATCAGACACACACAGTCAAACAAATCCATGCAAAGTAACGCACGCACACACACACTCTCACAGGCACGCACGCACGCGCGCACACACACACGCACGTACATACACACACACCCACCCACCTATCAGTGCGAAAAAAGTCGAGGTAGTCGTGCGGCTTTGGTCCTTTAAAGTGGACAACCAGAGCTACGGGGTCTAAATCTTGCAAGGGCTTGGCAGCAAAGTGGGGGGACAACATAGCGCGGGAGGAGGGGCCCTGCAATCAAGTGCACAAACAGAGGCTTAATGTGCTAGACTTTGCGTGCTGTAAAGACATGTGCGCGAGTACTGAGCAGCTGGTGCGTCAAACTGGGGAGAAAGCATTGCACGATTGGAGAAGCCCTCATGACACACGCAATTGCTTAGATGATGTCTGTCAACCTTGTTGTACTTGATAAAGCTTACACCCACACCCACACCCACACCCACACCCATACCCACACTCTTGTACATCACCACTCACACCCACACCCACAATAACACACACTTGCACACCCACACCCACACCCACAATAACACACACTTGCACACCCACACCCACACACTTGTACCTTACCACTCACACCCACACCCACACTCTCGTACATCACCACTCACACCCACACCAACATTAAAGCACACTTGCACACCCAAACCCACATCCATACCCACACACTCGTACATCATCACTCACACCCACACCCACACCCACAATAACACACACTTGCACACCCACACCCTCGTACAACACCACTCACTCACTCACCCACACCCACAATAACGCACACTTGCACACCTACACCCTCGTACATCACCACTCACACCCACAGATACGCACACAGCACACCTGCGCAAATGCGTGCAGGGCACCTGCAGCGCCCATGCCCTGTGCTGCGTACAAGCCTCTGTCTTTTGAGGACAGCACAAAGGCCTTCAGCTCCACGTAACTGTCACGGAGGGCGGGCAGGTTGGCCACCATAATAGAGCCGTCCACACCCTGTGTGTGCATAATTGCATGTGTGTGTGTGTGTGTGTGTGTGCGTGTGAAACACCATGGGTGTACATGCTTTCTGATATTCTCAAAAAAGCACCCAGTTATGTCCTGTGAGTATGTTTGCCGTGAAACGCGAATCTGCTACGATTTCAGGGAACAACTCACTGAGGTTTACTTTCAGAGGAAAAGGACCAAGGACATCTGTTACATCTGGCTTGCAAAACAGTAGGGTTGACCAGAACCCTGTCTACGGTGTGTATACGATTTTTTTGGCAGGGAAACCACCAAATATACGGTCATATACGATCTATATATACGGTTCTGGCCAACCCTACAAAACATCCAGGGCTGGCTAGCTGGGTGTTGCAACCATGCTGACGAACGCGTTTTTAGCTAATCCATTCAGCCATCTCAATGAGCCAAAGGGTTGGAGACGGGGAGGAGAATACGGACACGCATACACAAATATACAGTCACACATATACGTGCACACACGCACACACACACACACACCTGTGGCACATCTAAGTCAGGGGCCATGCCCACCACCTCCGGCAACTCCGGGCGGCTGAACATGGACAGCGTTATGCGTTTGTGGAAAAACACGTCCTGCTCTGTGAAGAGCACGTACACATGCTGATTGAGGACCTGTGAGGTGGTGTGTGTGTGTGTTTGTGTGTGTGCGTGTGCGTGTGTGTTTGTGTGTGTGCGTGTGTGTGTGTTTGTGTGTGTGTATGTGTATGTTTGTGTGTGTGTGTGTTTGTGTCTATGTGTGTGTTTGTGTGTGTGTATGTATGTGTTTGTGTTTATGCGTGTCTGTTTGTGTTTATGTGTGCGTGTTCGTGTTTATGTGTGCGTTTGTGTTTATGTGTGTGTTTGTGTTTATGTGTGTGTGTGTTTGTGTTGATGTGTGTGTTTGTATTTATGTGTGTGTGTTTGTGTGTGTGTGTGTTTGTGTGTGCGTGTGTGTGTGTGCGCGTTTGTGTTTATGTGTGTGTGTTTATGTGTGTGTTTATGTGTGTGTGTGTGTTTGTGTGTGTGTGTTTGTGTGTGTCTGTTTGTGTTTATGTGTGTGTATGTGTGTGTGTTTGTGTGTGTGTGTTTATGTTTGTGTTTATGTGTGTGTGTGACGTCTGTGCCTGTGTACGCGTCATGTGTCACTAAAAGATGTGACAAACCTTCTGCTGTGACGGAAAGAATAACATTTCACACACACACACACACACGGCTTACTCTCACACTCGCTCTGTCTCACACGCTTACGTACAGACATACCACGCACCTCAATCATAGGCAGCTCCAGCCGCATGTAGTCGTCCAGCAGCGCTTGCTTGGAGGAAAAGATCTGTGACGCACGCGAATTCTGCACAGCTAACGGCTCTGCCATGGCCCACAGTTCCTCAGACCAGCTCATTTTGTGTGAGAGAAGGATGACTCCTTGGGCTGAAAGCCATAGCCCTGTGTGTGTATGTGTGTGTGCGCGCGTGCGTGTGTGCGTGTGTGTGCATTTATACGCGCATGTATGTGTGTGCATGTGCATTTATGAGTGTGTGTGTGTGTGTGTGCGTGATTACTGGGGAAGCAAGCGGTTTCTGTTCTGCTTGTGTATAGCTTGGAGCACATGTGGCACTAAGTTGGAGCACATGTGGCACTAAGTTGGAGCACATGTGGCACTAAGTTGGAGCACATGTGGCACTAAGTTGGAGCACATGTGGCACTAAGTTGGAGCACATGTGGCGCTAAGTTGGAGCACATGTGACACTAAGTTGGAGCACATGTGGCGCTAAGTTGGAGCACATGTGGCGCTAAGTTGGAGCACATGTGACACTAAGTTGGAGCACATGTGACACAGAAGTGTGGGAGAGTAGCTGCGTGAGAGCATGCACAGGATAAGTGCATTACCTATGGGGGACTTTTGGTCGCCGAAAAAAATGCAGTAGGGGCGGAGGGTACGGTGCTGAAGGCCAGAGCGGACCTGTGTATGCGTGTGTGTGTGCGTGTGTGTATGTGTGCGTGCGTGTGTGTACATGTGGAGTGTGCGTGCACGTGTGTACATGTGGAGTGTGCGTGTAGGTGTGAAAGTCTATGCCAGGATGTTCACCAGCATCACAGGTGGCACGGCTCAGGCACTGTCATGTTATACAACCCCCTGCACCAAGACGCAGTTTTCCAAAACATTTACACACATGCACACTACACACATGCACACACACACACACAGAAGATGGCACGGCTCAGGCTCTGTCATGTTATACAACCCCTGCACCAAGACGCAGTTTTCCATTACATTTACACGCATGCACACACACGCACACAGAAGATGGCACGGCTCAGGCACTGTCATATTATTCAGCCCCCTGCATCAAGACGTGGTTTTTCAAATTATTTACACACACGCACACACAGAAGATGTCACGGCTCAGGCACTGTCATGTTATTCAACCCCCTACACCAAGATGCAATATTCAAAACATTCACACACATGCGCGCACACACACAACATTGTCAGGCCTGTCCACAAGCACACACCGTGGCATGCACCAAGTAATCCAGCTCTGGTGTGTCTGAGGAATAGGTGAACACCCACACCAGCTGGTCTAGGGGCATCAGGTCAATGAGAGGCATGTGACCGCCATTGTAGTAGGAGGCCCACTGGTCCCTGTGTGCAGATACATGCATGGATGCGAGCTTGTGTGTGCGTATTGTGTGTGGGTGTGTGTGCGCGTGTGTATGTGTGTTCTTGAGCGTTAGTCTGCATGGCTGATGTATGTCTTAAGTGACGCACGCGCGCGCACGCGCGCACACACATACACACACACACACACACGTGCACCCACAGACAAGCGCTGCCCTGTGTGACTTACCCGTGTCGTCTCTGCACGATGGCCAGACACACACACACACGTGCGCCCACAGACAACAGCTGCCCTGTGTGACTTACCCGTGCCGTCTCTGCACGATGGCCAGACACACACACACACATGCACACACGCACACACACGTGCGCCCACAGACAACAGCTGCCCTGTGTGACTTACCTGTGCCGTCTCTGCACGATGGCCAGACACACATACACACACACACGTGCACCCACAGACAAGCGCTGCCCTGTGTGACTTACCCGTGTCGTCTCTGCACGATGGCCAGACACACACACACACACATACACACACGTGCGCCCACAGACAACAGCTGCCCTGTGTGACTTACCCGTGCCGTCTCTGCACGATGGCCAGACACACACACACGCACATGCACACACGCACACACACGTGCGCCCACAGACAACAGCTGCCCTGTGTGACTTACCTGTGCCGTCTCTGCACGATGGGCAGACACACATACACACACACGTGCACCCACAGACAAGCGCTGCCCTGTGTGACTTACCCGTGTCGTCTCTGCACGATGGCCAGACACACACACACACATATACACACACACACACACACGTGCACCCACAGACAAGCGCTGCCCTGTGTGACTTACCCGTGTCGTCTCTGCACGATGGCCAGACACAAACACACACACACACATATACGCACACACACACACACACGTGCGCCCACAGACAAGCGCTGCCCTGTGTGACTTACCCGTGCCGTCTCTGCACGATGGCCAGCGACGAAAACGGGTGCAACGCATGGCCCACAAACTTGTGGGCAGCCATGGCTACGTGGAACTCCACCATGGCATTGACCTCAACGTCTGCACTGAGCTGATCCACAAAGTCTTTGGAGGTGAGCACCTGCGTGGGCAGCAAGTGCGTTGCGCTTGCGTGTGTGCGCGTTTGTATGTGCGTGTGCGTGTGTGTGCGTGTGTGTTTGTATGTGTGTGTGTGCGTGTCTCTGTGGCCCACGGGTGTTCATATAGTGTTGCGTCTGAAAGAGGTGAGTCTTCGAGTTTTTGAGAAGTCTTACTGTGTGGGGGGGTAACGTGGGAAGGTGTGCGTACAGTGCGGGACATGTGTGGCGTGCCCTGCCCAAGCAAAGACACAAGAAGGTAGTGTAGGCATAACAGCAGGAAAGCCTGGACATCTTCTGTCAAGGATTTGTAGGGAAGGCATCGTAGGCATAACAGCGGAGAAGTCTGGATATTTTGCCGAGAAATTGTAGGAAAGACGGGTGTACCATATTCAGCCCGAACGGGAGGCGTTGTTTGTGAAGTAGGCTAAGCACTTGGTAAAAGTGCAATGCGTGCACACACAAAAGCATGGCGCTTCTGCACCAAAGAATCTGACGTGCTCTTGCTTGTGAGTGCTTGTGAGGCGGACTGCGGAATGAAGGCCAGCTCTCACCTTGAAGACCTGCAGCTTTTTCAGCACAAGCTCTACTGTTTCTGGGCTGGTCTTGACCCAGTCAGCAGAGACGTACAGCGGCTCTGTCACGGGTGTGTTGAAGTTCAAAAGTGCCTGAAAAGCGTGATGTGTGTGTATGTGTATGTGTGTGTGTGTGTGCGCGTGTTCGTGAATGTGTGTGTGTGTGTTTGTGTGCGTGTGTGTGTGTGTGTCTGTGTGTGTGTGCGTGTGTGTGTGTGTGGTGTGCATGTGTGAGCATGTGCGTGTTTGTGTGTGTGTCAATGTGTGTTTGTGTGTATGCGTGTGTGTGTGTGTGTGTGCGTGTGTGTGTGTGTGTGTGTGTGCGTGTGTGTGTGTGTGTTTGTGTGTGTGTGTGTGTGTGTGTGTGTGTGTGTGTGTGTGTGTGTGTGTGGATGTGCAGGTGCTGCGCGATAAACGTGGGAGCTATTCAGCACAGATGATAGCAACTTCTGCATCTGTGCCCCAACATTCAACGTGCATTAGTGCGTTGAGTGCTTGCGCAATTGCTGTGCTGTTTAATGGATTTGCAAGCCCTTGTATGCTCGGCCAACTTCTAAGAATTGCTGCCACTCACAAGGTCGATGTCCCCCACGTTGGAGTTGCAGTTGTTCTTCGTGGTGGTGCTGTTGATGCTGGCACTGCACGCCTTGAGCCATTCAGCATCCATGGGCAGGTGCAGAAAGTTGAAAGCACGGTGGTGTGTCGCACGCGTGAGGCGCTTCGTCACGACCTTGATGTGCTTGGCAAGCTCCTTGCTGGGCTGCAAGGCATCCAGCACTGCCCACATGATGCGGTGGTTGGCGCCCGTGAAGTACATGTGAGGAAAGCGGTGCAGGGGGCACTCCACGTGGAGGTGCTTGGTGGCACGGTGCTTGGCCGCGAGCTCCTCCACTGGGTCCTCCACCTCAGGGATGTAGGAGGGTGTGTACAGCTCCTTGGGGAACGCACGGTGGGGGTCCACTGCCTCCAGGCCCACCACAGCCAGGGCGGAGATGAATTGCTCCACATCATAGAGCTGAGAAAAGGGGATGGTCCTCCCCCGGTCAGGCCCCTCCGAACCGTCTAGCAGCAAATCTGGCAGCATCACTACCCGCCCCAGCTGAGAGGCCAGCACCACGCCGGACACCAGGGCCAGACGCTGGTCGGCCATGCTGCTGCACACGCTGAAAGAGAGCAGCTGCTTGTTGCTCACGTCGAAGTCCAACTTGCTGCCCGCACTGCCCCTGGATTGCAGCGCGGACTGCACGGAGCGGAACGCGAGCAGCACTACCAGGGCGGTGAGGCAGCCCGCGAATGCCAGCAACAACCATCGCAGGGCTCCCATCAGCAGGCCCCCACATGCCTCTCCCTCCTCCCTGGACGGCCTGCGTCCCCCACCTGGACCCACCTGGCTCTGTCTGGGCAGCACGGCGTGGTGGTGGTGGGGGTGGCTGTTGTGATTGCTGTGAGCTACTGGGCCTGCTTTGTCTCGAGGACTGCGTGGGCTTGTAGTGGGCTCATCCGAAGCTGCAGAGTTCCGTTTACCCACTAGCGTGCCCTTGCGAGATATGACGTTGCTGAGGGTGCTCGCGCCTCCTGCTGGGGGGCGCCTAGAAAACCAGCTCATATACCACCGCAAGCCTGACACCCCGCTCCTCCAACCATAAATACTGTCATTGAAATAAAAACAATCCCCACGACGAAATCTTCTTCCGACACTTCGACTCTCTGACTTCGAAAAGCAAGCCCGACATGTCGCAAAAGGAAAGGTCGACCATAAAAAATATAAAAGTCAAAGGAACTTCCTCACTCACCTGTCGAGCCAGAAAGAGCAGGGTGCCCACTTGAACAGGTGAGAGAACAGCTGCTCCGTGCCGGAGGGCCCTCCAGGTGCCATCAGCTGCGGACACTTCTCCCACACAAGCTGTAGAGGGGCGCGCCCTTGTTGGTATGCAAGAGCGGGCCAGGCCTTGGGGGCGACAGCCCGACCAGGCGGCTCTGGGCCAAATGGCAGCCTGAACGAACCATCGCGTGGTTGGATTAAAAGACAAACGGGATTCACAAGAAAGGGGATGTGGCGAGGAGGGAGAGCCGATGTTTCATTTGGACACTGGTAGAGCTTTCCCTTTGATCCCAAGCGATTAAAGGCAAACAAAGTCAGACTGGTGAGCCTGCCTTATTTTAATCTGCATATTACCTCGTTTTGGAGCGGCAAGTCTTAACAGCACTTTCGTTTCAATTGAGACCTGGGGACAAGCCCCCGAACAATTCTACATGGATGGTTATTGTTTGCAATGTCTACAGCCTCTGCACATCTCACTTGCTAAAATGTTTTGGGCTTGGGTATTTAATTGGACACATTTCACTTGTTTGAAACTGTTCTGCTCTTAACACGACACGGACATTTGAAAGCTGCTCTTAACAGTGAGCATGTCATCTACGGTGTCGAAAATCCACCACACATATAACAGTATCTCACCCACACATAAAACACATGACATTTACACGCACTGGCCCCCTTCGGCCCAGTCAGGGCCTTCATGTGAGGCTGTGAAAAAATTACTTTGCACATTACCTCACTCATTCACCAATTCACGCACGTACACACGCTGGGCACCTCCGACCCCAGTTAAGGCACACACCTTTGAGGCTGCTTCAAGCAAAGGTGGGCTGCGGTGATGGTCAGAAAGTTGGAGAGCAGCACACAGCCAAAGCGAGTGGAGATGGACTCCGGGTGGAACTGCACGCCAAAGTGGGGCTGGGAGCGGTGGGCGAGGGCCATCACTATGGGCTGGCTGCTGCTGCCTATTCGGCTATCGTCCGGCTGCTGCTGCCGCTGCTGCTGCTGTTGATGAAAGCACATTGCTGCACCAGCCTCTCCATTGATCATCTGCTGGCCCCCCTCATCGCTATGTGGTTCCCAAACCGTCCTCAACGCAGCACTTGGCCCTGGTTGTGCCACAGCTGCTGCAGGCCCTTGTGGTGCCACAGCTGTTGCAGGCCCTTGTGGTGCCACAGCTGCTGCAGGCCCTTGTGGTGCCACAGCTGCTGCAGGCCCTGGTTGTGCCACAGCTGCTGCAGGCCCTTGTGGCAGTGCTACGCCACCTGCCTGGTCGAATTGGGCCCCTACATGTGCAGGGCTGTTGCAAATCGTGGAAGTGTGTGCAGCACACCCGTTTCCTAGGTGCAAGCGCGCTGACTCTCCGCTACAAACCGTCTGTTGATGCTGCGTGTGTTGCTGGCTCAACCGTACTTGGAGGTCCACGGCATGGTGGGTGCCGCACGTCCAAGCCACAGCCTCTAAGCATTCTGGTAAGGAGTGCGCATCTACCATGAGGGAGTGGTACCTGTGTTCAGGTGGATGAAACTGATATGCCGTGGGCACCAGCGTAACTAGTTGTGCGATAGAAGCAGTAGGCTTCAGAAAGTTGCTTCAGAACACATTTTTACGCAGAGATGGCACTGGTTGCACAAACCATGCTGAAACTGCCACGCACCGGACAGTGTCAAAGCCTTGGCTGGGGCCTGAGGGGATGTTTTGTAGGAGGGCATGGCCAGAGTGCCGCAACTCGCTGAGCCGCCCATGTACAGGCTCAGGGGCCTTGACCTGAGATAGTATTAGCTGACAAAATTGAGCACAGCTTTTCAATTCACTCATGCAATTAACGGCAGTTATTTGTGCATGAAACGCAAAAACGCAGTGCGTGCAAGCACTTACCTATGTTTTGCTTAAAGGATAAATGCTTGAGGATGTTCTTAAGAAAAAGCACCACCTACCACATGAGCTCCATGGGCGACCGCTAGGGCTTGATGGCCCAGGCACACTCCAAGCACGGGCACGTGGGGCAGATGGCGCAGGACATCCATGCACACCCCTGATTTGTGTGTTCAGGTTCACGGGGGAGTGAGTGGCCAAAAGGATTGATGCATGGCCAGATATCCTGGCTCACGCGGCAGGCGCTCACCTATGTCTTGTGGGCAGTGCGGAGTGCCCGGGCCAGGAGAAATAACCACGTTGTGGACCCTCCCAGACTGCAGCAATTCTGCCACACCAGCCAGCGAGATTTCATCGTTCTTGAACACGAGGGGTGCCTCTGTGTGTGGGAGGCAGGTAGGCGTGGGAAGTTGTGATGAGGTCGTGACGTGTCATAACATGCATGTGAATGTGAGTGCGTGTGTGTGTGTAAGCCTGCGTGTGTGATCAGTGTGCACATCAACTCACCACCACTGGCTTCCGCGAGTAGCTGGAAAAGGTTGTAGGTGTAGCTGTCGTAGTTGTCTATCAGGAGTGATCTAACCATTTTAGTACTGTAATCTTGTCTTCCACAACGAGCTGCCTGTCACATGCAAATGGCCATGTTTTGGTCGTGAAGAGGGTTCGCTCAATTTCGTATATTTTGTGTATACATAATATAATGTTCTAATGTTACATGTAAAGGAATCCCCAGAGGGGTAGCTGACGCAAGTCAAATCAAAAGATGCAAGCATGTCTTACCCTCTGTATAGTGTGGTTCTCATCGAATGTAGCTCTAGGCAGAAAAGTCAGCTATGACATACCCTGGGGCGAGGTAGATTTGGAGCCAGCTGCGAGCAAAGACCTGACCGCATCCTGCACCTGCAATTTGCACCCTTTTGTGTGCGATAGAGACTGCTGCTGCGACTCTGACTGCCCACAAGCAGTGTCAGATGCAAGCAGGCTGGCAGGCGCTTGCAGGCCGGAGGGACCGGCAGAGCAGACGCTGGACTTTTGCGTGCCAGATGGTTTTGTGGCAAGGGTGCGTGCACGTCTGTGTCTGTGAGTGTCAGTGTCTTTTACACATATATGTGAAAGCAAATGTGCTGGGAACTTGGAGTATGCGTGCATGTGTGTTGACATTCTTGCCAAAAAACGTCCCACAGGTGAATCTGCCATCCAGCTTTGACTTTTTTGAGCTGAAGAAGCAGGCCGCTGACGACAATTTTTTCGGGCAGCTGCTCTGCATCACCAAGAGCAGCAGTCCAAAGCTGTCAGACGAGTACTCAGGTCAGTACAATGCTAGGCTAGGTACTCCATTTATCTGACTGAAGTCGTGCGCGCCTTTTGTAGCTTTGGGTGGCTCTGTGGCAACGAGTGAATTATCTCAGGAATTATGTTATGGGGTGAGGTGCTCTGTTCTGGCTCTGTGTGGTGCGCAAAGGGGTGTCTCTTGCGTACTTGTTCGCTTTGCTCATAGTTTGACTTTTAGTACCTGTTCTCAAGAGAATGCTAGGGCACCCAAACACATGCATGCCTTACTATTATGGACCATAATTTATGGTGGTTGCTTAAATACTAGTGCCCCGCTGAATTGCTATATCATACGTGTGTACATGCCTCTGCGTGTACGTGCCGCATACTACATGTACACAATTGCAGTTCTGGGTTGACCAAGACTAAACATAACTACATTCAAATGGTGTGTACACAGTAATTATAGCAGGGGAATTCCAACACACATTGTCGAACGCAGTGTGCGTTTACACTTTCAGCCAGTCCTACACACACATGTCTAGACATCGTGTGCACACGTGTATGCCTTCCTCCTGATCATAGTCAATCGACCAACACTTAACGGTCGTCCTCACCCAAACGCAGCCTATCCCCCTCACTGAATCAAATTTTCTCGCGTGCTCGAAAACCGTATAGAAAGGAGTTACACACAGTATGCTATACAGACATTTGAATACTAATGTCCCGCTGATGGTGGTGTTAATCCTCTGTTCATATTAAGTTGTACATTGAGTTGCTCGGTTGCGATCTCTAGCAGCTTGCTCACATTGACGTCATACAACGGCCTCTGTTAGGGGGGGAGGGCTGAACGCTTGTCTATTCCTAAGCTGGTGATGCAGTTGATGTGTTTTCTCTCTCTCTCTCTCTCTGTCTCTCTCTCTCTCTCTCTCTCTCTCTCTCTCTCTCTCTCTCTCTCTCTCTCTCTCTCTCTCTCTCTCTCTCTCTCTCTCTCTCTCTCTCTCTCTCTCTCTCTCTCTCTCTCTGTTCGTGCCCACAAAGCCTCAGAGTGTACTGCCTCAATACATGTACAATCCATGCCAACCTGGTAGGCCTACTCGTATGCGTGTGTGTTTGTGTCCCTCCCTCCCTTCCTGCTGGATGGCGTGGATTGCAACCCCCTTATAAGGGTCGTTAGCCTCTGCGCACACGTACTTGTCCTTTCAAGTGTGGGAGAACTGCTTCTCCTTCATCATCTTGTTTGCAGGCGATGGGAAGGGTTTCTGCATTAAAAATCCCCGCGTTTGTTTGCTTTTGAAACAACTATCTGTGTGTGTGTGTATGTGTGTGTGTGTGCAGATCCCCCTGCGGGTGACGTGGATGGGAACCCCTCTCTGGTACCTTGCCCCAGTGCTACACCCACACCGACAGCACCATCTAGCTACCAAGTCCAGACACCGTTGTACATCTTGCGTGACGGTACGTGTGTTTGAGTGTGTTCGCTCTATGGTAGCTTGCCCCAGCACCACACCCACAACCACAGCACCATCTAGCTACTAGGTCCAGACGCCGTTGTACATCTTGCGTGACGGTACGTGTGTTTGAGTGTGTTCGCTCTCTGGTTGCTTGCCCCAGCACCACACCCACAACCACAGCACCATCTAGCTACCAGGTCCAGACGCCGTTGTACATCTTGCGTGATGGTACGTGTGTTTGAGTTTGGTCGCTCTCTGGTAGCTTGCCCCAGCACCACACCCACAACCACAGCACCATCTAGCTACCAGGTCCACATGCCATTGTACATCTTGCGTAACAGTGCATGTGTCATATGTCTTGGGTTGGCCAGAACCGTATATTTACACCGTATATGACCGTATATTTGGTTATTTCCCTGCCAAAAATACCGTATATACACCGTATATTTATGGTCCTGGCCAACCCTAAATATGTCATTTGCGGTCGTACCGTGAGACGCCACTCACCTTTGGAGATCTGGTCACTTGCCCATATGTGATCACAAGGAGCGTTGCTGAGAGGCGCGCTGCTCCAGGTTGTGTCAGGGCCCACTATGTGTGACACTGTTATTTGGTGCTGTTGCCGTTTTCAACTTGTGCTCTCTGCAACCTTGAGTACTTTCCGTTTGCGCATGCGCTGCTCCGATCCTAGTGCGGCTGCACCAGCTGTCGTTAGATGTGTGGCTAGACGCCTAGCCTCCCCAAGAGCAACTCTTGGCATTGCTGCAGTTAAGATCAAATACAATGTCCATGCTCTGAGCTCAGAGGGTACAGTATGCCTATAGTATTCATTTGCTGGGCCACAGCGTTATTTTGCTGCCGCCTTTTTAATACCTACACATTATAACCAAATCCTTGCAGGAGTGCAGCCTGTTTGGTTGGATGTTTGGCTGACTTTGCTTTGCCTAGGCACTTCCTCTCATTGCCGCATGCTTGCAGCGGTTGCTACATCAGCTTCCACAGGCCCTGCCAGGCCCTTTTCTGCTGCCTGAGCTGCATCATACATGTGCTCTCTTGATGTGCAGCCTAGTAGCTCAGACAAAGATGCGTTTCATTGTGCATTGTGGGATGTTAACGGCGGTGGGTCTTCATCCCATAGTAGCACCTCCTGCCTTTATTGCAATCTCAATCCCCAACCTCGAAACCATTTCAGCCTGATGCACTGCAGGAAATGCACTGCAGGAATGCACTGCCTGATGCACTGCAGGACATTTTAGGAAATGCCTGATGCCTCCAGGAGATTTCAGGAAATGCCTGATGCACTGCCTGATGGATGCACTGCAGGAAATTCCAGGAAACGCCTGATGCACTGCCTGATGCACTGCAGGAAATTACCAGTTTCCAATTTCCTTGCAGTTGGGCAGCACCGTGGCTCCCTTCATCCACCAATGGTACAAACTACCTGAGACCTGAGACGTAAATGAACTACAAATACACAAACCGGCCTGTTGTCGCCACAGCAGCATTGCCCGTGATACCTCCATAGTTTTTCATTACAGATCCCAGGACAACGTTCTCTTGTTGTCCGCGTTAATACTAGCACTGATTGCCCCGTCTTCATCATTCCTCTTACATTTTTGTGTCTTGCAGGAATACGGCAAGAGCTTGCGTTACCAGCCCCAGTGTTCAGTGCAGCCTGTGCGGACCAAGCGCTCGTGGGTTTCCTCAACAACATTCCCAAAAAGACTGAGGTAGGGTGTTCCGTCCTGGGATCATGTGGGTGCCTTGAATAAGTAAGCAGGCACACCACCAAACAGTACACCGCCATTAGCAGGGCACACCACCAAACAGCACACCACCGAACAGCACACCGCCAAACAGCACACCACCAAACAGCACACCGCCATTAGCAGGGCACACCAGCATTAGCACACCACCATTAGCAGGGCACACCACCAAACAGCACTCCACCAAATAGTGTTGTTATGGGTTGCGTGCCTTGCAAAAACAACGGCACCATGCCTGCTGTGCTCATTTGAGCATGGTACCGTTTCTTTACCATCCATTACGTGTAGGGTTGGCAAGAACTTTATACATACGGAGTATATACGGTATTTTTGGCAGGGAAATCACCAATTATACGGTCATATACGGTGTAAATATGCGGTTCTGGCCAACCCTAATTATGTGGGTGTAATCCTATATATATTGCGGCACACTTCAAATATTTTCTCGTGGTATGCCTGTGTCACTTTTTAGAGGCAGTCTTAACTGTACTGTATGCCTCTGTACCATTTCATTATTTAGTTTGTACCTGACTTGCCACAGGTGAGTATACTCGTGTCAAGCTGGCTGGTTGTGTGTGCAGCTCCCACAGTGATATTGTACGTTCGTGTGCACACAAACTCACATGCATGCACACACACACATGCGCACACATGCACACTTGACCACTTACACACTGAAACGCACACTCATACACACACGAATACATGATCACAAACGTGCACGCACAGGACGTGTTCCAGTCCTGCGTACGGGCCATCCCAGACGTAACCACTCTGGAGCAAATGTGTGAAGCAGGTGGCGTGCTGTCCCCTGAGCTCTACACAAACTTCACATTTGCGGGGACGCCTAGCAGCGATGCGAGTACTGCTCTCTTCCTGCCCCCCGTGCATGTGAGTTAGCATGAGTTGCGTTCAGTGTGTCGTACGTACAAGCACCGTGTTTGTGGGGATGCCTAGCAGCGTTAATTCCTGTTGTGCTCGTGAGTGAGTTGTGGGAGCTGCGTGTGATGTGTCGTGAGTCAAGTGTTAGGTTTGTGGGGGACGCTCAGCAGCTCTACAGCAGCACTACATTGTTCCTGCCCCTTGTGCTTGTGAGTGAGTTGTGGGAGCTGCGTGTGATGTGTCGTGAGTCAAGTGTCACGTTTGTGGGGGACGCTCAGCAGCATTATACGTTGTTCCTGCCCCTTGTGCTTGTGAGTGAATCATCGGGCTTTATGTCTTATCACTTGGGTCGGCCAGAACCATATATATACCGTGTATATACGGTATTTTTGGCAGGGATTTCATCAAATACACGTTCATGTACAGCATATATATACATACGGCTCTGGCCAACCCTACTTATTCTTCCTTGATGCCTCATTTTTTTACATGCTTCACGGTTGCTGGTCTAAATTGATGGAATATTGACTTAATGACCAGCTTCAATCAGCGCACCTGCACAGCCGTGCTTAACAGGATCTTACTGGAAGGTAAAATTATGAACGGTGAATTTGTCTGTTCTTATGCACAGGGCATTTTGGGGGGGGGTGCAAGTTTGTAAGTCATGAGGCAGCTCTAGCAATGGGGGTAGCAATGGTTGCCGTGGTGTAGTAGCATTACAACCTGTGATTCACAAGCTACCTTTCCAGCACGTGGCGTAAATTTGATGCACTCTGCTGCTTATTAAGGAGTGGGGGTTCGCAATCCCCGTGCAGAATTGCACACTTGTTTTCCCGGAACCCTTTGGCCATGCGTGTTGCATAAACTGAACCCTTTGGTCATGCGTGTTGCTTTTAACTGTCGAGAGACTGTTGCCTCTTTCTTTGGTTGGCTAGAACCGTATACCTAAAACGTACCATACGTCATCAGACTCACCACCCCCTCTGGAAAAACGATGTAAATTTCAAACAAAAGTGCAGCCACTCCCCCTAAAATATTTAATTTACAGTAACCGCCCCCCTGTTCTCTCGGGACTCTTTTCACAGATTATCAGAGCTAGGGATCCGGATTATTGCATCCAGTCATCCAACTGTTGTTAGTTACAAGCCTGACCTACTAGGCCACTACACGCCCTAAATAACGCCAAAAACACTGAATATAACCTATGCTTACACCAACCGCCCATAAAAAAAACAAATATATTATAATCGACCAATCTGAGTAGTTTGATAACCGTCCCCTTCTAAAAAGTTAGTCAGGGGCGGTGATATAAGATAAAAGAAAGGAATGGTATATACATAGGGTTGGCCAGAACCGTAACTTTTCACCGTACATGACCGTATGTATGGTGATTTCCCTGCCAAAGATACCGTATCTACACCGTATATTTAGAGTTCTGGCCAACCCTACATTTACATAGGGCTGGCCAGGACCGTATATTCACACCGTATATGACCGTATGTATGGTGATTTTCCTGCTAAAAATACCGTATGTACACCGTATATACGTATACATAAATAGTTCTGGCCCACGCTATATATACATATAGATATATAGTTCTGTCCAAGCCTACTCCTATTTTGCTCTTTGGGGCTCTGGCCAGTTCTCTCGCTCTAAGCACGTGTGTACGAGGCCACCCTCCTGTACGCTGATCTTAGTCAGCATAAACAGTTCGTGAATGACGCGATCAACGCAAACGTGTACACGGACCAAACTGGCGTTTATTCCCCTTGTTCGTAAGAAGGACTTGAGTAGGCTTGCTTAGGGGGTACCTATACTTGAGTAGGCTTGCTTAGGGGGTACCTAAACTTGAGAGGTAGACTCCCGTACACCACCATCACTTGTGCTCACACCTTAGAGGTACCCCTTCAAGTTCAACCCCCTGCTCTACACCCTTTTCCTGAAACCCTACCCTCACCCCCCTCACAGATCTCCAACGATGGAAGTGTGACGACTGAGGACGCGAGCACCGCCACGAGCTCGTTCGCGAGTGGGGTGTGCACCAACGCGGTGCAGGCCATCAACATTACTGTGTTCTACACCTTGGCCGACACAACTGATGTGCAGGCTACGATCTCGAGGGTGCGAATGTGTGTGTGTGTGTGTGTGTGGATATGTGTGTGTGTGTGTGTGGATATGTGTGTGTGCCAGATACGGATGTGTCACTGTCCTACGTGGCCTTGCAAGCTCCACCACGCTTGAGGATGCATTCCATGCGTGTGAGCGTATGTCAGTCACAGAGTGTACGTTGTAATACATCAACACATGTCACCCGGTACATGATTTAGCTAGACCCTGCCTAGAGGCTACCTGCCCTGATTAAGGAACACAACTCTTGCCATTAGACGCTCCCACAGCACAAGTGAGGCTGCTCATGGGAGTGTGGCAGGCACAGTTGTACTGTTGAGCACACGCTAAGTGAACTAGCAAACAAGTGCACACACAATTGGTGAGCATGGCTTAAACACACACAAATGTACATCTCACACAAACACACATGTACATCTCACACAAACAAACATGTACATCTCACACAAACACACATGTACACCTCACACAAACATGCATGTACATCTCTCTCTCACACACACACACACACACACACACACACACACACATGTGTACATCTTACACAAGCACACGATACGCACGCATCACACATCACACACAGACATTTACTGCCCTCACCAGAGTGGCTGCCAGCCAGGGCGCTCACACAAATATACAAATGGACTCCCAAAGTGAGCCTAAACACACACACACACGCACACACACGTGCACACATACACGTGCACACATGTCCCACACACGTCTGTACGCGTGCACAGATCTCCGTGGCCTTGACCCTGACCGACGTGACAGCCAGCCAGGATGCACACCGCCAGTTTGTGCGATTGAACTTTGTGGACTCTGAGCTCCAATCGCAAGTGCTGGTGCCTTTCTCAGGCAACCCTGGGTACATGAAGGGTCTGCCAGTGCTGGTGCGTGGACTGGCTTGCGTGTTTGTGTGTTGTGTGTTGTGTTTGCATATTCTTGTGTGTGTGCGTGTGTGTGTGTGTAGGTACATGAAGGGTCTGCCAGTGCTGGTGCGTGGACTGGCTTGCGTGTTTGTGTGTTGTGTGTTGTGTTTGCATATTCTTGTGTGTGTGCGTGTGTGTGTAGGTACATGAAGGGTCTGCCAGTGCTGGTGCGTGGACTGGCTTGCGTGTTTGTGTGTTGTGTGTTGTGTGTGCACATTCTTGTGTGTGTGATATAGTGTGTTTGTTTCTGTGTGCGTGTGTATGTTTCTGTGTGCGTGTGCGCGCGTAAATGTGTTCACTGACATGAAATTTATCAAGCAGGTGTGCATGCTGGTGACTTTTTGACTGGATCGTATGTGTGTATGTGTGTGTTGCTCTTCAATTTGGGTGCAATGTTATAGCGGAGGACTTATCTACTGCCGACAAGCTGGCGCGTCAGCTTGTCGGCAGTAGATAAGTCCTCCGCTATAACATGCAAAAGTGTCTAAGCCTTACAAGTCAATGACCCTCTCAAATGTTGATTTGAGCCATGGCCTGAGCGTCTGCCTGCTGGTGTGGTTGCAGGTAGGCACGCTAGCACGTATGCACATATGCACATATGATTTTGAAACAACGCATTCATAACCTTCCCTTACACCTTACACTAATAGTATAGTAATACTTTCTTGCAGGCAACCATGCTGGGACGGGTGGCTCTGAATCAAAGCAATCACAGCCCTCCCTTGCACTAGTGCAATCTTGTAGGCGGGCGTGTTAGGACTGGTGGCTGTGCATCAAAGAAATCTAAGCGTTCCCTTGCACTGGTACAATTACGCAGGCGGGCGTGCTAGCAGACGATCCTGACTCAGATAAAACTGCCATCCAGCGCTTTGTGCGTGGACTGACGGCACCCCAGGTGGGTAGTGGGGACGCTCCTAGGGACTTGTAAGAACACACACACACACTGCTAATTCGCCCAGGTATCTTGGTAAAGACGCTTCTAGACATATTTAGGAACACGCACTGCTGATTGTTTCCAAGTGGGTTGGGATGACCATGCTCTAATCCATGCAGCATGTTGGCACATCTAAACTCAACGCAACTACTGCGATTCAATCTGTGCATGGGAGCGCGTGCTCTAGTCCATGCCGCGTGCTGGCACATCTAAGCTCTTCGCAACTACTGCGATTCAATCTGTGCATGGGAGCGCATGCTCTAGTCCATGCCGCGTGCTGGCACATCTGAACTCTTCGCAACTACTGCGATTCAATCTGTGCATGGGAGCGCATGCTCTAGTCCATGCCGCGTGCTGGCACATCTGAACTCTTCGCAACTACTGCGATTCAATCTGTGCATGGGAGCCTACATGCCTTCTTTCGCTTTCCTGCTTGCAGGGAAGTGACACAGGGGGTATCTGTTCACGCGGCGAAGGCGCCTCCGTCCGCTTTGGGACAAACCACACCACCGGGTGTGCTGTGGAGCTGACCAGGGCAGAGCTGGAGACTTTTTGCACGTGAGATGCTGTGTTTTCTTGTAGGAGAGTGTAGGGGGAGACGTTTTGCACATGGGTTGCTGTGTTTTGGTCTGAGAGGGGGCAGAGGGTGTTCAGGGCGGACCAAGGCAGATCTAGAGTCGTTTTGCATGTGCGTCGCTGTGTTTTGATGTAGAAGAGTGTAAGGGGAGATGTTTTGTGCGTGAG
>Ga0307968_1000764_pt1:0-20000 | contig 24430 bp, 21 predicted proteins | sample OrgLakmetagen650_FD_201834 | JGI IMG/M metagenome (GOLD analysis project Ga0307968, IMG submission 201834) | Saline water microbial communities from Organic Lake, Antarctica - #650 | ecosystem: Environmental > Aquatic > Non-marine Saline and Alkaline > Saline | place: Antarctica: Organic...
GTCATCACAGTATCACTGATTTTGACATCAATGCATTCCTGAATCAAGACTCATACAGACTCCTCAAGTTTGTGTCAGATTTAGTTTCAATTATCGACACTGGTTGATTTTGTTTCACCAGCCAATTTGCCATCAGCCAGAGACTCGGGCTGTAGGCCATCCTTGTAACCCTTGAATCAAGACTCATACAGACTACTCAAGTTTGTGTCAGATTTAGTTTCAATTTTCAACACTGGTTGATTTTGTTTCACCAGCCAATTGCCATCAGCCAGAGACTCGGGCTGTAGGCCATCCTTGTAACTTTTGTAACCCTTTAAGCAATCTTCTAAGCCAATATTCCATTACAGAGGCAAACCACCAAGAAAGAGTAAAGCTGCATAATTGTCAGGCCGAAATCTATAGTATCTAAATCAGTCACTCAAAGTTATAATGTGCCTCCTCTTACTAAGCATGTTCCAGCAAAGAGACAGAGGTCCGTATCCCCCTTCATCCTCAGATACCTCGTGGGTTCTAAATCATGGCGTGGGAGCTTCGGGTGCGAGAACTCCAAGCTACTGCTGAACTCCGTTTAGGTGGACTTGGCACTGTCCTCTGCAGGAAGTAATCAAAAAATCCCACTAAATGCTCGTAATGGGTATGCGGCTACAAATGGGGCGGGTATGTTAAATGGGGTGAAGTACTAAATTAAATGAGGCTCAGGGATATGCCTGCTGGCACTGCTCTCTAAAAGAAAAATGGAGCAAAGGCAGAGCGAGGACCGTGAGCACGTGAGATGTGGTGGTAATTGTACGTGCGTCGTTTCACAGAAGAGTGTTGTTGCACAGAAAATGTTTTGATATCAGGTCATACAAGTACTACCCTGCAGCACCCCCCCCCTCAATTCCCACATGCAACAGCTGTTGCCGACAAGTGCAGTCTTAGTTAACAGACTGAGAAAGGCAACGCTTCTAGCAAAATTCAAAACACAAACTTACTGAGGCAAATCTTGGCGGTGGGGTTTCCTGCACACAAAAATAGCGCAGTTGCGAGCATGCGTGTGTTTGTGGGCAGGTTGTGCTTGGTGTGTACGTGTGTGTGTGTGTGTGTGTGTGTGTGTGTGTGTGTGTGTGTTCAAGCATGTATGTGTGGTAAGTGTGTTATTTTGTGAGTTTGTGTATGTATGTGTGTGTTTGAATTTGTGTATGTATGTGAGGTGTGTGTGTGTTGCGTGTGTTTGAGTGGTGTGTGTACATGTGTGTGTACATGTGTGTGTGTGTGTGTTGTGTGTGTGTGTGTTGTGTGTGTATGTGTGTGTGAGCATGTATGCATGTGTGTGTGTATGTATGTGTGTGTGTGTTTGTGTGTGTGCATGTGTGTTGTGTGTGCTTGTGCTTGTGTGTGTGTGTGTGTGTGTGTGTGTATGTATGTATGTGTGGTATGTGTGTGAGTTTGTGAGAGTTTGCGTATGTATGTGTGTGTTTGAATTTGTGTATGTGAGGTGTGTGTATGTGTGGTGTGTGTGTATGTGTGTGTATGCGTGCACGTGTGTGAGTGTGTGTATGTGTGTGTTTGAGTTTGTGTATGTATGTGGTGTGTGTGTGTGTTTGTATATGTGTGTGTGTGTGTGCGTGCGTGCGTGTGTGTGTGTGTGTGTGTGTGTGTGTGTGTGTGTGTGTGTGTGAGTGCGTGCATGCGTGTGTGTGTGTGTGTGTGTGTGTGTGTGTGTGTGTGTGTGTGTGTGTGTGTGTGTGTGTGTGTGCGTGCGTGCGTGCGTGTGTGTGTGTGTGTGTGTGTGTGTGTGTGTGTGTGTGTGTGTGTGTGTGTGTGTGTGTGTGTGTTTGCAGCCTGCCTCATCCTCAGAAGATCCGTGATGCACCCTGGTCATCCTCACCTGCGCACACGATCTTCCTAACCTCCTCCTCCTGTGTGTACGACAACAAGTTGCAGAGCAGCGTATGAATGCATTGGTACTAAATGAGACTCAAGCCCCGAAAGCGCGCACGAGCTTGATGAAGGGGAACACATACGCCCTATCGCCAGCTACGACTTGCGTGCCGGCTGCCTGCCTGCCTATTTGCAAGCTACGAAACAAATGACGGGCCGACATCTCCGTCTTCCTCCGACTCACGTTTGTGTCTGCGAATGCTGGGCCAACCATCAGAGTCACCGCGGCAAACGCAGCGGCAGCGGCTGGCAAGAAGCGTGGGGCTTGGGCCTTCACGACAGGCTTAGGTGCGGCAGCTGCAGCCTTTTGGGAAGAAGCGCGAACGCTGACAGTGGACTGACGAGAGGCGAGCATGTTTGAGGTGTTGTTTGCGTGTGTTTCAGTAAAAAATTGCAAAATTGGTGTTTTAGAAATGATTTTGCTTTTTTGCTACAAGTTGCTGCGATGGGATTATCACACTGGATTTCTCTCTCTTTTTGGAGGTTCATCACCTTTGTTTGAGCAATCTTTATTCAAAGGCCTATGTTGTGATGGTACTATCACGCAGTGGTGAATGCTACATCATCTAGATGCGGATCAGCTAGATGAGGATCATTAGTTGCACCAAAATATCATCACTAAGGTGAAACTGAATAAAGACAACTTCTTCACAGCCTTATTCTTCGCAAGACGTACACCAGGTTAATAAAATACCAAAAACAGTGACCAGAAGCATGTGCCACATCCTTCAAGGCAGAAGGTGAATGTCAAAATCATGTATGGTGCATCCTGTAAATGATCCATTTCCTGATTTGCATATTAAACTATTTAGGTATACAATGAAGCATGGCCAAGTGGTGCAAAACTACATCTTGCTGTAATCCACACCATAATTGATCTGTTGCAATAAAGCTCTTGAAGGATGATAGAATAAAAAAACACTTCAATAAGAGGGTTTAATCAGATTACAGGTCATTGAACATGCCTGTGACGGCTTTCATGACTTTGCAAGAGCCACCACAATGCCCTTCAAGTATGACATCTGTGTCTTGATGAGCTTGGATGATCTCGCTGGCCAGATTGAGGAGCGCAAGCACGTGATGCGCTGAAGCACCTGCCTGCAAATTCAGGGACGATAGATCTTGCTCATCTGGACAAAACGGGGATTATGTATATCTAATATATAAGCAATTGCACACCTGTGGTTTGTGCTGTAGCAGTTGCACTGTGGCAGAAGCAAACAAGGTTTTTACGGCTGAGCAAAAGCGTGTTGGAGCCTGCACATAAAACGTTGAACACAAGCAGACTGGCTGGTAAACAAATTATGTATTAACACAGGCAACAGCATTGAATGCGCAAATGCAGGTGATTGTGAATGAATGACAGGAATGCATCTCCTTTTTGACCTGATGATGTCTGTTAAACTGTCCATCCAAAATAGCACTCATACTGCAACAACTTTTTGGAAAGGTTTAGTCATTAAGAGAGAGACTCCTGCAAGCAGTGAAACAACTCCTAAATCAGGATTACGAGCAGATTCCAGCAATCAACCTACAACATTAAGTTCCAATTACCAAGCACAACTCATCGGCACTATCACGCATGCGTCTGCCAGTCAGGTACGGCAGCACACTTCACCTTCCCGGTAGCAAGCCGTTCCAGGCAAGCAGATAGAAGCCAAGCCCATTCTGACTCACTCATCACGCACTCGCTGCCCGAGGAAATGAGCAAAGCAGCAGGGAGCTGAGTAAGGAGATCAAGAGCACTATCGCGTACTACAGAATCTCTGCAAGAGCACAAACAGGAATGATTGAGCAAGCTTTTTTGGCAGACAAAACGTGTTCCAGATTTCCAAGGAGATTTTCATGCTTGGTGCTTAAAGACCATGCGTTCTTACATTGTCGTGCGTGCCAAGTTTCCATTTTCCTGCCAACACACTAATTTTAGGGTCAGGATGATGAAAGAGATAATGTAATGATGAATTGCAACGGCAGGGAGGGCATGGAATGCTTAATAAATAGATAAGTCCAAGGCATATAAAAGTGGGGTTCTACAGCAAGCCAGAATTGGTCAGCCTATATGCACATTTGAAATTAACAGCATTGCTATTCAGACCATGGATGTGCACCAGGTACTTACTTATCCCTCATCTTGACCAAGAGCACCATGACCAGCTTTCCAGCTAGCTCACTGCCCTGGAGCGCAAATAGGATCACAAAATAGGCACTTTCTGGTAAGCATGAAGGCTCATACAGTTGTATATCAGACACTGATACATAAGCTGTCTTTACTTTGATGAGTAAGATTTACGGTACCCGGTACCAAAGTGGCTCCTTTGAATAGTGAGGGGAGCTTTTTTTCTTTTTTTCCTTCTGTTGCATTAAACACACCTGAGGAAGGGCAAGTGAGGAAAGGAGTTTCATCGCGCAGCGCCGAATCCTGCAGGAACCAGGCCATTAAAGCTTTTGCTTTGACAACGCGTGCATAAAGGAAGCATGCCACAGGGCACTTGGCTTCCAACTTACTTGCAGTGACTTGAACAAACTGCTCCCCTCTTTCCCCACTGTTCATGTGATCGTTATTTGTTTCCTACTGTTTTCTAATCATTGCTTGGAAAAGCTCTTCAGCTTACAGTTCTTGAGAGAGCAGGTCCTGAATTTGCTCCACTATGCCCACTAAAAAATTTGAATTTCCTCATTTCAGCGTCCAGGAAGGCAATGATTTAATGCATTAAAAAGGTTCTTTTGTTATTTTGGAGAAGCCCGTATGGCAGACAGACCTTTGATATGACCTTGTTACTTTTTTCTGCGTCTTGGCCATTTAGGGCCTGACAGCTAGACCCTCTTTTTTCAATCAGCAGCATGATCTGTCTGTGCACACTGCTCCCTTCCTGTTCAGGTGTCAGACAGGTACCTGATAGATGGATCATGCAACACAGTGAAGAGGAGTACTCTGGTTGAAGGATCAGACCAGCAACTTGCATGGCGAACATCCCTGTGCATGTTTATTTTGGTAGGAAAGGAGTGATTACAGGAAGAAACTATAGCATTGCAGTGTGTACATGCTAATGAGTGCAAACCTATGTTTAATGCCCAATGTAATGCTCATACAAAGCCAGATCCCTGTGCCCTGTTGCAGACCTGTCATTGTTTGCAGCCGCTGCTGCTTCTGGCCCCGAGCCAAGATCTGCTTCCTCCTCCTCTTTATGGAGGCGCAAAAGAAAAGAGTCCATTGCAGTCTGCATGGCTGTAAGACCATGGTCAAGGCAAAAACCAACAAAAATGTAAATCGGACAAACAGCCAGCGTGAAACCGTAATGGATGGATTTTGTCGCAGGCCTAAACTTGCAGGCATGTGCTACGATCTGGCACTGCAGTATGAATCTGTACATTGCACTTGCTTGTTTCCTCCTCAGGGCAACTTCACATTAGTGCTCAGACTCCCACCTAAATAACAAGACATGCAAGCATTTATTACTCACAGATCAGAGCCTGCATACGAACATCCACAGAGCAGTTGCTTTCAGGCCTCAGAATCTCTGAGCAGGCTGATACAAGGCTCTGCATGTGGGGTTGCCGGCCCAGCATGATTCTTGCAAACTCTAGAACTTCCCAGCCTGCATGCAGGGCGCAATCGTGTGCAAAACAAATGATAAGCATGAATTAGCTTGCTTGCATAGATAGCAGACACAGTTTTTTGCATACAAAAACTAAACTTAACATCACACAGCCACTGCAACTGCAAAAAGCGGTCCTCTTACATTTTTTCTTGTCATGGCAGCCACCCCGAGCAGCAAGCAGTGCAACTAACAGGCTTGGCAGGGCTGGTAACTGTGGGGGAAGCAATTGGGTGCGTAAGTAGTGGAAAACGCCCGTGACCAACGTTGTTGACCCCAAGGGTGAGACCCCACAAAAAGTGTCCACTGAGCCGTTTTTGCTCTTAAAAATAGACACACACTCCTTCAAAATGAGCATCAGCAATCAGAAACCTGGTGCATGGTGTGGATTACAAAACGCATTTATTGTATTCACCTGTGACAGAAAGGACATGACCCTCAGGCCTCCACTTGGATCAAATATCCAGTCGTCCAACCGGTGCCGTCCAAGATTTGCAGTGACATCTACCAGCTGATCTAAGGTTCCCAGGAAGCAGCAGGCCAAGAGCTGCTCACTGCCACCAAGCGCCTGCGCAACAGTGTTATTTTTTCTACAGATTTGCAGCGATAGAGCCCTAGCTATTGTGAGCAATTGGGTGAGGCCTATTAGAACTCCCCCTTTGTATCAGCACATGTTTGGACGGCTGACAAAATTCTGCCTTTACTGATAGAGAAGCAAAGTTTGCCAAGTGAAGAGGCAGAGGAGACAGGTGCATAGATGCAGAACCTGTCTCCAGGTGCAGAACCTGTATCCAGATGCAGAACCGGCCTCCAGGTGCAGAAGCTGTCAGTGTAGAGAAGCAAAATTTTCTAAGTGATGAGGCAGAGGAGACAGGTGCACAGATGCAGAACCTGTCTCCAGGTGCAGAACCTGTTAGTGGAGACAGGTGCACAACCTGATACCGCGTGACACAGACAAATATAAGGCGTGGCCAGGAAATCACATGAGATGATAATGCCCACGGCTTATGATTGCAGCCTTACGTGCCTGAAAGGCAGCAGCTAAGCAGGGTACAAGGAGTTGGGCACATGCAGGCGACTGCCAATCCTGGAAGCCGAAGGAAGGGGGGAGGTGCTGCAGCGCGTACATCCAAAACTTGAAGCATTGGATGGGTAGAGTATCTGGTCCTACATGTGCAAACGAAGGGCGTGTCAAGACCGAAATTGTATCACTTGATGGATTCTTTAGGAAAGCAACTCCTTACTGTGATGCAAACTTATTCTGTACGCTCACAAAGAGACCTTGTGATTAACACATGCCTGTTGTATGACGAATAAGAAATGCTTTGATTGAGCAACCTGCTTACTTACTAACTAATAATTTTGGCAGACATTACTTCAAACAGGAAGAAACAAAAGCCAGCTTCATTAGTTAGATCGTGTGTTTATCATGGGTACCTTCCAAAGAAGCTTCCCTGTATGCGGTTTGCTGCTGACTCCTGTCTGCAGGGTCATCATCGGCTGAAATTGAGTCATTTTCAGAAGAAGTGGATGCTGGAAACAGGACAGGGCGTGGATGTGATGGGATATGCGGATTTGCTTCTGACTCTAAGGCTGCTGACTGAAGCTCCAGGGTCTGAGCAAGAGGGCCGGAACAGATAAGATCGAACAGGTAAGAAGCTGCTGCTGCAACAGGTTGTGCACCAACATCATGATCTGCTTCTCTCGCTGCTCCAAGTGGAGCGGAAGTAATGGTTTGGCAGGCAGGAGTCAGCACCAACGCCATCTGGATTACATGTGCAGTAAAAAATGTGGCTTTTTGTTTAGAATATGCAAGCATGAAAGGGCCGGGTTTGGCAAGCTCGATGACAGAGTACTAGATTTATGTAGCCAATATATGTCAATAGTGTACTGCTCATTCTTGAAATGGCCATGGTTGCAGATGCTCGCAGATCAGAGGGGAAGGGCAGGCTCTAGCAACTTTAAAAACCTTCCTGACAGGCAAATTGTGCTAATTTCCCTTGTTCTCTCGTAAGATAAAAACCTCAAGGACGTAGCCGGACTGGCCTTGACTCATCATATTTGTTGTCTCCACATCTTTTTTTCCACAATGAAACTCTCAGCCTCTTGGTTTGCTCTTGGTTTGCAGCTTTGCAACCACCACTTCTCAACATTGGAAACAAGTTTATGTTGAATATAAGCAGATACACTTCAGGGAATTGCATCTCCACAAGAGTAGTCAGAATGCATTATTGAGGTCCAAACTAATAAATGGAACAAGCAAATGTGAGGTTAACTTCAGCACAAGGACGTCAGAAACCCAAAAACCTTACCTGAGCTGTGAGGCACACATTCATCGGTATATCAGACAGAGGATTAATTCCAGTGGTGGTGCTAAATGTGTGCATGAGGCGCAGCATTGTGCACATCAGAGGATGGTTGGCCTGAACATGTGCGGCGACTTGAGATAGTAGGTGACTCTCGTGCGCTTGCTCAGCCTGCAGGCAGGTGACGTTAATTCCATCTTTAGCCTTTGTAACTTGCTTGGGTGGAGGGGTTATATAAGGTCTGCATTGTAAGACAGCGGTGGAATTGTTAACAAGATGGAGAAGCCGAGGGAAAGAAAATAATTAAGTTATGAATCACCGATGGAGTTGTTTACAAGATGAAGAAGCCGAGGGAAAGAAATAATTAAGTTGTGAATCACCTTTGTGGTGTTCCTCAGAATAATTAGATGAACTCCCACATTGACATCAGTCCAACAGATAGATAAAAGGGCGCAAACTTGAGGGGGAGCATAAGAGTAAAGCGAGAAGAAAAGGAAACTGAGTGAGCGATTGGACTGTGAGCGATCAATTACAGGCACCAGCAAAATATGCAGCTGACATTAATGGACATGCTGTTGCAAGGATCGAGGGAAGAAATGGGTGCTTATGATATGCATGGATGAAAGCAAGAAACCTGCTTATTAACTACTTTCCTTCCGGCAGCTGGGTGTAATGAATTTGACAAAACAGTAAATGGATGCTGCGAAAGGTTAGCGTGCATTGTTCTGGCTAGGCATTGCTTTGAAGCATTGCTTCTCATTCACGCCTCAAGTTCTCCCCTCCTTCATTCAAGCCAATCAGACCAACCTCAAACATCCAGCGCGGCACACACTCCTTCCAGAAATTCACCACTGCTGAAATGATGTGCTCCTCGTTGATAGTATACACTGTGGCTAGGGCGGCTTCCTGTTGCAATTGCGGGCACAATTTGCACACTATACTCGGGAAAACTGCATTGTGTAATACTTGCAAGCTTCTTTACCTTTTTGATCCCCTTGGTTCTCACAACTGATGATTTTCCTTTCACATTACTCGGCCTCCTTCCATCTAGTCTAGGCAATTGCGTGTGCCCTAATTTTGTAGCAGTTGTGATTAGTCCTTGCAAATATTTCACCACCAAAACAATATAGCACTTTAAATCCTTATCGAGGTGGACCACACAAGACACACACACCAGCTGGGAAGCAAGATTCTGGAGCGTCGTCCCTGCAAATGCTCGGACATCTTCAGGCCTGTTAGCAATAGCATAAATGACACGGTGAAACATCATTGCAAGTGCTGCTGCTCGGTCAAATTCAAGGCAAACCAACAAACATCCACCTTTCAGCAAGGAGGCCTCTTAAAGCGTTGAGCAACGCGATAGCTGGGATTCCCTGCTGATTCCCTGCAGCTAGGTCTGAGATGGATTGCTGCACAGCCTGCACAGTAGCACTTCCTATAGGTGCAGGCGGCGAGGCTGGCATGCTCTACTTCGCCCCTAATTGTTTATTTGTGAATTTATTTCAGCGTAAATTATTTAATTTCGTATTCTCGAAAGGAAAAGGTGCGCATTTTGAAAAATCGGCTCCTCTTCCCTGAAAAATAATAATTTAAAAACGTCTGAGCTAAATGCTTGCAAAGGTGTGCTTTATTAGCCCTCGAGGGTGCTGATGAGTGGCACAGAGAGGAGGTTAAAAAAGCCCCCTCTCTTGGCCTCAGATCATAATGATTCTTTCAATTGTTCTTGCAGACTGCTTCACTCAACGCTAGCACACGGCGGCTGGCCCAAAAATCAGCTGTTCCTCAAGCCTGCCAAAGTCGCCGCCGCACAGCCATAATGGCATTTAAAACTGAGGACAAGGGAGCCAGAATGATGAAGGTACTCTAGCGATCATCATTAACACCCCTGGTTCATCATAGGGGAATGACTTATCATCGGTTCATCATCTGAAATGCATCACTTTCATGGTTGCAGTGAAGCTCGTTTGAAATGTAAAGAGCAAGTTGATGGAAAGCCCTGTGCAATCCTACATCAACAGCTCTTAAAAATGGTTCTTGCTTGCTTGCGCGCACGCACACACAGGCCACCAACATTTACCTGAATGCGTGGCGTCCAGAAGTTGCAGCAGACGAGGCCGCTAAAGAGCCAGCTCCTGGGGTGGCTGTCGGACCTTTTGGTGACCCAAAAGTGCGCTTGTCAAAACAAGCTTTACACTGCATATGTTTGTTTGATTCTTGGTTCATTTAATTACTTCTTGACCCTGCAACCATTTCTGCGTCTATGTGCATTTGGCTTGAATGTTTTGAGCCTAGGTGTCTTTCTGTAAATAACGCTTAGCATCATTGTGCTAATTTGTGCATTGCCTAACAGTGATACCAATACCAGTTTATGTTGCCTTAACTTAAACAGCGGAGCGTAATACTGCTCTTCAGGCTGCAGTCAGGCAATGGTCAGGAACATGAGCGCAGATCGCCTGAAGAGACAAGCAATAAAGTTTGTGTTATATGGTGCTACAATAAATCCCTTTAAACGCTAGGACAATTCCGAAGAGGAACGAAAGCATTCCTAATGTGTTGCCATATTTGTCTCCTGATCTCTGCAGGACGTCCCCACAAGGCTTGAAGAACTTCTGGCCGAATGCATCGACCCACGAGGGGTTCTTTACATGAGTGATGGTGTTGTGCACAATCAAAACCGGCTGAAGAGTGAGTGTACATCCAGCATTTTGCTCTATGGGACATGAGTTGGTAGCCATTGGAGTGATTGTCTTGACTTAATTTATTTACCCTGCAGTCTTCCTCTCTTTTTCAATTTTTTTGTTCACCAACTACGCCTTCCTCTCTTTTCCTTGACCCCACAGCTGCCAAAGACATTGCAGAGCATATTCGTCAACGTTACAATGTGAGTCGCAAAGTTTCTAAAAGATATGCTGCAGCGGACTACAACGCTGTTAACATAAGCTGCACAAGCTTCTTGACATATTACCGCTCATCACCTACAAATGGTGTACTGCAGGCCTATGAACATGTGGAGCACGCTCCCTTTGCCATTGCTGTGAATGAGGAGGAAAGCGAGGTGTTCTTGGGCATGCGGTACATGGTCCAGGTGGGACACCTCTGGGGCTGGTTCCCCAACTCCAACCTGTTACGACTTACCTCCGATTATCTTTGTACGTTTGATTATATGCGCTTGGGCATGCGGTACATGGTCCAGGTGTGACACCTCTGGGGCTGGTTCCCCAAATCCAACCTGTTACGACTTACCTCTGATTATCTTTTTACGTTTGATTATATGCGCATTACGTACTTGCATGACACCACTGTGCTGATCTACCGGTCGTAGCCATGCAAACACAAGTCTGCAGTGGCCTTTGTCGTGACTCACGACTCAATTTGGCGGCTCCTTCTGTTTTTGCACTTAGGTGTGGTTCCTTGGCAATCAGATGTGGGGGGTGGTTTCATTTCCTCCTACCTAGTTCTGGCAATCTCTAACATAGGACCTGCTCTTGATACGTGCAGAACACAGGCTCGATACTGGGGAAAGAGGCCTCTAATCGCCCATCAAGCGGTAAGAAACCCGCCGGTTGTGCATGCATTTTAATTTACCCGATGGCTTCTAAAACTTTGGTATAACGAGCACCTACCAACATCTGACGCAGGTGTGCTCCTGGAGAGGCTGGGATTCAACACCGAGTGCAAGATCACCTCTGCCCTGGTCTGCAGGTTTGTCATTAGCTTCTCGGATTACACGGCCACGGCTTTTGGGGAATTGTTAGCAACCAAGCCCTTGTTAAACGTCGACACCCCCCTTTTTCAATGTGCAGGCAGTTGACTAAAGAGGAAATTGAGACAATGACGTACAACCCTGCAGGTGAGGAAGTGTCACATCAATTCTTATGATTTTTAAATTGACCCTTTAGATGCATTAAAATGAAATTGGAACATTTGAGTTGTGAGGAAGAGGTGCAGTAAGCCAACCGTCTGCATTTTACTTGCTGCACTACTATGTCCATGAGGGTCTAGAGAAGCTTCCATCATCAATTGCTTCTCACAATCCTTTCACACGTTGTATCCACACTACATGGGAGAGTGCTTCAGTGATGTGCAATGTGCAAGCACGTTCCACCCCTCTCCATCATATAACAGGAATATGGTTGTACTACACTCAGTTTTTAGTGTGGTATCATTAACACCAGAGTGGCTCCTATGTATATTTACTTTTTGCGGTTGGGTAGGAATAACAATGAGAGGCATGGCCAACTTCAGAGAGCCACCCCGCCTTTGTGTCATCTCCCCTTTTTTTACTTTGTGCGTGAACAGCGGTCCACGAGCCCAAAGTTGCTGACGACAATATCTTCATTCCCCAGGTAATGGGCTTCAATGTGTTTTGGTTTGTCCTCTATATGTTTCCCAGACATTGGTCATGGACCATGACTCAATTGCATGTGTCTGCTGCCTGCTGTTTTAAGGCATTGTGTATGGTCCCCACACCCCACACACACACACACACACACACACACACACACACACACACGTGTGTGTGTGTGTGTGTGTGTGTGTGTGTGTGTGTGTGTGTGTGTGTGTGTGTGTGTTTGTGTGTGTGTGTGTGTGCGTGCGTGCATGCTTGTGTGTGTGCGTGGGTGTATGTGTATGCGTGCGTTTGTGTGTGTGTGTGTGTTTGTATGTGTGTGTGTGTGTGCGTGTGCATGTGCGTGTGCGTGTGTGTGTGTGTGTGTGTGGTTGTGTGTGTGCGTGTGTGTGTGTTCCTCCCAACAGTGATCAGCCTCGTGCATACTGTACACTGGGCACCCTTGCTTTCGCAGCTTCTCTCAACTCTGTCTCAAGCATTGTACATTTTCCTTTTTAATCGCAAGCTTCAACTTAGCATCATTTCTTGCCACAGGCTTCGGTATCCCCTGCAGAGGTGGCTAAAATGGATCAAAGCTTACGGCGCTGGATCAGAAGCTGGGATTTGGAGGCTGAGCCAGATCTGGCTCATCTTGATGAGGTGAGGAGCGCAACAGGCGAGCAGTCATACATCTTAACTGAAGGCCTTTATTTTGTAAATTTTGATGAGGTGGGGAGCGCATCAAAAGGACAGGGGGAAATACTTGAGGTGTCATCAGCCGACTTGCTGTCATCTTGCATTGATCTTTCCTCATTTCTTTTTGGTGTAGTAGTTTTACAGAACCTTTTACTGTACCCAAAGTGGCTCTCTTTCCTAAAGTGTGGGGCGGTTTTCACTGCCTGCGTTTTTCTTTTTATTGCCATCTTGCCTGGAGAGCCTTCGTAAGTGGGAGCTGTCCAGAAGGTTGCAGAAATGTGTGTGTATGTGGCGCAAAGAGTGTTTTTTTGTTTGCCAGCAGATCCTGGACCCTGAAGTGCGGCAGTTAAATGCGTACGGCTTGAGCAAGCACGCAGTTCCCTTTGCGGGCGTTGCAGGTATGAGCGCCCTTGTGCCATTTCTGAAGATGACTTAAAAAATTGCAGAGCTTGCTCAGTCTGTCAACTAGGCTGCTAACAAACTTTGCAAGATTTATCTCGTCAAAATAGAGTTGCCTTCATGCCCAGTTCAACCTCCCCCCACCAATTGAATACAAGACTACAGACTTGATAAAGCCAGCCAAGAACAAGGTAGGTAGTCCAAGACCCTGGAACGTGCTCCCTCATTAACATGCCCTCATTATAACTCTTAGCACTGTTGCAAAGACACAAGACCAGCACGTCAGTTGACAAGGCAAGACAAAAACACAAAAGTCATGATGATTGATATTGATATTTGATAACAAGGATTTAAGCATGTTAACCTCCAAAAAGTGTTGATCGGAGGAATAAGCACCGCAACGACAGACCTCTCAGATCCAGGACTGGTTTATAAAAGGTCAAAACAGTGAAAATCAAGCTCAGTGAACGCTCTGTCTCATACCTGCTCACTTTTCCAAAAAGCATGCTTCACATGATAATATTGATCACAACAGGGTGTGGGTATGATGCTTCTACATACAATTTCCCCAGCCTTCATCAAGTGGCATGGCTACGACTAGATTCTGGCAATGAGAGGTTGTTAGGTGCTGGCACCTAAGTGCTGCTCCTATTGAATCATTATGGATGTAATGCACTACCAGTGCAGCAATTCTCAGTTCTATCGTCTTCTGTCGCCTCTCACTGTTGCCTCAATGTTGCTCTCTTTTACCAATCAATCAATGTTGCTCGTTTTACCAGAATTTGCCTCAACCCTTTTACCAAAATGTTGCCTCAACTATCTTTTACCAAAATGTTGCCTCAATGTTGCTCTCTTACCAATCAATCAATGTTGCTCTCTTTTTCCAAATTGTTTGCGCCTGCAATCTCCACAACAGGAGCACGTGGGGCTATCAGAAGCGCACACGAGCGTGTGGACGTGAAAAACCATCTAGTCTCGCATGCTGTGTGCACTGATCGAAGAGCAGGTGAGCTAGCGGTTACTGTATGGTTGCATATTACCAAAGGTACTATAGTAAGGCCCAAGATGAGTGTGTTTGTACTATTATGAGGCCCGAATCTTTTACTTCCAGGGTTTTCCGCTTTGACTGGCAGCGTTTAAGCTCTGTAATTTGCAGCAGCCAAACAAAGCAGCTCCTTATACTTAATATCTGGCAGTATAAGCGCACACGTCTAATTAGTCGTGTACCTTTTCAAGCATCTTTGTGCTGTATCTGAAGATCCACTGCCCAAAAATCAGTGATTCCAGTGATTCGCGTGTATGCCAAGGCCAAGGCCAAAACAACTCTGAGTGCATACTCTAAAAGCTTGTATTGTGCCGGGTATATTTCAGTTAAAGCTGAATTGGTTCCAATTTGATGAAGTGACATGTGTGAGGCGCCGCTTGAATGTTAGCAACGTTTTTAAACGAATGCTCAGATAGCCTCTCCTGGCATTAAAAACAAGTGGGTGTGATCCTATGGATTACAAAAATAGGGCGGAGCCTGTGCTGCATAGGTTGAAGTTGTACCTAATGTAGTGAGCAATGCAAAGCCCATGTGTAGCAGCACACTGAACTTAACCAGACTGGCATGCATAAAATTAAAAGCTGCCTGGTATTTAGGTGTCAATGGAAGTAGACTGTCTAAATCTTGAATGAGGTGGCAGATGCCAGACACTATCAGAAATGTTCTTTTCCGTTTGCATCGTGAGATGCAGTAGACGGGAGATATTACAATTGAAACTCACACACCTGCACTGAGGCCCTCACAAATTGCTCTAACACGAGTCAAAAGAACAAACAAGGGTAAAATTAAACTAAGCTGAAGTTAGCAAGTTGTGAGGCCCAAGGAAATGATGAGATGGAGAAACAACAGAGAAACACAGATATAAAGCAAGAGTGATAATTTGACATCATTTTTGCTGTACTGCAAGAACTGGAGTTCATGTGTTTCACATAAACTCAGCAGTTTCCTTGCGACACAACAGGCTTTGCTCACTGGCGGGCTCAATGCTTAGATGGAACGACAAGGCAGCTGGAGTCCCTAGAATCACTGGATTATTTCAAGTGAGTGGCTGTGTGCGAGGTTTGCAACTTGTGTGTGAATTGCATGGAGGTGAATTCCATCTAGCCCCTTGGCACAACTTACGAGTGATTGCTAATAATTAAGCGATAAGGGGACGAGCCAACTTGGTGTCAAGCACTGCAAATATCCTCCCCATAGAGAGGTAACATATCATCAACGAGAATTAAGTGGTTGCAGCTGGCCTGAAATCCGCTTGGCCTGAAACCCGCTCCTGTGCCATAACAAGTTGGCAGAATATGCAAGGTCCTGATCCTAGAACAAATTCCATCAAGAAATCTAAAACAATTGCACTTTGAAGAGGATAGTGGTGGAGGCGTTTTAAGTATGTGCTGGGACCGTAATATGTTCCTTTGCGCTGTAAGCCAATCATTTTTCTGGGGTACTATCTGGTCAACAATTCTGACAGTGAGCTTGACTGCAACTTGGTAGTGTCAGGCAGAAGGGAATATTTTAGGCAACCTAAGGCAACTTGCTTTTTACCAATAACCTCATTAGACGGCCACCTAACGCACGCACAGATCTACTGGCAGGTACCATGCGATTTAACCAGACTTCTGTGTTTGAACCTTGCTCAAAACCACATACGTCCCCTTCTCCCGCTATATTACTAGCAGCCGGATGTCCATCAGAACTACAGCAAAGACGTGCCACTCAAAACGCACCATCATCTTCATGTGTTTGAACCTTGCTCAAAACCATATACGTCCCCTTCTCCCGCTATATATAAGCAGCAGCCGGATGTCCATCAGAGCTACAAAGACGTGGCTGCCACTTAAAACGCACCAACATCTTCACCAATACAAACATTCCCTCCAGACGCCAAAGCTCAGTCCAGGAAACACACAGCATGCAACAACATACCCCACACGGGGCCCTCTCAGGCACAACACCATCCCACCACAATGACGCCAGGCTGCCCCTCTATCACAAACCCCATGCTCATTACGCTACTCACAAAGAAGCTCCAACCTATCTAAAATAAGCCAAGACTCAATATCTATACCATCTCCCAACCCGCCCCAAACTACAGCCATCGAATGCCTGAATGAACTTGCACCTATAGCTACTACCCAGCTTGCCGCTCCCCCACATAACCAGCCAGCAAAACGTGCATGGCAGACACAATCTGCTCCCCTACATACCACTAAAAAGAGAAGACACATCCAGATATCAAGCCAACAACATCTCAAACATGCAAAACTTATTCCCCTCAAGAACAGCCAACCAATAACCAACCCATCAAATGCGTAACACACTCACATACCGCTTGCCACAATTAACCCGCAACACAGATGCTTACACAGACAACTACCTCCTCCATTCCACAAGACAATTGTACTAACCCCTTCACACAGCAGATAAGTAACATGAACCCAACTTACCGCATGCACTAAACCCAAGGACCTTCAAGAGTACAGACTACATAGAACCACATGCGCAGCACAAACCCCAAAGAATAAGAAGATAATGAGCTCCTTGATGTTACCCATTGCCTACTTAGCCTAAGCCTGACCCCCTTGCGCACTACCCACATCCAACAAGAACTCTGGTTATACAAGCAAGAAAGACAAGGCCTTCTCTATGACACACACCGAGGCCATAATCACGATTTATCATGATGATCTAGACGTCCGCCATATAGATGATTGGAAATTTTACACTTGTAACAAATGGGGTAGAGATTCTGGCCCCCCAGAAAGACGGAACCAATACCACACGCACTACGCTCCTATTTTGAAATGATGGGCCCTGTCCCTATTCAAAGTAGTTAGATTTATTGCCAAAAATCATTCAAGCTGCTGCTCACACTGATATGCATATGCACCTGTGAAATATGCTCCTACCGTCCAGGACTTGAATTAATGATTCTAATCACTGATGATCTAACACCACTTCCCTAAGTTCAATGCTGTGAGAGTTTGATGGTGTACAGCCACACAGTTGGAGTTTTGAGTGTCGCGGCCCTCTTTTTCCCTTTTTGTGACCCATCTATCTTGTGTTTTGACTTGCTATCCTACTGACAGGTTCAATGACCACGGCCAGATCTCCCTGATTGTTGCTTTCACCATGCGGCCTTATGCTAATCTAAAACCAGAGCAAGGTCTACGAAATGCCGGAGTGGACTAAGTTGTGATTGGATGTGCGAGAATTGTGCGTGTTGCGCCAGAAGTAAAGCGAAAGGTATACAGCTGTCTTTTGCAGTGACGTTTAGAGGTGATTGGATGTGCAAGGACTGTGTGTGTTGCGCCAGAATCAAAGCAGAAGGTACAAAGCTGTCTTTTGCAGTGATGTTTAGAGGTGATTGGATGTGCAAGAACTGTGTGTGTTGCGCCAAAATCCAAGCATAAGGTATAGAATTAAGTCTTTTGTAGTGATGTTTAGAGAAGGTTGTATGTTGATAGCTATTGCTCTCCGCTGTTCGACAATGTGTTGATACTGAACCATGTTTCTTGCATACAGAAGCATGTAACGTTGTGTCAGAAATAGGCGTATCCCTCCAATTACTTCATGCATTTGCTTCTAGGTAATGGGCCTAAAGCGTGAAACAGACAGGCAGCCAAAGTATCTTACGCCGGCAGGTGACAGGAAACAAACAGACAGACATGCTGTGTTGCTGTGCTTTCCGCCGGCGGGTCACGGCCAAAAAGAAATGCTACAAGTTTCCGATGTTTGTCAAAAACAGGGGCAAGGGAGAGAAAAAAAAGAAAAAAAAAGAGAAACTACGCAGGCAGTGAAAACCACTTCCCCGTCAATTAAGGAAAAGGAGCCACTTTGGTACCGAGTATCGTAAAGCTCCTCCACCGCAAAAAGGAAAGGAAAAATCAATGGGGATCAAGAGGGTTGCAGGCTTGGCCTGAAACCGGCTCCCGATGAGAGTTGATAACAGTACTAAAAAGGGCACGTCTGGTATGGAAAAGTTTAGTAGCAAAGTTTACCAAATAAACAGAAGGGAAATCCAAGAAGGATTAGGAGGGCTGGAGGTATGGCTAGAGACCGGGTCTTCAAAATTCCATCATCATTCACTACGTAGTACACTTTTGGGCTAGCTTCAACCATTTATACATATTTTATTCCCATTTGAATTCTCAGACGTCTTCTTCCTCTTGTTGCTATTTTTCATCCATTAATAGCACAGATCCTGCAAGCAGAGATGACATGGTCATTTAATTGCCACCTAATTATACGATGATATCCGGTAATTCTATACTTAAGTTGCCACAAAAAGTAAGCTCTCAAGCATGAGCAAGGGAGGGGCTTCCTTTCCGGTTCAGCAATTGAGGCGTGCAGCCCCTCCAAACCCAGTACAAAAGCCGATCTTATATTTAGTAACCCTTGCTTGTTGATAGGTTTGTTTGAAATTGTCAGATTTTGCACATATCAAAATGTTAAATTCACGCACACTTGTTAAACAACTGGCATGAATTTTAGGCAGGATCTGGCTACAGGACCATTTTCAATATTAATGCCAACTAATTTGTCCACACACCCTTGATCACAGGACTTCTACGAACCCAGTTCATAAGTTGCTCCTTCTGCTTACAAAATTGAGGAGAGGGTACGCTGCCTGCATATCCTCTTGTTCACACAAGTACAGGAGACATTCAAGTCAAGTAAGCACACCTGAGAGCCTTGTCTTCTAGGTCTGCCAGGCAAGGGTGTGGTTTTTGCTCACATTGTTTGCTAAGGAAACTTCACCTGTGCAATGGGATTGGAGTCAACACGTTTCAACACAAGTACTAAACGAGCCATTTTAGGCTAAAAAACTTTGGAATGAAAAACCAGAGAAACCATGAAATGTCTGAGCATCAGAGAGAGCGTGTTATATGTATGTTATGAAACAACAAGCAGGAGGTACACACATTTTGTCCACAGTTCACACCCGAGTACACACTTTGTTCACAGTTCACACTCGAGTACACACTTGATTCACAGATCACACTCGAGTACACACTTTGTTCACAGTCACACTCGAGCTCAAAATGGATTGGCAAGGGGAGAGTTAAAGGAAACGCTGGAAGATGATGCAACATGTCATTGGACAGGGAACACTTGGAGATTTGACTTTCACAAACTCAATGCAGCTGTTCTGTTGGTTGACATGACAAACAATGAGGGTGTGCATTTGCATCAATGCAGGTGGTCATGCATGCAAGCACTCGTCGCGTGGGATGCATATTGTCACCCAGCTTTCATTCGAGCTGCATTTTTTGATTGTGCCTTGAGGAAACCCTGGCAGGGGGGGGACCAGGCTAGGGGATTGCTAGCCAATGTATCATGAAATCCACTTCCACAACAGCAGCCCTTACCTGATCAGTTGCCATTTTGTAAGCCTGCGCCCTTTGCTTCTTGCCTATTGCTGCTTGGGCTGAGCTGGTGCTGCATATGCACATCACAGCAAGGATTTATAATTAGGCTGGTTGCTTGCAAAGGAGTCTGGATGTAGAAGCTGTAGAATACATTATGCAATAAGGAACCAGCGCCTCCTCACCAAGTGCAGAAATGGGCATCAAATCCACCTGAAGTGGAAACACAGAGAACAAGGGTTACGGCTTTGGTCACATCCTAAAGCACAGACTTTTGCAGTGCGCTCACCCCCTTCAGGTTGTTACGCGGTGCTATTTGATCAGATCGCAGCAGGAAAATTTTTC
>Ga0307968_1000765_pt1:0-10000 | contig 24424 bp, 25 predicted proteins | sample OrgLakmetagen650_FD_201834 | JGI IMG/M metagenome (GOLD analysis project Ga0307968, IMG submission 201834) | Saline water microbial communities from Organic Lake, Antarctica - #650 | ecosystem: Environmental > Aquatic > Non-marine Saline and Alkaline > Saline | place: Antarctica: Organic...
CCTCTGGACATCAGGCAACCTAACAAGCAAAGACACCACGCCTACGGCAAAATCAGAGCAACGACCAGCAGGAGCCTAGCACGACCGAAGATCCTAAAGAGGCGGCTGCTAACGGCTAGACTGAACTTCGTGTCCTAGGGTTCCAGAAATGTCTGATGATTCCTATAGAGAAGGATACCTATAGAAGGAGAGGAGGATACCTATAATAGAGGAGGATAACTACGGGGATACCTATAGAGGAGGAGAGGAGGATACCTTTAGAAGGATACCTATAGAGAAAGATCCCCTCTAACGATACCTATATATAGAGAAGATCTTAGAATGCTCACGTGTTGTCAATAAATTACCAAAACTAACAACATTCTTCAAAGGGCTTTTGAAAAGGCGAAATGCAGCGGCTTGTATGACAACATCCACCCAACCCCCAAGTCTTGCATCAGAACTTGTAGCCCTTGTCACACGCAAAGATATTGCAACCTACAAGCCAAAAGATAAAAAACTCATTTACGCGGATGCTTCCCCCCCACAATATAACCGCCCTACAAAAATGGGACCCTAGTAACTGAAGAAAAAATGGCATCCCCCCTTGACCATGGCCCCACACTTCCCCCATACTGGAGTGAACACCCAAGAGATAAGACCTTCAAGGCAAACTGCAACGCCTTCTCCTCCAAGTTCATTGGTTTCTCTACTGGCCATCCCATTTACCATGAAGACACCATGTAACTAGCAACAAGGTATGCAAATTACAAATTACTCTGCTGTCCTTAGTACATAGGCAACGGCTACCTTCATGTTTCTTCCCTCATGGAATAAAAGGATGACCACAAGTCCCTGCTACGCATCGCTCTACCACAGATTCCAGCACCTATGTAATTTCTTGGGCTCCATACCATCAGACCAACCCCAATTGCAAAAACACCCTTCTGAAACAATATATGGAATACTGAAGACAGAAACTGCCTCAATGCTTGCAACAAAAACTGGTTTAAAAGATCTTGCCAAAGAAAATCCTGAGGCAAATTGGGAAATCTATTGTATATCTTGCATCCATAACGATCCCTACCCCTCTGCACTTAGCACTGAAGAGACTCCTGGCCTTAATAAAGTAAGGAAACTGACGACCACCTTTGTCAAACCCCACAAGGCCCCCAAGATAAATCAAGTACCTTAGACCAACCCCAGTGCTCTAACGAAGCAACCCAACAACCCAACAGATCTCCAGCCCAAACCTGAATCGTAAAGTACAAGATTGGCGGGGCTGGGGGGCCTACACTAGTTGCAATCTTAAAATACACGAAGAAGGGCAAGACACAGGATCGGGTGTGTACCACCCTGCTAAAACGCATCCCAATACGTGAACCCAAGAGGCGTATGTATAACCAATACCACCTCACGTGCAGAGCAAGCAGCTATAGCAGCTGCAATCATTCACGACTACTCCCATTTAGTCACAAATATACCACCCTTGCTTAAACATATCTCATTACGTGAATACGTGAACCCAAGAGGCGTATGTATAACCAATACCACCTCACTTGCAGAGCAAGCAGCTATAGCAGCCGCAATCATTCACTCCCATATAGCCACAGATAGCCTAACTTCTTATAAAGCAGCTCTCACACCCAAACCTCCACCGCCACCACATCAAAGGATATGTCCTCCAATCCATTGCCAAAGCAATCCACCAGTCACCATCGCCCATTCATTTCCACAAAGTCAAATCCCACGCAGGTATTATAGGCAATGCATATGCTGACGCTGTTGCTAGAATATCAATCACAACCTACTCTGATGTTGCGGATACCTCCATCAAAACAGCTGGCCCTGAGGGAAATCCCTTCTACAACATCTACCGGCTTGCAAAAGAAAATGAAGAACGTCGAATCTTACAGAACAACGTAAGTACAGCTCAGTCACCTACCTCAAGGCTCTGGTGCCTATCCATTTACCATGACGCCTTGCAAGCACACATGCACCCCCTCCACAAACTAGGACATGTCAATACTGTGTAGCAAATACCATGAATAATACCAGACCCTTATTAAGAATGGCACTGCCAATGAATTCGCTAGCAACGCTTACCTAACAACATACTGTGTCCCTGTTAAAACCAAGTGCATCATCATGAAGTACAAAACAGGAAACCTGTACAACCAAAAGCATGCGGTATAGTTTAAGTACTCAATAAGCCTGACTTGCCCCCTCTGCCCTCAATTAGACAATGCCCTGCATATCCTTTCTGGATGCCAACACACGCAAATAAGAAATATGACCTCTGAGAGACACAATTTGGCATGCAACATGATCTTATTAGGTAGCAGCAAACGGGTGGCTATGCAACATCTTCAGATCCCCAATACCGCTGAAACCAGAATTATACCAAAGTGGCTCTTTCCACCCCGTTTCTCAGACAAAAATAGGCTTTCTTCGAGCCGTCCGGATGCTGTACTTGTTGCACCCATCCCTGCAAAAACAAAAAAGCAACAGACTAGCAATGAAGGGGGTGGGGTTCTTAAAAGTGGCAGGGGGCAACTGAGGGAGACCAGGAGCACCTCAACAGCACCGCCATCCATCAGCAGATCCACATTCCCCAGACAGCAGCAGCATCCACCCAAAGATCTCAGCATTCTTCAACGTGACATTCACCTCATCGAGTACTGTGAGGACACTACAACGCAGAACCAGCTGAGCGGCGCGCAGGAACAGCCTAAAGGCCTCTGCTCCCCCCTTTAAGGAGCCTCCGTTACTCTCCACACCATCCTCTTGGGAGTGAGTGGCATGATCGACAACAATCACACGCTGGAGCCTTGTAAGGAGTTGGGTTTTGATTCTCAAAGATTTAAGAAGCTTGCCTCCAAGCTCCATGTACACTCTGTAAACTTTGCTGCTAAACTTGTCCATACCAGACGTGCCCTTTCCAGCAATTTAATCAACTCTCATCAGGAGACGGTTTCAGGTCAAGCCTGCAACCCTCCTGATCCCTATTAATCTTTTTTCCTTCCTATCTCTAAAAGAGTTTCACGGTGCCCGGTACCAAAGTGGCTCCTTTTCCTTAATTAATGTGGGGAGTTGTGTTTCACTGTCTTCGTAGTGTGTTCTTCTTAAAAGAAGGATTCATTTGCCAATGCAGTGTGACATGCTTAAGTTAGCCGGAGCTCCACCAGATAAAACGAAAGAGAGAGGTACCGGGAAAAAATGCAGATGGTTTAAACACTGCAGGAAAGATTAAGAAAGGATGTTTTATGTTCTGCGATGCACCACCCAATGGATGCAGAGACACACAATATACCACCTGGAGAGTACAAATAAGTTAGGTATGTTTTTCAGTGGGGATCAAGTGTTTGGGAGGCAGAAGCCTGCACACCACTAGGAGTATTGCTCAGATATTTGTAGGGGTTGTGTTTAATGCCTTGTCTTGCCTGTATGATTTTAGTTGCGGATCTGATCGCAGAGGTGCTGCATTTTAGCAGTTACAGCCATAGCCTTTAAGGCTACAGTAGGAGCTAGGAACAGACATTTAGCCAGGTTGTTTGGCTGATCGGCCGTTGACAGGTCTCGGCCAGCCACAGACGATTTCATAAGCCCAGATGTGGGAAGCAAAGATGTTTAGATGTTTAGCTGAAAAAGGAACCGAAAACAAGGTGGTTACTAACTTGGTGCAGCAAACGTGATAACCGTGTCACGCCCAATCGTTGGCAGCGACGAATCAGTAGATGTGCTGAGTCTTATACTTTGCAGTGACCGTAATTTGATCTGACAACCGCCCTCACTCAGCAGGCTGCTATACTGCTAGCTCCACTCTCAATGCTCAAAGTACGCACGCAAGCAGAACCTACTGACATTACAGGCAACTTGTTTTGACAGATTAAGTTTAAAGGTACCGTGGACAGAAACTGGCACACCTCAAAGAAACAGGAATGGCAAACTGAAATGGCCATATCGTTGATACTGGTATGCACGCCTAGGGTCCACCAATCCAGCGTCTTGCCAAACACCTTTCGTCCTACGTGCCAAATCTGCAGGAAAAGCGTGCATAGTAGCGCTGAGTTTACGATGAGTTCAGCAGGAAGTGCTTAAAAGACTCTCTAGACTTAGTAAAACCAGCCTAGGTCACCTTTTGCAAAGTGCCGTCTGCATTTAAGCTGCAACAAGAATGTGATTAGTGGTTAATGTGAGTAGTGGTTTTTCATTGCCTGCGTAACTTTTTATTACTGTGCTGTCAGCCTTCCTTGTCCCCACACATTTCTCTCTGTCTCTGAAAAAGTTGCTCCTGGAGTTTCTGTCACAGAATAGCTTTAGTTACAAAAGTGGTCCCTTTTCCATACTTGAAGCAGGAAACGCATCTACCTAGCTAACAGCTACCTGCATAGCTTTTCCTCATTCTCCAGACCAAAGATCTTGGCTACAGGGCATTGCGAGGACTGAATCACAAACACTGATATCTTGAAGTTTCAAGAAGAAAGCAACCTATCTCCTTTAAAGACTCTATACATCCTGAAGTGTATACGAGGGACACAGTGGAGCAACACCAACGCCTCCTCCTCTCAATTTTCCGGGTTTTCCATCTGCCATCCCATTTATCATGAAAACACCATGCTCCTAGCAACAAGACATGCCATCTACTCTGCGTCAGCACAGAGGAAACGGCCCCCTTTTGCTCCTCAATTTTTGGCTTAGAAAGGTCGACCACAAAAACCCCATGCGTTAATTTGCCCAAATACCCACTCATATGCAAATTCTTGGGCACCAATTGGTGCAGCCCATCAAACCAACTCCGATATGCAAAAGTGTCAATCTGGAGCATATAGAATTATCACTTTGCAAAAACTCATAGGAATTGCAGATCATTGCCATATGGAGCCTGGGCCATTTTTGTCTGCTGGTAAAGGATTTTTATGGTACTCGGTGGCTTACTTTTCCTCAACTTCATGTGGGGAGTGGTTTTCACTGCCTGCGTAGTTTTTCTTTTTCTACGGAACACCAAAGACAGGGTCTGCCTTAATGCCCACGATAAAGATTGGCTAAAAGAAGTCACCAAAGAAAATCCTGAGGCAAAGTGGGAAACTCAAAACATACATAACAAACCCTACCAAATTGCCTCAGATTTAATTTGGTAGGGGTTGACAGCCCTCAGGACTTCGCAAATTAATAAGCTATCCAATGATCACCCTCAAGCCTCACAAGGCCCATTATTAGCACTGACCAGCCTCACAACTGTGATATTGACAAAGCACCCCAAAACATCTCCATACCAAACCGAGTCCGCAAGGTGAAAGGTCGGCGGGATTGGACCTACACTGATGGCAGCCTCTAAAAGAATGAAATAGGGCAAGACACCAAATCAGGCATATACCACCTTCACCTCCCACTTAAGCAATCTGCCAGTCACCATCGCCCACGCCGGTATAATTGGTATTGACTATGAAGTTGTCTTTGCTAAAACTCAGCCACCGCCTACTCTGACATTGCTGCCTCCATCAAAGCAGCAGACCCTGAAGGAAATCCCTTCCACAACATCCATTGGCTTGCAAATGAAGACACAGAAAATCAGACACTAACCCATAATCATAACCATACAACAAACATAGCCCACCCTCCTCCCCTAAGGCTATGGTCTATGGTATTTACCAAACCACCGTGACGCCCTACAAGCACACGTGCACTCCCTCTATAGACTGGGAAACACGAATACTGAAGCAAATTACTATGCATACGACTCTCATAAAGAGCAGCACCAGCAATAAAGCCTTTAGCAATGCTTACCTAGCAACGTCTTATATCCCCTTTAGAACCAAATGCATCATTATGAAATACAGGACAGGCACCCTATAATTTTACCAATCATGCGGTTTTGTTCAAACCCTTGACAAATTTGACTTCAAGCCCCCTTTGCTCAAAGTTAGACAGCGCCCTATACATCCACACTGGGTGCCAACACACGCAAATTATCATCGAGCAATAATGCTGGTGTTGTGCAAACCTCTGCCCTCATAACCACCTGATCCCCACTGAAGAACTTCTCTAATTTTCTCATTCTTCAGTTGGGATGTTTTGTGTCTCAGCATCCATTGGGTGGTCAGACCACAAGACAACATCCTTTCCACATGCCGGTAGTGTTTACGCTATCTATCTGCGTTCATTTTCATTCTTTCTTTTGTGTGAGGATACCAGACCTCAAAACCAGATGAACGCCGCAAAGGAACAGCACAAAGATCTCTGCAACATTCTTTAAAGAGCCTCCGTTACTCTGCACGCCATCTTTTTGGGTGTGGGTGGCACCATCTACACCACTCAAACCCTGGAGTCTTTCAAGGAAGTGGGTCTCGATTCTCAAAGAGTCAAAAAACTTGCCTCGAAGCTCCACGTACATTCTGTCAACTACACTTCTAAACTTGTCCATACCAGAAGTGCCCTTTCCAATACTGTTGTTATCAACTCAAATCAGGAGCTGGTTTCAGGCCAAGCCTGCAACCCCATTGATTTTGGGCACTGATCTGCACAATTTATAACGTGACAAGTCGAGTGCAGGATACTTAACGGAGTCACTAGTGCTGAAGGTCAATACCGCTGCACTACTAGCCAAACTCCTACCCATACTTATAGGCAGCAGTTTATCACTAAGGTGCATCGAACGCTAAAAGGCTGGTGTTTATTCAAGGCTTGCCAGAAAAGAGAAAGAGGTGGAAGAACAACAGAGGTGGACAACTCCCCCCAAAATGGGCATGTTTTTAAATGTTCCCCGCGTATGGGCCCCCAAATTTGGCAGCTTCAAACTAGGCATCAAAATGTTTTTCTGCTTTCCAGAACACTTCTGTTTGAGGCTGCCTACTTCGGGGGCACATGCCTGGTAAGCCGCAGCGTGCACCCCACTTTTGACCACAAAATCTTCACAGCAGGCCACCCACCATTCCAATTCACATGATTTCTGATTTTATGGAGTTCTTGTAACAAACAATTATCATTGCAAAATAAATGGAGTGAAACAATTCATAGTTGGAGATGTAGGCCAACACATGCTGTTTTCCCATGCAAAATCACCTTATCATGGTTTTGGTAGTCATTGTGAGTTTGAAGCCCTGCCAATTTGCACACAGAGTGACCCACGTGAATCCAAGCAAATCCCCATGTAATTCATAATGCCAGCTTCGAATCAAAGCAAAAGTGGTCTTAATCGGATTGAGGGGCATCGGATGGCCGGCTTCTGAGTGCAAAAAAAGCACATATTTGGACATTACCCCAGTTGACCTCCTCTGGAAGAACAAGCAGAAATCACCACTTGCTCCGCCAATGACTGGCGCGGTCGGCCCTCGTAGGATGGGATTGCCCTCTTAGGATGGAACGCCTGAAAGCAAAATAAAAATTTGGAGCAAGGCCAGCTTTGCAGTTACGAGCGGTGAAGACTGAAACAGAGCCTGCAAGCAAAAAGGAACAAAGTCTTGTTGAGCATACAGTTTGAGCTATTTCTCACTCACTGCTCCTCTTCTTTTTGACGGTTATCCTCTTCTTCTTTTCGACGGATATCCTCCTCTTCTTTTTGACGGAGTTTATCGTCCTCCTCTTCTTTTTTCCGGAGCTTTGCTCGAAGACTTTGAGCCCCACCACGGGTCAGGCCTTTTCCTTTGTAAGGCTCCATGAGACCGGCTGCCCACGCTTTTTTAAGGGTTTCCTCGGCCTCTTTATTCCCGCCCAGCATTCTCACATCATGATGGCGCAAGGCCTGTTTACCTGCAAGAACAGCCAGTACGTGGCCAGTACGTTGGACATAGTGTGGGGGGTGTATTTTATAAACATATGAAATTGCCAGGGCAGAGCAGTGTGTGCTCTTCACCAGCAGAACAATGTGTACTCTTCAACACGTAAAGCCTCTCTTGCATTCCGACTGGACACAGTTGCTGTGTGCTCTTTATTACGTATATGCCCTTCTGACTGGACACAGTTGCTGTGTGCTCTCACCACGTAATGCCTGCCTTGCATATGCCCTTCTGACTGGATACAGCCGCTGTAAGTTGGTGCCACGCAGGGATGCACAACATGGTGCCACGGAGGGTGTTTGTGACGTTTTTTCACGCCACGCCACGTAACGGAACGCTACGCACCACGCAACGAAGTGACGCCACGAAGCGGGCCACGCCACGAAACCACGCCACGAAACGGACCACGCCACAAAACGGACCACGCCACGAAACGGAATGCTACGGACCACGCCACGGCAGTTGAACTTCAGGAACTATCGTTTTCAGGTTTTATGACTCTGCTTCTTCCCCCAAGCTCTATTCTCCCTCTGAAAACTATCTAAAATTAAGTATATTCATAAGCTATTCTTGACTAGCCGTAGGATATAGATGGGCAATTTGTCTGAAATAGGGGTAAGGGTTTAGTATTCACGCTTATCAGGTTTATAAGTGTAAGTCAGATTTATAAGTGTAAGTGACAGTTGGCAACGGCAAAACAACATTCATAAGCTACTTATGGGGAATTACACAGTTCGGTCTTATGATGTGCACTAAATTATCAGATAATACAATGACACCAGCAAGTGCAATAATCAGCCTAGCAATCGCACGTTTTGACTGATGGTTTACTCTGAATACAATGACACCAGGGAGCGCAACAACGCGTTTTTGGGGTTGCATGTTGGATTTTGCCTTTTGTATTTAGGATGATGTTTGAGGTATCTAGTAACATGTTTGTGATGCCAAAACAGCATCCTAGTATCTTGTCTTTCTTTTTTACTGGCACTCTCGCGATGTCAGAACTGGACAGAGAGATTCAGCAGGAATTGGACATGGTAATGAGCTAATTGGTAATACATAATCCATTGAGTGTTTTGATATCGATGGTGCGTCATCATCCCTACGCGGTTCTTCACGCGGCTTGCAATTATGATGTTATATGCCAATAAAGGCTTACTTGATCCAGTTGCACCCTATTTTGGGTGGTTATGGGTGTGTGTAACTACTGCCACGGCTGTATACCACAGTTAAGGAGTCCACTGGGTCTTTCTGCCTGCTTTTTTTGTAGACATGCAGGAGGCGTCACTTGGTGTAACTTTTGGACGTCACGTGTCATCCCAATAAGAATTTTATATTCGGAATCAAGACGTCAAGAGCTATCGATTGGTATATGCATGGGTCCAATTGGGGGAGGCAGGGGGTGGATGGTCCCTAGAGGGGGGGCCAGATTTTTTTGGGGGGGTCTCCAAAATGTTTCTGGGACACTCTCAAGAAAATTTAAACATATCATCGGATTCCTTAGCTCAAAACCAATCGATTGGCACCCATTTTGAGCAAATTGTGTAAAAGGGGGGTCTGTGGACATGTCCACAAGACAGAGGCACACGCGCTTGGGTGCAGGCTGCAGGTAAGTCAAGCCGAAGGAGCAGCAATCCACTCCAAAATCCCAGGATAATGCCAGCATAAGATACTCAGTGGAATTTTGAAGAAATGGAAGCATTGTGGGGCTGTGCAAGCCAGTTGTGGGTGCCTGGTAGTATATGTGTGCATGGGCGTTCGCATATCAGTTTCTGCCCCATAATTCTGCAACATTTCAGTTTCAGGTCTTGATAAGTATGCAAACGGATGCAGAATTAAAAAAGGAGAAGATTGGTATCCTTTTTGTCTTGGTAGGGGTAATGGGTGGGGGTCGGGGGGTTGTGTGGTCCCACGGGGGGGGTCCAGGCCAAAATTTACACGTGATGTCCACCATTTTTTGTTTTGCCCTCCTGAGACATGGACCGTACCTTTCTAACTCTCCCCGGGCAAATAACGTTCTTTGCCCTCCGGCGTGATATCGGCATCGTACAATATATTTTTATTCAGAGGCTCCGGGGTTTCCGGGATTTGGCAAAAATAAAGTTTGGTGGGTGGCTGAGCAGCGATGAGCGGAGAAGGTCCCCCCGCCCCCCCCCCCCCCTCCCAGGCCCCGCCCCAGCCACAGCACCAACACCAGCCCCAGCGTCAGCAGCACCGGTTGTGCCCAAAGGTTTGTTCCAGCGGAC
>Ga0307968_1000765_pt1:12500-24424 | contig 24424 bp, 25 predicted proteins | sample OrgLakmetagen650_FD_201834 | JGI IMG/M metagenome (GOLD analysis project Ga0307968, IMG submission 201834) | Saline water microbial communities from Organic Lake, Antarctica - #650 | ecosystem: Environmental > Aquatic > Non-marine Saline and Alkaline > Saline | place: Antarctica...
CGAAGTGGGCTGGATGGAAGGGAAACTGAAGAGTACTGATCTGGTCAGGCATAAGCAGCAAGTTTTTACAACAAATATTGCCGTGCAGAATGTAGGGACGACATGCAACAAGAGGTAATAACAACCATAACACTAACGCGGATGTATGGAGTGGAACAGAAAAAAAAGGAGGGCTTAGGGAGACACATGAGGAAGAAGGCACTACCACCACGCCTCCGTGTTTCAGCAGATGACGCCAGCGGTCTATTTTGTATGGCTTTAGCCTAAAACTCGAGGGTTACGGACCGTAACTTACGATTTAAATGATGAAGTACTAGTACCACAGCATAGACCGCTTCTCATCATTTGATATGATCATAGCACGGCTACTAACGCGATCATTGGTTAAAAACTAATAATTATACCACCTGTAATTATACAACAATTGACAATTTTCCGGTTCTGCTCCTCCTTTGCTTCTTCCAAAACACCTGCTGTAAGCACACACTATAATTCAAAAGATAAGGGAGGAGGGCAATTGCTTATGCCTAGGGTCAGGAATTTAGTGATGCAAGCCTGCTTGATGCAAGTTTCCGTCAAATGTCGTCAAAGGCACCTTCTCTTCTTCTTTGCTCTGTTAAACAGAAAATGCACAGCTTAACTCTGACATTCGAACTGCGGCGCTTTGTGCTTGTGAGGCCGCCGTCCTTGCTTGCATGTTTCCTAAAAAATACTGAATATTTGGGTGCATCATAAACCTAAGCATTGTCCAATGTGCAAGCCTCCCTAACCTCCTTTCCTTGTGTGAGGTGCTGTACGCAACCGCTGCATCTCTGCATCCAATTTTATGTAAAGCAAATGAACCTACAAAATCACTCAAACACCGCCCTGTCACCTACCCCAAGGCTCTGGTACCTATCCAATTACCATGACGCCTTGCAAGCACACATGCACCCCCTCCACAAACTAGGAAATGCCAATACCGTAGCAAACTACCATGAATACTACCAAACCCTTATCGAAAATGGCACTGCCAATGGATTCGCTAGCAACGTTTACCTAACAAAATCCTGTGTCCCTGTTAAACCAAGTGCATCATCATGAAGCACAGAACAGAAACCCTGTACAACCAAAAGCATGCGATATGGTTTAAGCACTCAATAAGCCTAACTTGCCCCCTCTGCCCTCACCTAGGCAGTGCCCTGCATACTCTTTCTGGATGCCAACACACGCAAATAGGAAATGTTATCTATGAGAGACACAGCTTAGCATGCAACACAATCGTCAAAGCCGCCAGCAAAACAGGCTCCCTAGGATCCTGCTTTACTTGTCTGCATGGATGTAGGCAGCAGCGAACGGCTGGCTATGCAAAATCTCAGAATCCATGATACAGCTAAAACTAGGATTATACCAAAATGGCTCTTTCCACCCTGCATCTAGACAAAAGAAATAGGTTTACCTCTAGCCATCCGGATGCTGTACTGGTTGCTCCCATCCCCGGGAAAACATAAAAGCAACAGACTAGCAATGAAGGGGGATGGGTTCTTAAGAGTGGCAGGGGGCAACTGAGGGAGACCAGGAGCACCTCGACAGCACCGCCAGCCATCAGCAGATCCACATTCCCCAGACAGCATTGACCCAAAGATCTGAGTATCCTTCAACGTGACATTCACATCATCCCAAATACCCGCACATATGTAAACTCCTGGGCACTGTCCCATATGCAAAAGAGCCAATCTGGAACATATAGAAATATTACTTAGCAAACACTCATATGAACTGCAAACCATTGCCATATGGAACACCAAAGGCAGGGTCTGTCTTAGTGCCCACAGTAAGATTGGCTAAAAGAAGTTGCCAAAGAAATTCCTGAGGCAAAGTGGGAAACTTTACATTAACACACATTGATTAAGGAGAAGGAGCCACTTGCTTTATTTTTCTTCTTCTCATCTTTCTAGTACTACCTACTAATGTGGGGAGTGGCTTTCCATTGCCTGCGTAGTTTTTCTTTTTTCCTTTTTCTTTAGTAAAAGACTGAAAAAAAAGAGGCATGCATAAGGAGATTGGAAGCAAGTTTCTTACCTCTAAGAAATAAATTACTCTTGAGCGAACATATCGCCAACTGAAAGGATACTGCCAAGAATGGCAAAAATATGTAGGCTTCCCAAAGACTCAAGAAACACAGTTATCAATGCAAATATTGGCGATATAAGCGATACATTACACAGCCAGGTCCCCTCCCACCATATGCAACAATAGCGCTTGCTAGAAATCAAGGCCCCTAAATGGAAAGAATGGGCCCTCACACATGGGAGTTGTATTACAAACAAAGAAAATGGATCACAGTCTATTGGAGCTGGAGTCTACCACCCTCAAGTTAACAAAATCACCACAGTAGTTCCTGGAGGGATAAGCATCAATAAAACCATAAACAGAGCCGAGCTAGTGGGAATTGCTGCTGCTTTTATAAATGAACACACCCATATCGCAACAGACAGCGCTGGTGCACTATGGCAAATAAGAAATAGCATCCTAGGAGACACGCAAATATATAAGGCACGACACACCGTGTTTCACCAGATGACGCCTCCGTGTTCCCAGGTGGTCCCTCATCCCAGTGCTGATGAAGCCCAATGTAGATTGACTTCACAATTCTGATGGGAGGCCGTCTATTCTACATTGTATGATTGGAGCACACACTTATTCGCGATCAATAACAATATTAACCCGCGTAATTGTTTTACCATCGTCGATTTTCAGTCCTGCTCCTCCTGTGCTTCTTCCAAAACACCTACATTGTGGGCTCACTGAAGTTGCAGTTTTAACCAGCGAATAGAGTCTGACCTTTACAAGTATCAACTTGGAGTTTCTAGAGTTCCGGGAGAGTTAGAAAATTTATGAAACCTTGAAGCGAAATGATGCGCTAAATGAGTATTGCGTGCCTGCATAATTGACTGCTTGGGCAGTGACTATTTGCTTTCCCTCCCCCCTCCTCCGCCTCTGACATTCGGGCTCCGGACAGTGCTCAAAGCACTTACTGATCCATTTCGTTTTGCTCTCAAAAGTAACCTTCTTTTGCGACACATGTTTACTGCATTTCATTGATGTGCATAACAAGATGACATTTCTCTATGCCGGTAATATATCTGCGTAGATCTCGTCTTTCCTTTAGTCATGCTGGCTGTGTCTCTCTGTCGCTACACTTGTGGATCTTTCGCGTGCTTTTTTTATTCACTTTCTGTGCTTGCAATAAACAAATTACCCCAAAAGCAAACTTGTTAGTCTGGGGCAACTTGCTGTGGCTTGCAAAAAGGAGAGCATACCCTGATAAGCATTGCAGGGTAGGTTGTGTGTGCCTAAACTTACCTGAATTGTTGAGTATTAGTAGCAAAAAATGTGCATAACATTGTTGGCAATTGTCAATGTGAGCACGACAGATCCCCAGCCTGTTGCTCAAGATGGTGAAGAATTGAAGTGAGCTGGATGGTAGGTTAACTAAACGTATCTAGAAAAAAGAAAAGACTCCGCTGATAGTGATGACGCAGCCAGCATGATTAAGGGAGGGGTTACGTAGGTGCCCGCACCAGGCAACACTCCACCGCGCAAACACACAAATTAAAGAATAAGTGTGAGTCAAGGGGCTGTGTGCCGTGGCACCCAAACCCACACCATGATTGTTGTTACTTAAGTTGTATTGCAGTGCACATCGTGTTTTTAAGAGGGTAGATGCATGTCTGATGGAGCGTTCATTCAGTTTATGTGCCAGCTTTTTATTCTTATGGCAACCAGATGGAGGTCTGCCAGACGTTTGCCTGTATGGTCTTTGTAAATAGTCCCCATTACTTCAACGAGGATCACGTGGAGTTGAACTCCACTATATCCCTGCCTTTATAGGTTGGAGATAAGCATGCCGTGCTGTACTTTTTTACAGTCTGAATATGAAGGCTGAAAGTGCACGTCATGACCAAAGTCGTGTAAGGCAGAGTGTTTGGCAATTGCGTCTGCACATTCATTTCCAGCAATGCCGCTAATATGGGCTTCCACTTTATAGAAGCAGATAGGTAGGTTCTAGTGAAGCATGAATCATGGATGAAATTTGTTCTGGCAGATTTGAATGTATATGGGCTTGTATCTATTAGGCACGTGCGTGCAAGTTTTGTAGAAGTACTGCCTTGCAGAAAGTAGGGACGGCGTGCGTGCAACAGGAGGCAACAGCACGCACACGTAAAGCAGCGAACGGACGGAGAGCAAAAACCTTAGGCCAGGTTGGGGAGACATGTAAAGAAGAAGAAGGCACTATGACACTCCGTGTTTCTTCAGTGACGCCTCAGTGTCAAACCAACATTAGAAGGAAAAAAGAAAAAGGGAAGGATTGTAAAGGAGTAAAAGGCACTATAAACTCCGTGTTCCCAAATGATCCCTCAACCCAGTGCTGATGGAGCCCAACACAGATTGACTTCGCAGATTTGATGAGAGGCGGTCTACTCTGTGTGGTATGATCGTAGCACGCACAACTCCCTAGTCAAAAATTATATATAATTATACCTTAGCACTTTCGTATATTCCTTACTGTTCTCCAAACACCTTCTCCAAGCACACATTATAATACAAATGGAGAAGGGAGTTGCTTATGCTCAGGGCAGGTAAACTCCAATGACGCAAGGCAATGGTCAAAGGCACGAGCGACTTCTTCTTTCTTCTTTGGCTCTACTGGCTCTCAGAAAATGCTCAGGGCTACTTCTGACAAAGGGATTGCGGCGCTCTGTTCTTGTGAGGCTGCCATCCTTGCATGTTCAGAACATTGCCATTCGTGTCATAATGGCATGTGTTGTGACAGGCTTAGGCCTATTTGTTTCAGGCTCTAATGAAGCTGAATGTTTGCATGTTTGCACTTGCAAGCATTGTCGTGTGTGCAAGCCTCCCCATAATCCTCGTGACCTTTTTTCCTTGTGCTGAGATGCTGTACTCATCGCACACATACGCTGCGTCTCTACATCAATCGCTGCAAGTAATTTCTGTGAAGCAAACCAACTGCAAGAAGGCGCGCCTGCCCGATGGTGGCAAGTGCTGAATGGCAAGTGCTGAATGGCAAGTAAATAATTCATGATCGTGCATAGTCTGGTGCAAATCTGTTCAAGCAATGGTAGTGCGTGTCAAGATTTTGGCCCATACATTGTCTTGCGTTGACTGCTATGATTTTCGGCATTGCTGCTTTGCATACGTCCAGGTACATGCCTTAGTAGCTAGCCAACTATCTAGTAAGATGTAAGCAAAACAATTTAAAGGACCTCGCGTAGGCATTTTCAAGCACTGATGAGTTAAGCAACAAGTGCAGCTGCTGCCCGCTTGCATTGTGCACGTTCAGGCCATTCCAGAAAGCCTTATTTGCTTTTAGAACAAGGTATATCAGAAATATATATTTTCATGAAGAGAGAAGAACGGGCAGTAAAAAAAACACATTTATTAAGGGAAGGGAAAGGAGCTACATGTTTGTTACTGAGTAATGTAAAAAACTCCTCTACCTTACAAAAGAAGAGGTCCATGAAGATCAATGGGCTTGCAAGTTTGACCTGAACCCGTCTCTTAAACAAAATTGACTATTATTAATTGTACTACCTATTCATGTGGGGAGTGAATCGCCAGATTATATATATATATATATACCTTTATTCCTTTCCTGGAAAATTTTACAGGATGCCTGCACGACGTACAAATTATTATCCGCCTACACAATTCAGATATCCTAGTGCTCACAGATACAAAGCTCAGCAACATGAGTAACCGGGACTGGATGAACGACCTCCTTATAATGTATAAGTGGTGGCAATCTTTCTTGCCTAATGGCCATGGCTCCTTACTGGCATCAAAATGAACGGCTCTAACAACTCAGGCTGAAGTTTTAGATTCCCCATCAAATTGCACACAGTCGACATCCCAATACTTCTTACAAAGGTTTACAAAGGTCTACAAACTTTGAAGGCCTTCAGTCAGAAGTGCAACTGCTAGTCTGCTCATAAAAAGCAATTAGTTCATGGAGGATAAAACAAAGCTTGTTATCATTGTTCTGGCTTAAAAATGTAGACACTTCATGAGCTCCTGTTTGGGGAAACAGATGTGCATTTTCTGCGGAGAGAAATGGATTGACGCAGTGAAAATTATTATGCTGGTCATCTTGGATATCATCGGCATCCCACATGTCGCAGGTGGGGGAGTTACTTTGGTTATACCTGGTATGTCACTGTCTCAAAACCTAGGGTATGAACACAAAGTCTGAAGCAAGCTGTACTGCGAATGACATCACGAGGAGGGTTGAGAAACATATATTGGGAAGGATGTAAGGCAACCAGAGTCCTATTTGTAGGAAGAGCACACCATTGGTGATAAGTGGAGCGCTTGCTGTTGTGTTTTCTTGGACGTATGTAAGAGGCTGCGTATGTGGTCAATGTTGAAATGTGAGAGTATTTGTTGTAGCACCACAGACTTGTAGCACCTACAAAAAAAATCATTGGAAAGAGAAAAAAACACAACATTGCAACACTGAATAAACCAGTAAAATCAATCAAGCATCTGCTAGGACCAATCGACCACATTAATTTAAAAGGGGAAATCATCCTGTGTATTTGGGCACATAAATAAGGGAACTTTTTTCATTTTCTTTGAAGGGAAAAGGCATATGAGCTGTTACACTGAGAATCAAGTACGAGGAGGCAAACATCATCATATTTAAAACTCATGTGTGGTGAGTGGCACATGCTCAACGGGAGGGTCTGGAACATCAAACATGGTTTGCTTCATCACTCCCTAGCTGCGGGCCCTGTTGTTTTCTAGATAGCTCTTGCCTGGCCAAGACTGTAAATCATGTATAAAGAGCAAGATTGATATCAGATATAAGGCAGACATTTCCGTTGTTCAACACCTCACACAGCAAAGCATAAACATAACTAAGGACTTGTGCAATTGAAAAACGTATTTTGACTTTTTGTCTGCCTTGGATCCAACGCACCTTGCAGCCAAGATGTAACGATTCGTCACGATATCCCAAAATTCAAAATGCTGTTTTTATGTGATTCATATAATTGCTCTTATATGTCGCCGTATCCCATAATGTAAGATGTTGTTTAACATTCTTTACAAGAAAGCATTGTTGTTAGTATAGCAAATTGCGGCAGTTACATTATTAGTGGTTACAGGAGGAACAGACATTCACAGGCAGGTTGTTTGGCTGATCGGCCATTGTGGCCGTATCCGTTGCTTCACGCTCACGTAGAACACCACTTTTCAACAGGCACATGGCGCTTGTCCACGAGTGCTTTAACTATCTCCCAGATGGGGCTCCAGGTTACCTCAAGCAGTTTGTGTTGTGATGCATGTGTCCTGGCCTCTACTTTGTGCGGGGAGAGGTCAGGGCAGGACAGCTGCAGTCATTTTGTGCATCTATCTATGCTGGTTTTGTATTCAGTGGTAGGTGAGTCTCCTTGTTCTGTGTTCTTCATGTGTCACAGCAGATCTTGCAGCTAGTATCTTCTACACCTATGAGGGCGTTAGGATTTGTGCTTGTAATGGTGATGGTTCTGTCGATTTTAAGTAGACAAAGAGCCCGGATTTCAATTATCAAGGGCTCACAGTGTGTGATATACTGCTCTTGGTCAAGCAACACACCGAGTAGATGGATGTCTGAGACAGAGCGAGTTTGTTACAAGAGGTTTGGTTCTGATTGTGCTTTGCTGTTTTCAAACAACGGGTAGTACCTGCTAATCTGCTTTTACATCTGATTTCATTTCGATCTTTATACATGTTTATAGTCTTAGCCAGGCAAATGCTGGTTCAAAGTTAATCTAGCAGCAGGGCCCGCATCAAAAGAGTGATGAACCTGACCATGTTTGATGTTCCAGACCCTCTCGTTGTGCATGTACTGCTCCTAACATGAGTTTATAAAATATAATATTCGCATCCCTCATTCTTGGTATCCATGACAGTAAGAAAAAGAAAAGACTCCGCTGGTAGTGATGACACAGCCAGCATGATTAAGGGAGGGGGTTACTTAGGTGCCCGCACCAGACAACCCCGCAAACAATTAAAAAGAAATGAACGTGGGTCAGGGGGGTTGTGTGCCATAGCACCCGGACCCAATCCTTGACTGTTGTTGCTTGTGTTATATTGCAGTGCATACTTTGTTTTTATGAGTGCAGATGCAAGTCTGATGGAGTGTTCATTCAGTTTGTGTGTCAATTCTTTTTGTCTTATGGTAATCCAGATTAAGGTCTGCCAGATTTAGGTCTGTATAGTCTTTGTAGGTAGTCCTTATAGCTCCAACGAGGATCACGTGAAGCTTGATTTCTTTATATCCTCGTCTTTTAAGGTTGGCCATAAGCATGCTGTGCTGTGCTTTTGCTTTCTTGAGTTGGGGATCAGGCCTAGTGTCTTCACAGAATTTAAACTCAATCAGGTGAACCTCCCACTGGTTTGGATTCAATTTCTTGTCTTTATAAAATAGCAAGCTGTTGAAAGTTTGGGTTGCGGGTTATTAAGCGAGAGGAGCACACAGTGCTAGGTAGAAATAGGATGGCGTTAGGACGAGAAGAGGCTTTTAAAGCATGTGCTGTTGGTTTTGGAAGCAACCAAGAGGGCAGTGTCTTGTTGGCAGGGTTTCTCAGATCTAGGCCTTGCTCTGATAGTTTATCTGCGCTGCCTACGTCAGTGTAGGCAATTTGGTTGGCACCGCATGGTCCCTTTTGTAGGGCTTGGGCAATCAGCACGCTTGCCGTATTATGGCGTTTTAAATTCATGTTCCTCGTTTTAGTGTGTTGGCAGCCTGAGAGTATGTGAAGCGCACTATCAGTGCAAGGACAGATGGGGCAGTTTGCATTGGGAGAGAAGCTGTACCGGTAGGCGTGTTTTTTATTAAAGATTGCACCAGTGCGGTACCTCATAACATTACGCTTTTTGTAGAATTTGAGATTACTAGTGTTCCAGAAAGCATTTGTGGCTTGTTTATTGGGTCTAAGGTCCTTCCAGTAGCTGTAATAACCTGTGTTTGTTTTGGCACTCCCCAGTCTATGCGATTTGCACATTTCTGTTTTCAGCTTGGCCTTTATATCAGAGAGTGCACGAAGCCTAGGTGTAGTTGTCCCTCTTCCGCTGGGATTCTCATCGGTGTCTTTAGCCGCAAGCCAGTAAAGGTGTGTGTATGCATTATTGTCTGGAGCTGGAGGCTGTAAGTGCATGTCATGACCTCCGTCATGTGAGGCAGAGTGTTTGGCAAATGCATCTGCACATTCATTTCCGGCAATGCAACTATGGGCTTTCACTTTATAGAAGCAGATAGGTTTTGGTGAAGACATAATCATAGAGACAATTTGTTCTAGCAAATTTGAGTGTATATGGACTCGTTGCATTTCAGGGCAGAGTACCTGTATTCTAATTTGGCTTGGGGAACATGCACTGTCCGTTGCAATTTTGGTATTACTTAGTGGTAAGCGCTGCTGCAATCCCTGTGAGCTCAGCTCCATTGATGGTGTTTTCCATTCCCACGCCTCCTGAGTCCACATGACATTCAGCTTTAGTTTGAGAGCAGTATACTCCCGCCCTGCAAAGTTTTTGGCCTTGCCTATGCAGCTTCCGTCCGTGTATGCCCATAATTTCCAATCGGGGCACTTCAATTCAAACTGCTTATCGTCCCATGGTTGGAGGTGGACATTAGCGTTTTGGCCTGTTTCCTGGCCAGTGACGTCCTCTCTTTTTAATTTGAAGTGCTGGGGGCAAACATGGTTGGTGATGTGGTCAGTGTCCTCTCTTGCGAGGTACTGATTTTTCCCAAACTGCTTCTGGGATACTCCTTTGCAGTGTTTGCAGCCAATTCGGTGAGGCATCAGTTAAACACTGTTTTGCTTCTTTGTTCCAGACAGCAATAATATCCATGCTCCAGGTGTGGTTGGAAAAATTACGTTGTACACCCTTCCACGAGGTTGGCTTTGCATGTGTGAGTTTTGTCTTGGGGATGAAGCTAAGCGTGGTGCAGTAGTCTGGGTTATCTCGCACCAATGCTCTGTAGGCATTGATGCTTTTGTTTTCCCAGATGGGTAGAAATAAGAAGGTGGCGGTTGGTAGCTCGCTACACATTGCAGGTCGTAGGGAGTGTTGCACGCACAGGAGCATTTTTGTGTCATCATACACTGGGTGGCAGATTGAGAAACCTGTAAACTTGGTGGCAAATGCATTGTAATTGGCACCATAGACAATGTCACGGTGATGTTCGCTCCAATATGAGGAGTTCCCAGGATCAAAGTCCAGAGTAGATGCAATTTTTCTTTTAAGACCATTGTTGTAGTTGTAAGAGGCTCAGATTCAGTTTGAGAGGTTGTTGCCAGGCGGCGCTTGGCCCAGAAAAAGTGCAAGCATGGTTGCAACAAACCTCTGGTTCAGAATTGAAGCAGGTACAAGTTCAAAGGAATGTTAAGCTCTGCTTAGACAGTATGGCACAATGGCACAATGACATGGTATGTTCTGCTTAAACTGTATGGCACAATGTCACAAGCATATGCTAAGTTGTTTTGTTGAAATCGCTATCAAATTCTTGGCATCAAAAGTTTTCTGACTATTATAAAAAATGCTGCTCACTGAACTGGCAGTTAATATTAGGTGTGTAGTACATTGCCATGCTCTTGAGGACTTGTTTATGATATTATTCTTGCATATTTGCCACTCTTTCACTTGAACAGTGTCATGCTTGCAGGACGCCACTGGTCGTCCCTATGTGCCCGACACACAGATCAGTTTTATCAGTGCTGCAATGTCACAAACAGCGTTGTGCCTTTTTTCCCTTTCCAAGTTTTTTTTGTAGGTGCTACAAGTCTGGTGCTATAACAAAAATTATCACAATTTTTACATACGCAGCCTAGCAGTCACACATTTTGACTGATGGCTTTATCTGTAACTCTGTTACAAGAGGACCATTTAAACTTGCCATCGCACGTTTTGACTGATGGCTTATTTGTAAACTGTAAACTGGCCAAACAACCAAAGAACCATATAACCGTTGCTCACATTATAAATCCCAAGGAAAACCACACGCTTCGTCCATGCCATTGTATATAGTTAGCATGACATGGACCACTATTTGCAAGGTGCCGCCTTCATTGAAGCTGCAGCAAATACCTACTTGTACTTTAATCATCAAATTTCTTCCCCTGTTATCCACTTAGCTGTGTCAGCCTTCCCTGTCCCCACATAATTAATTCTCTCTCTGGTGGAGGTCCTCCTGAGTTTCTTGTTGTATATCACAGTTATTCCTGCTGGCATGTATGGTAGTCAAGTATGGGGTACTGAATTCTTGCAGGCAGGCAGGGAGTTCTCTAGCCCGCTGTCTACGCTTCATTTGCATTTTTTGAAGGGCACGTTAGCAGGTGTGAAGCAGTCTTCCACTAATTGGGCTGTACTCCGAGAATGTGGACATGAACCGTTGCAATTCTACTGGTTTCGGTCAGCTGTCAAGCTTTTCAATAGTATGCTTAATACCAATAGTGACACTTTGCGGAGGGTAGTCCAGGCTGATCTCAATTTACAGCCTCGTTCAAGTGCCTGCTGGACAGCTCAATTGCTGAGTGCTTTTCAGGGACTGTGTGGGTGTGAGTTGTATGTACGAGCTTTTCAAACTGGGCATGCTATTACCATGCAAGAGTTTACTGCAGATTTGAAGCATAGGATGAGAGGTGTTTGGAGAGACGCTGAGTAGTTGGTGGACCCCAACATGCACAACAACAAACTGGCCACCTATCATTCTTGGTTCGCCATCCCTTTTTCTAGAAATGAGCGTGTGCCAATTAATGTACCACGGTATCTCCATCTTGATCCGTCCAAACATGTTATGCGCAATATAAGTAGATTCCGCTTGCGTGCGCATACTTTGAAAGTTGAGGCAGCAGCGTGGCTTGAAGATGGTTCTTGCG
>Ga0307968_1000766_pt1:2500-24415 | contig 24415 bp, 22 predicted proteins | sample OrgLakmetagen650_FD_201834 | JGI IMG/M metagenome (GOLD analysis project Ga0307968, IMG submission 201834) | Saline water microbial communities from Organic Lake, Antarctica - #650 | ecosystem: Environmental > Aquatic > Non-marine Saline and Alkaline > Saline | place: Antarctica...
CATATACACGCACGTACGCACGCACCGGCAGATAGGGCAAGGTGCGGTTCCTGCTCCAGCAGGGATGATTTCGTGGATGCAGTCACTGCAGAAGGAGTGGCCACACGATGTGACTGCACGACGCTCTGGCTCTGTGATGTGCGTGCAAGAAGTTACTTTGTGTGAGAAAGAGTTTATGAGTGTGTTTGCGTGAGGGTATGTGTGTGGTGTGCATGTGCATATGTGTGTGTGCGTGTGCGTGTGCTTGTGTTGCAGCAAAAGACTACTGCACATATAGGGCTGGAAACAATTTGCCCATACTACATCCAACCTGTTACTCAGTGTCCAAGTGAGTATTTGAGCAACAGCCATGACCACACACTCACTGTTACCCAGCATTTATGAATTAATCTCTTTTTTTTAAACAATGTGGTTTCCACTGCCCGCGCAGTTGTTTCTACCTTGATGTGGTGAAGAGTTGGCTAAAAAGGGAACAGACAAGGGTGGCCCTTGCAAGCAGTGTGAGCACATAGCTAGCATGTTCACACACATGAGGAAGAATGAGGGGAAATGTTAGTCATAGTTTAGCCACAGTATAGGGAGGCTATCACCGGCAACAGAAAGACAAAGAGAGGCACACAGCTAGCTCCAATAAAACACAGTGAAACGCTTAGCAAATGATCATAGTCCCGGGTCCCACCATGCTCTTGACAAAAGGCTCAAGGTCAGTGATGCAGGCACAAGTTTGCTTGCACACCTGCAGGCTAGTGGAGTGGACACGCACACATATACGCACACACACAAACACACACGCACGCGCACATCCGACACGCACAGGCACACACACACATGCACACACAAGTAACAGACAACTTCAGATACACATACACCACGCACCATCAAGACAGATGGGGCATGGCTTGCTCGTATTTTCTGCTGCCTGTGCACTAGCTGCTGCCGCTGCTGCTGCAGCGGCTGGTTTGGCTGCCAGGCTGCTGCCAGCTTCCTGCTGCTGATTGTGTGAAGGCTGCTGCCCAAGCCCTGAGGAGCCTGCTTCTCCTGTGGATGCTCCTGTGCCAGCTGTGCGTGGATATGAGTGTACAAGTGTGCATGTACAATTATGTGTGTGTGTGTGTGCGTGTGTGTGTGTGTGCGTGCGTGCACGCACACACAGCATAGCGTCCCTGTCAAGAGGGTCTTCGGAAAGATCATGTCCAGCAAACAGTCTTAGCCACATATCCAGACAAAACCAGCATTCATAAAATCCCATTGTCATCGACACTCGACTTTACATCACCGTACCAAACCTTTAAACAAATCCTGCAGCACACCCCAGTAACTTCCTGAGAGTAGTTTTGATGCTGTTTGTAAACACACCTGCAGAGGGCACTGCTGCGTCCATGCCTTGGCCTACAGAGGGGCCGGGAGCAGCAGCAGCAGCAGCAGCATCAGGCACTGGTTCATGCGTGGCTCCTGTAAGTATGCGTTTGCGTGCGTGTGTGTGCATGTGTGCGCGTGGTGTGTGTTTATGAGTGTGTGTGTGTGTTTGTTTGTGAGTGCGTGTGCATATGTGAGCATGGTGTGTGTGTGTTTGTTTGTTTGTGAGTGCGTGTGCATATGTGAGCATGGTGTGTGTGTGTGTGTGTGTGTGTGCGTGTATGTGTGTGTGTGTGTGTGAGTGCAAGTGGTTGTGTCGTTTGGGGTGGTATTTAACGTTCGCAGATGAATGAAAGATAGCAGAGTGGAGGTGTGTGGAGGAAATGCCTAAGATGGAACAGAAGGGACACAGTGGTATGGGTTGGCAGACAGCAATCGCAAACTGAACCCAAGCATGACGGTGCGGTGTGGAATGGAAACGGATTAAAAGAGGTACACCAGGGCAATGGTGCAGGAACAGATGGACGTGGAAACAAATGTGTGTGGCGTGTTGTGGCTAGGAGGAAAGAAAATTAAGGGATACCAGGTTTTGTCATTGTTAGGCATGGTATGTTTTGGTGTGGTGGTGGCTGAGTTGCCAGAACCGGCAATGTTACAATATTTTTCATAGACGTATCATTCGCCAGATTCCTCTGACTACATGCAGTGTAGTTGAACAGAGGTCCAAGATAGACGAGAGACAAAGGGAGGCAAGCAAGGTTGTATTCATTGACATCAGAGGTGCGTCTCTCAACTTCTGTAGCCTCAACCATCTCCTGCTCTGCCTCTTCCTTACAAAACACACACGTACACTCACACACACGTATGGCGTTTCTCACACCTTCAGTACCTCCAAACATATTTTCCTCTGCCTCCTTTCACAACACACTCGCACGTATTCACACAGGCCCTGCTGCACACACGCACGCACCTTCGGTGGCCCCAACCATCTCCTCCTCTGCCTCCTCTTCACGGTGCAGCAGGTGCTTGAATTCACGCCACTGCTGCGCCATGGCCTGCACAAGCAACGTAACGGGTGCTCTTTGTGTGTGCACACGTATTCATTAAAATGTCCCTGTGCGCGTGTGTGCATGTGTGTATATGTATGCGTGTGCACATAATTGCTGCACCATGACCTGCACTAGCAAAAAAAACATGTGTCTTTCTTATGTTTGCACTAGTTTCTATTCACAAAGAAGGTAGGTGTGTGTGTGTATGTGTGTGTGTGTGTGTGTGTGTGTGTGTGTGTGTGTGTGTGTGCGTGTGTGTGCGCTGTGCTGTGCTGCGTCAGGCGTTGTTCTAATACTAGTTTGTCATTATGTAGATCAAGCTCCCTCCTTTTTTCTTCATTTGACATGGCGAGGAGGGATTCCTCTCACAGCCTTGGTCGCTAAACCTTTACTCCTTTGCGCTTTGCCAGTACCTGCTCTTGGTGTAAGGGCTCTTTGGCAGGCTAAAGCACCAATTATAAGGTCAGCATGCCCTTCAGCCCTGTACATTGCAATTTTGTGTTGCCTGCGTGCCTGCAGCTAACACGCTACTTTCTTTTGCAACAACCTAGATTTGAAATTCCACCCCATAAAGAGGGCGATACCTCGGCCACAGTTATACATGCACACCCTCTCACAGGTGGTGTAAATAAGTACTTTTGATGTACCTGCTGCTCACGCGTCACTTCCTTCTGCAATGACACGAGCGGCTCCCTTCTCTGCGCTGCTGCCTGAAGGTTTCGCACTGCCGGCTCACTCCTGCGCATACACACACACGCACGCACGCATGCATAAACATATGCAAACCAAGAATTGCGGTAGACAAGGCACTACAAAAGGGGCAAGGTTGGCCTGCTCACTCTTGTGCACGCAAACACACACACAGACACACATGAGCCAAGAATCACAACAAGCCAAGATACAAGCACTTTTAAAACAAACCACCTGGTCCGAGTAAGATTGGCATGCTCACTCCTGTGAGCTCATACACACACAACTACACACACACATAGATACATAAACCAAAAGCAACTCATAATGACCTGGAGACAGCTTCTGCTTTAAGCTATAATTTGGAGGGTTCTTGCACTGCCGCTCACTCCTGGGAGCATACACACAAACACACACACGCGCGCACACACACACACACGCACCTGAGGTACACCTCCAGCGCAGACTCGTCCTCTGCAGGCGTTTTTTTGGCGGCCTTCCCTTGTTTGCCCCTCTTGCCGCCTTTCCCCCTGCCACACAACACACACACATACAGAATAGCAGCGTCGCGTATTAATTTGGCAGTCTTTTGCTTTTTGATGAGGGCACATGCTCAAGACAGGCAAGGCCCGCTATTCTAAACTGTTGTCTCTGATAATTGTCTGATGCTCGGACTATAGGATTGTGAGCTGGGCCACTGATTGCTTCCTGGTTTAAAGCGCCCTGTTACGTTTTATCCCTAACATTTTGCTTCAACACAACGGTAAATGTGTCAATGCTGCCTCACGCACAACCCCCAGTAAGACGTACGTGACAGTGACAGCCCCAAATCAATCCACCTGGCTGCAAAACAACCCGATTGCTTAAAAAATGAAAACTATCAGCAACCGTGCAGCATCATTCAACACTTCCACTGTGGCCTACCTCCGTCAATAAGGTACCAAGTAATAACTCTACCGTGACCAAGCTGAATTGAAAGCATCAAGTAAGACCTCTACCGTAACCTATCTCAGTCGGCCAAACAGCATTTAAGCCTCTGCCAAGATCTAGCTCCATTCAAAAAGCACCATTCAACACCTCTACCGTGAATTACCTGGATGCAGCACTCCTAGAACGATTGGAGCGCTTGCGTTTGCGGTCTCCGCCTTCAAGCGCATCATCCGAGTCGGCTGAGGAGCTGTTGCTGTTGTGTTTGTCTTCCTCCTCCTCCTCCTCCTCCTCCTCCTTCTCCATTTCCTTTCCTTTCCCTTCCTTCTTATCCTGAGTGAGTGCATGAATGCGCATATGTATGTATGTGTGTGTCAGAACCAGACACATAAAAAGCGAATAATTCTTGTAAAATGCCTTCACGTAAAGAAAGGAGTGTGCTGCATAAACAAACATTCCATAATGAAACTTTCATTTTTTTACCCCCACACTCCTCCCCACACACACATACACACGCACACACTAGCACACACACAATGCACAATCAGGTGATCTTGCAAGCAGCAGCATGGCCTGAAGAAACTTTTACGGTCACTGCTTGTGGTGCTCTTACATGCGCGCACGTGCAGCCACACAGACATATGAATACACAATGATTACTTCCTCTTAGTTTCACACACCTTCTGCTGCGCAGCTCTGGTCATACGCTGCTCTGCTCGGCGGTTGCTGCGCCTCAATTCAGCTGCGCACAAATGCACACACACACACACACACACAAAGACACAATTGTCAGCAGCATGCATTTTTGCAAGCTTACACGCAACGCAATGAGACCATGCTGTGCCCTGCTACTGAGGGATTAGGTATGGCAAACAACGTGTACTGATACGCACACATACAGACACATGAATGCAAACACACACACACATACACAGACAACGCACACAGACAGACCGTTGTCTACGTCGATGATAGGCTCCAGCCCCAGTTGCAGGCGCAGATCATTCAGTTGGTGCCGGGCATTGCGCAAACGCATAGCCGCTGCAAAAGTGTATTGAAACACACACTGAGAAAACGCAGGCGCAGATCATTCAGTTGGTGCCGGGCATTGCGCAAACGCGCAGCCGCTGCAAAAGTGTATAGAAACACACACTGAGAAAAGATGGCGCACACACCTTGGGGGGAAGGTCTGCACACAGCGAGGCATGAAGGCAGCATCTTTCCACAAGCAAAGGAGGAAGGGCTACGCACAAACTATTAAGCAAAGGTTTCCAGAGAGCAAAGCGCATGACAGCTTATAGCTAGGGTTGGCCAGAACCTTACACATACACCGTATATGACCGTATATTTGGTGATTTCCCTGCCAAAAATACCGTATATACATCGTATTTATATGGTTCTGGTCAGCCCTACTTGTAGTGCTTGGACGCATGTGTAGCAGTTGCACACCTAAGCACGTACGCATATGCACACACGCACACACACAAAACAAACACATACACACACGCATGCGAATACACATATACACACACTTACGAGCAAAACAATGGAAAAGTCACACGACCCAAGACCAGCATACATGAATTATGCATTGCACAGAACCATGGCTGCAGATTGCAAGGCTGGGCGAGGAAGCTTATGGGCACACCAGCAAGTGCATGTACAAAAGCACGTACACTCACCTTTTATTTCGACCCCCTTCCCATCGTTTTACTAATAACACACAGATGCGCACACGTGCACATAGCGCAAGCACAGACGTGCATGCACGAGCACACTAACATCCATACACACACGCACACACCTACATACGTACATATAAACATTGCTCAACCTGCACCCCCTGACTTCTTCCCAACCCAACCCACACCACCCACCTTCTTGGATATCCTTAGCATCAGAACCAGTGCTTGCCCTGGTGCCCCCTGCACCAGAAGAAGGCCCAGCACCCCCACCCTCTCCTGCTTTACCCCCTGCAGTGCCTGCAGCATTTGAACTTGCTGCACCTGCAGCACCTTCACTTGCTGCTGCTTGTGGCTGCTGCTGTTGTTGTTGCTGCTGCTGCTGCTGGTTGTTACCTTCAGAGGCTGCCAGGGCCAGCGCCTCAGGGTAACGCCTGCGCACACATACACATACACACAAATGTGTTGCGGTACATGCGTCTGTGCGTGTGTCTATGTGTGCATCATTCATGTGTGCGTATACGTGTATGTATGTGTGTGTGTGTGTCAGGCAACGCCTGCCCAGATCAAAGCCAGGATAAGCAGCACAAAAGGTTTGGGGCTACTTTGTTTGATCCTAGTTTTACAGTATACGCAACTCAGCACAAACTTTCCTTGTAATTGAGCCCATAGATACTCATAAGCACACCTGCGAATGACGTAAGTCTTGAGCACCAGTCGTTCACACTCCAGGCGCCGCCAGCGCCTTATACGTAAATCCACCTGGGCAGACACAGAGCACACACACATACACGGCCAACCAGGCCTTTGTCAATTATTTTTATAATAGCAAGATAGATGGGTCCGTAGACTTAGGTGATGCATGGAAGTAAATCTTGGAACACAGAAATACAAGCCCGTGTGCTCATTTTATGACAATAAGTCACTGGGTCCAAGATCACGCTAGGGTCGAATGTTTTTTGTATGACCTCTCTTTCACCTTTTGAAATACCTCTCATTCACACGCGCACGCAAGCATGTGCACGCTCAGGACAGCAAACAGGCACGGGTCTGAGATCACGCCCAGGGCCCAAACAGAGCAGTGCCTTTTTTGCCGTGAAACACAGCCTTGTTAATGAGCACATGCAGCAAGGAAGGGTCTCAATCTCAGGCACATGTCAGCAGTGTGGTGGGCAAGTCACACCTTCACTCTTGTTGTTGCAATACTCTACCCAGGGACCATCAGCCACTCTTGTTGCGAAACATAAAATAGAGATCGGTCACTCTCGTTGCAACATGTAAAACGGATCACTCTTGCCCCAACGCCTAAAATAGGAGATCGTCACTCTTGTTGCAACATGTAAAACAGATCACTCTTGCCGCAACGCCTAAAATAGGAGATCGTCACTCTTGTTGCAACATGTAAAACGGATCACTCTTGCCGCAACGCCTAAAATAGGAGATCATCACTCTTGTTGCAACATGTAAAACGGATCACTCTTGCCGCAACGCCTAAAATAGGAGATCGTCACTCTCGTTGCAACATGTAAAACGAATCACTCTTGCCGCAACGCCCAAAATAGGAGATCGTCACTCTTGTTGCAACATGTAAAACGGATCACTCTTGCCGCAACGCCTAAAAAACAGGAGATCAGTCACTCTCGTTGCAACGCCTAAAACAGGAGATCAGTCACTCTTGTTGCAACGCATGAATAAGGGATCAGGGATGTAGGCCTGAAGGCATACACTGCTGAATCAGAGGCAGCAAGGGAGGTGCTCCAGACAGGTAGAATACACACACATGGTGGTGTGAATTCTTTGTCAGCCACGACACGCAGTCAGGCGCAACTGTTGGGGGTACTGGCAGTCTCATTCAGGTGTATTGACAGTCTCTTTCATAGTAGCAGCACTTTTACAACACAGTTCGACGACCAAAAACCCACCGCCTCTGCGGCAGCCGCTGCCTCCTCCTCATTCATGGCAGCCATGGCCAAGCCTCGCGCCATGGCTGCATCTCGGGCTACGTCAGGCTGCGACTGCTGCTGCTGTTCATGCTGCTGCTGTTGTTCGTGTTGCTGTTCCTGTTGCTGCTGCTGTCCTTGCGGCTCTTCCTGCTGCTGCTGTTCATGCCCAGAGTGTTCGTGTTGCCGTTCCTGTTGCTGCTGCTGCTGCTGTCCTTGCGGCTCTTCCTGCTGCTGCTGTTCCTGCTTCTGCTCAGGGTTAGGTTGGTGTTGCGGCCCAGCACCTTGCAACGCTGCTGCTGCCGCCCCTGCTACTGCTGCTTTCCCCCCTGCAGCTGTTGCTTGGTCTGCCTGGACTGAAGGTGCAGAGGGGCCAGGGTTAACACTTATCCCTCCAGCACCACCACCACCACCTCCTCCTCCTCCTCCTCCTCCTGCAGCATGTCCTTGCTGCTCACCTGAAAAAGGAATGGAAGAAGAATGCAGCAACAGGTAAAGGGAACAGGGCAAGTTCAAGTGCAAGGAGATTGAGGATGTCGTGTGTGTGCGTGCGTTTGTGTATGCTTAGTGCCAGTATGTATGCATAGGTATGATGCGACCTGTGTGCGCATGTGTGTATGGTGCATTCACACTGTTGCCGACAAATTTCCCAAGATTTGGGGAAGTTTTGGTGGCACCGTTTTCCATTGGATTTGATGAGCTGCGCACCTGCTATCACTTAGAAAACTGCATGTTACGTGCCTTGGTCTATGCTTAAACACCATGCTTAATGACAAAAGCACAGAGCGGCATAATGTGAGAGCGCATTTCCCGGCAGGCTTGTGCCCAGGGATGTGTCATATGACGTTTTGTACAATGCTCCGGTACATCACATTTAACGCGTTTTTCACCGTATTGAACGTCCCAAATGACCGTATGACGCATCCCTGCTTGCACCCAATGGGGTCTCGCACGTAACTCTCATTTGCCTTGTGGTCTGTGGCCCAGTTTTTTAAAGATCACATGTGATGACCATGTCATGTGCCAGTCTCATAAGGTCACTCATGTGATGACTCCGTTATGTGAATGCTTCCCCGCCTGGCAGCGACAGTATTCATTTCATTCACCGATGCTTGAGGTGTTGTTGTTGTTGTTGTTGTGTATGTTGTTTGCATAAGGTGCTGTACGCGGTCAAGGGAGTGAAAAAGAAAACACGTGGGAGGCAGCAGAGCTGAAGCCAATAGAAGTTGGCTGGTGTGTGGCATGTGCTGCGTCTATGCTTGGAAGCAGCGATGATTATGCCTTGACAAGAGAGGCAGACCTAGGAAAGATAATGCCTACCAAACCATTCTGACAAGGGTACCGACGTACCTTGCTGTGCGGGCATCATGAGCATGGTGCTCACATGCCCCATGAGCATCGCAATGAAGGGCTGGCCCAAAGGAGTCTTGGTTGCGATGCTCATGGGCATGCCAGCGCCATGCTCATGATCACCCATTCTGACAAGGGTACCAACGCACCTTGTTGTGAGGGCAGCAGTGTGATGGCTCCGTTGGTGTCCCGCATGGCGGCTGCGCTGCGCACGCTGGCCATGCCTGCCAGCTCTGTGTACGCAAAGATCTCAGGGGCGAGCGCATCCAGCGCAGACTCGCCTACGTGCGTGTGTGTATGTAAATGTGTGTGTATGTGTGTTTGTGCAAGCGCATCTATGTGTAAGTTAAAACATACATGTGTGCATCGCTCTTTGCCGTTCTGAGCCTGGTGGGTAAGAAACATCTATTTGGACATCCATGAGTGTTGTTGAATCAGAAAGGTTCTGTACATGTGCATTGAGTACGTTTGCGTACACGTCTGTGCGTGTGTGTGTATGTGTGCGTGTGTGTGACATCACGAATGTGTGCTTTTGGTGCCTAAATTTGGATTTTTGGGCAGAGAGCTACACTTGACACGCAGAAATCTTCGCATCATATTTGTGCTCCTAGAATTGTTGTGACGAGTCAATGGATTAAAGAAGATTGGGTTTACTACTTAAAAAACGGGAACAGAGAAGGACGGGAGGTGCCAGGGACCACCAGGCAGAAACCTTTATGCAGGCAGCCACTAGCTGGTGGGTCATTCCCAAAGTTACACCAATACCCCCAAAACACACACACACGACACACACCTGGCTCAACCCTGAGGAGGTCCTTCAAAGCTGCCTCCTGCAGACGGCTGCCTACCCAAGCTCCTGCAGCTGCGTCCACTGCCGAGTAGGCCTGCATCACCAGCTTCCCCTGCGCACATTCAGCAGAAAGTAGTTAGTTGACTGCTTCACCAGCATGTTCTGTCTGCAAACCGACACATTTGTGAGTTTACAGTACATACGCATACACACATGCATCATACACACAATAAAAGACACACACACAATCTCCTCAGCGTAATTTGTTCCACATGAACATGCGTAAGCTGGCCATCACACTGAAATAGATCATACTGAAATAGACCACACTGATGACCGATGACTGAATGATAGGCCACACTGGAATAGACCACACTGAAATAGATCACACAACACACATATACCAAAACACAACACCCTTGCCGTAATTTGTCTCAAGAACATGCGTCAGCCTGACCACGCTGACTTTATAACCACACATACACGAACACACACACGCACACAATGCCCTCACCATTATTTGTCTCATGGACATGCGTGGGGCTGCCGGTCCAGCTCCTCCTCCTCCAATTCCTCTTGACTGGCTTGCGCCGCCCTCTCTCCTTTTTGCAATGTGAGGGTGGCAGCAGGATTGTCGCAGCGCTGTAAGGCAGGCCAGCACTCGGCCCGTCTGGAGCAAAGGATAGGTATAAAGAGGTGACGTAATGAAGAGAGAGAAAAGCAACGGAGAAAGGGGCTGACAAAAGAAGAGGCCAATGGACATAATGAGGTGGAGGCAAGGGCGAAAAAAGGAGAGGAGGAAAGGAGAGGATGTGATGAATAATGATGAAGAAGGAGAGAGGGTAAGGAATGGACATAGGCTCAGTTAGACGAAACAGATAAGAGAGTGAGACCGCTTGGTGTGATGTGCATTTGCAGAGGGCCTTGGGACTTGCTGAGCGCATACACACATGTAAGTGAGCTGTGTGCGCCCAGGTGATGCAAGTTTCTGTACAAGCACGCGCTTGTGACGAAGAAAGCGTGGATGGTGTGCAGAGTAATGATAGCTGTGAAACAATAAACAAAACGACAATGAGAACGTGAGCAAAGAAAAGACAACAGATCCTTGACGACTACGGCGCGAGTTGTGTGCTTTGTCACTCACTTGGCGTGTGCGTAATGTGTTAGAGGCTCGGTCATTCCGGCTGGGGGCAGGGATGCGAGTGAGGACGGACATGGCCTGTGTGTGTGTATATGTGTGTGTACGCATGCATGTACATGTGTGCATGTGAGTGAATGTACGCAAGCACCTTGTCAGGCGCGTACTTAACCAAGGTTTGAATGCTACGCAGCTCTTACCCTGCCAGCTCTTAAGATGAAAATTAGCATGCGCACGGGCGCGTGCACAAACACACACACTTGCACATGCGTTCACTCACTCACTCCCCCCCTCCCCCCCCCCCCCACACACATGCACACTCAGGCAGGCAGGCAGGCAGGCAGGCAGGCAGGCAGGCGCACAGCGCATAGTACCTGGCGCAGGTCGTTACGCAGCACATCATAAAAGGTGCGCTCCACAGAGCTCAGCTCCACCACTCGGTCCTCGCGCCTACGAATGCACAAATCATCACAGGTGAGCCTCGTTCTCAATGCGCAAGCAGAGAAATTGGGTGTAGCCAAGAAGGGCAAGGTTTGGTGTGAAATCATTGCACGGCCCTTCACAGGCCCCACACACAAATATCTTTAAGCCTAAGTAGTATGTAGCTGCAACATGCTGTTGGCCATTGATGCGTGGTGCAGGAAGCGCAAACCCTCATCACGTGCCACCAAGCTCCATGTCCAAGCAAGACCCAAAAGCAAGATCACTGCTCCGCCATCTGTGCGCTGCATATTTCAAGGCGCATGAAAAACAGGGTACACTATAACAAAAGTAGCGGCACGTCACTCACGTGCACGGGGGCAGAGACAGCTGGTCCTGCACATCTTGGCCACTGCGCCGAAGCATCACTCCTCGCAGCAATCCCCTGTGAGTTTGGTGAGCGTGTGAGTGTGTGCGCGTGTGTGTGCACAGATGTGTGAGCGTGTACCAACTTCACTTGTATTCAGTCTGGCTGTCCCTCAACCAATTTTTTTAATATATTGCCAGACACACAGAATCTTCCATTGCGTGTGCTGTCGGTGGATTGGACCGTGCCTGCTTGATGTGTGTATGTATGCATGTATGTATGTATGTATGCATGTATGTATTTACACCCACACTGCCAAAAAGCAGCCACAACCACACCACCTGATCTGACTACTCTTGCTAAGCTTGTGCATCTGTGTCCAACTGGCTTTTGCCCGCAGGCACAAGGCAGCCACAACCACCTGACTTGCCCCAGATACGAACCATGTATTCCTTCATTGCAAATTGGTTGAGGACAGCAACAATCAGTACCCAGCACAACGCATAGATCCCCACGTCTGTGCGCTTATGATTTATGACTGATCTGGTCTTACCTCACTCACACAAAGCGAAGCGCAACCTGACGCCAGCAGATCCCTGCATGTGCTTTTGCTGCATTTACTTGCTCACAAACCTTGACCAAACCTTGTGCACGCGAAATGGCACGCACCGTAGCGCCAGCAGACCCCCGCGCGTATGCGCCTCATAGGGCGCCTGAATCATGGACTTCCATTGTGCAGCGTGGTGGTATGGCTCCAAGGACAAGAACTCACACAGACCTTGCACCTCCAGCAGGCGAGAGGTGATGGGCGTGCCTGCGTGTGTGAAGTTTACAGTTACGGATGGTCCAGCAAGCTCATTGCTGTGTTATGCTATTATGTTGGTTGCACTTCCTTCAGGCAGGGCGCATGCCTGCGTGCGGCAGCATTCGTGCAAACATGCAAAACGTTGTCATGTGCGCATGCAAGGCGCACCTAGTACGTGAATGCACAATACATCACTGGGTAAGTCATCAAACTCATAAACACACACACATGCACACACACACACACACATACACACACACCTGTAACCACCCACGCGTGTCGTCGCCACAGAGAGCTAGCCACGTGCGCTGCTACAGAGCTTGTGTTGGCCACCAGTTGGGCCTCGTCCAGCATGATCCTCCAAAACCCACACCTGCGTGGGGCAGCCATGCATGCGTGCGTGCATGTGTATGTGGTGTGCGTGTGTATGAGTATAGGTGTGTCAGGTGTGTGCAACTGCGTGTGTACGTGTGTGTGTGTGTGCGTGGTATGCATGCGTGTATGTATGTATGTATGTGTGTGTTGTATACGTGTGAATGTGTTGTGTGCGTGTGTGTGTGTACGTTTGTGTCATGTTTGTGCAGCTGCAGCTGCATGTGCTGGCACTGGTGCTTTCTGCCTCACCACAATCAAATTGTGTACGCTCACCTGTGCAGATGGCAGTCACACAAACACGCACACACGCACGCAGGCACACACACACACATGCATACATACCCCACTCTGACTGCTAGCGAGCTTTTCGGCACACAGGCCACTCACTTGAGCAGGGGGCAGTCCTTGCCTGCCAACTCCCTCCTGAGCTGTTCATACGACATCAGCACCAGGTCCTGGGTGCTGATTGGCACCTGCAGCGTGTGTACATTTTTGTGCGCATATAGTGTGTGCGCACATGTCTTTGTGTACGCGCGCATAAGATTGTGCACATGTGCGTGAGCCTGTACATGTTCGTATGCACATTGCGAATTTGTGTGCATTTGTGTTTGCGTGCGTGCGCATGCAAGTGTAATGACGTGCGCAAGTCTGTATGTGTGTGGGTGCATTTATAGGCAGGTGTGTGTACGTATGTGCACATGTGTGTAGAGTTGGTTGCAAAGCAGCACTCTGATGCTTTAGTTCTGCATTCACGGTGCCAATAATTGACCACCCACTTTAACTGCACTCTCCAAGTTGCTAAGCTTAGACAGCTTTGGGTAGCAGCAGCAAACACAACAGCAAGCATTGGGGCACAGGCTCAAGACACCTCTTTGTGTGTGTACCCTTTTCTCTGTGCCTGCTCTCCCTGCAACGCTGAGCTTGGACAGCAAGTGGCAGCAGGAGCAAGTACAAGAGCACACACAAGTACGCAGACACAAGGCACTTATGCTATGTACCCTTCCCTCTGTGCGCTCTTTCCTCATACGTGTGGATACTCTATGCCTGTGCACTCTTTGCTCATACTTGTGGCTGCTCCATGCCTGTGCACTTTTTCCTCATACGTGTGGATACTCCATGCCTGTGCACTCTTTGCTCATACGTGTGGATATCCATGCCTGTGCACTCTCCATACCTGGCCCCCTCGGTTGGCTGAGCGGCAAGACAGCGCGGTGGCATCATGGCTGGCGTCCTCACGCGCAGTGTTGCGCGTAACTCGCACGCCAGTGGGAGCAGCTGCTGTTGATGGCCCTGCCTCCTGCTGCATGCAATAAGCGGGAGCATGCACAAGCATGTGCATTGACGTTGACATACACACACTTACGTACTTTGCATGTGCGTGAGCGGGGGCAGCTGCTATTCATGGCCCTGCCTCCTGCTGCATGAAGGTACATGCAGGGGGTTGTGTGTATGTACGCGCTTGTGTGTGTGTGTGTGCGCGTGCTGCCCCTGCAGCTAAATGTGACCCCGATCCTGTACAAGCTAGCGTACACACAGATAGCCGACCACACGCACGTGCAGCCAACAAAACGCACAACATGAGAAATGCACTATAATCAATACACGCACGCATGATTACCTGCCCACACGTGCTGCGGGTACGGCGTCCACCTTTCACTTCAGACGGCTGTCCCAGATCTGCGGCACTGCCTACGTCTTCCCCAGCCCTGCCTTCATAAAAGGCCCTGCAGATGTAGATGCAAGCGCGCACCAAGGTTTGTCTACACACTATACACCACACTCAAATTGCATAGTCTTGGCATTTATGTACTTGGTGTGTCTACATAGCACGCAACCTGCAACAAGTGTTTTGGTGTGCTATGTGGGAGTTTAAAGCCTCATTACACTCCATTGTTTGAGAGTTTTGACTTTGTTCAAAAGTGCTGTAGCGATACGCAGCATATTCAGAAAGAGGGAATGGCCTCAGATATGTGGCCCAATAAAAGGACACTCCCACAAAAAAATATGACAAGAGGCTGCACAGGCAATTGGACTCTGGCACTCTTGCAAACATAAAGTAAGAGGCCACTCACCATTCCAGCGCTCCAGGGGCAACGTGGGTGGCAATCTCATCACGCCTGTGTGAGGACACACACACATGTGTAAACAAGTGAATGCATGTGTGTACGCTTGCGTGTGCACGTGAGCTGTGTGTACGCTTGCATTTTTGTGTATGAACATGTGTGTGTGTGTGTGTGTGTGTGTGGTGTGTGTGTGTGCATGTGTGAGCGTGAATGCGCCCATCATCATTGCCTGTGAGGACCAAGCTTGCTTGTAGTCGTGCACAAGCCAATCCTAGGCTCTTTTTTATGAGTACACACACAAAGTTGCCTTAGTCCCATTTCGTGGAAAGTTGCTTTAGCAGTTCTACTTCCAGCATCACGCTTCCCCATCACGCTTCTGCATTCAACTTCCAACACCACGCTCGCTCAGTTTGCTTCCAACATCACGCGGTCCCAACGGACATGCTTCCATCGTCCCTCACACACATTAGCACAATATGGCCAGAGGACAATAGAAAAGGAAAAGCTACGCGGACAGAGAGAAAAGAAAATAGGAGCAACTTTGCAGGCAGAGGAAACTCCTCCCACATAAGCCAAGGAAAAGGAGCCACAAAGACATTATAGACGACTGCAGAATATTTACCTCAAACCAAGAGAATGAAAGGAATGACATGCACACCAGCTTCTCTAAGGAATGGGAAGTGGTGGAATAAATAGCTCCTCCTCCCAAGCTTGCCATCTGTCCTAACAAACACAGGTACCTCACACCATACGTACACACACCCAACTTTCACCATGGGAACGCAGGTGTTGTGATTTAACACCCATCTTGACTGATGTACCACCTGACTTGCCAAACTTAACACCCAAGTTGATTTAACACCCAACGTTCACCGTGGGAACGCAGGTGTGTTGTGATTTATTCCAGGAAATGCGATCGCTTAATAAATATCACCGAGGAAGAAAAAACTCAGGTTGGCAGGCACTGTGAGCCTCACGCGTTCCTCACACCTTACTTTATAGACCTCTCACATATTATTATACAGCGTACACATTATCCATCACACTCACACACATACATTTTACACTCTGGTACACTCACCATTGCGGTGACATAAAATATATTATGCATTGCACACATCATGCATCATTCACACACACAACACATTTTACACTCTTGTACACTCACCATTGCGGTATAAGGTTCGCAGGCACCACAAGCAGCGTGGTCTTTATGGGCACCGGCTCTGCGTCTTCTTCCTCCTTCTGCTTCTTTCCTCCCGCCTTCCCTTCTTGCTGCGTAACACCACCACTAGCTGATGCACGTTTTGCTGAAACCACTTGTTGTCTGCGTGCACACGTGTGCGTGTGTGTGCGTGTATGTGCGTGTATGTGTGTGTGTGCTGTGTACGTGTGTGTGAGTGTGTGTTCGTGCGAAAAGGGCTTCCAGGAAGACAGCAAAGAGCACTGACCTGCGTGAGCCTTGACGAGCAGGAGGGGTCACTTTTGCTGCTTTCGCTAGTTTTGGTGCTGCTGCTGCTGCTGCTGCTGTTGTTTGTGAGGATGCCCCTGCCTTCCCCTTCCGTGTTTGCCCTTCTGCTGCTGCTCTGCTTTGTGTGGGTCCAGCACCAGCAGCAGAAGCGGGCTTCCTCCCTCCCTTAGCTGCTGTCTTACTTGCGCCTGCCCCTTTCTTGCCCTTGCCCTTGCTCTTTGCCGCTTGCTGCTCCTCCTCTGCCTCATCCTCCGCTGCCTGGACCCTATCTTCCTTAGAACCAGACGGGCCTGCATCATCCACCTAATTGTGCATGTGTGTGTATGTACGTGCGTGCGAGTGTGTGAGCATTATTTTGTGTCTATGTGTGTGTTTGTGTGCCCCTGCATGTTTGAGTGTGTGTATGTGCGTGTGAGCTTGTGTGTGTACGAGCATGCACGTGTGTGTGCGCTGGGATCGTATGTGCGCATCTTTTCTGCCCAGCTCAGTCATGCAGCGCTCTGCACAGCGTGCATTTACAGGCAATCAACACACACAGCCTTACTCCTCCTACCTCCATGGGGGCACTGCCTAGTCGCAGCTGCTGCTGCTGTGACAGTGCATCAGGGCCATTGCCGATGCTGCTGCTGCCGGTGTTAGCTGCCCAGCCAGGAGGGGCAGGGTTACTAAGCACCAGCATGAGGCTCTCCAAGGTCTATGTAAGGGGCGTGTGTGTGTGTGTGTGTGTGTGTGTGGGAGGGAATTGTACGAGTGAGTGTGTATACATATGTGTGTGTGCTTATATGTATGTGTGTGTTTTAAGTGTGCAAGTGTGTGTGTGTGTGTGCGTGTGTGCATTTGTGTCCACACTGAGGTGACATAGGCACTCAAGCACGCCTAAAGTGTGATAATGACTTTTCACAGAAGTTCATGCACGTCGTATGGTGTCATATTGATGTAGGAAACTTAACGACAGGCACGCCACAATGCCAACCTGCCACCTTATCAAGACTTGCCTGGAGACATGCCACAATAAGTCTGCCACATTTCCAATCAATATTTTGCCCATGCAAGCCGATACACACATTCGTTGACACACTACAGCGCGTACCAAAAAATCAGCGCAGACATCAACCTTGACCATTTGATCTTTTGTCACAGCGGAACTGCACAGAGCATCTTTTCTTTCCTTTCGCACAATTCTCGGCTCATGCCACACACAGTCATGTTTGATGATGCCACCTCTCAGTAGTTTTGATACACAGCGTTTTATTAGACGTGCGTGTGTGTGTGTGTGTGTGTGTGAGCCACCTAACTTGTAGCGCACAAGGGCATCCTCACGCAACTAATCAACACACGTCAAATGCAGCACCAACCAGGCTCCCACCTTGCCCAGGCCCATTTGGTCACACAGGAAGCCTCCGCACGTGCCCCCCACGGGTGCTGGCACAAAGGACGTGGTGATGGAAAAGGGGGCCTGCCTGCGTGCGCAAAACATGCAGCCATATTAGGTAGGGGGGGGCCCGTGGGTTTATATGCAGTGCGTGTTTGACAGGTTCCAACCCAAATGGCGTGGTGACAGAAAAGGGGGCCTGCCTGCGTGCGCAAAACATGCAGCCATATTAGGTAGGGGGGGGCCCGTGGGTTTATATGCAGTGCGTGTTTGACAGGCTGCACCCCAAATGGGGTGCACTCTGCACTCTGAACACTGCAAAGCCTGACGACAGCGGTAATAACAGGGTGTGTTGTAGGCTGAATGTTTTGTCAAAATCGTTGGGTCACAAGGTTGACAGTAAATATAAGAGTGGTAATAGACAGCCAGCTAAATCCCTACAAGCAATAATTGGCACCTAGCTACATAGAACATACACACACATACACACACACACCTGAGAACGTAGAACACATGCCCAGTAGCAGTGACAAGCTGCATCCACCCTACATGCAAGCCAGCAGGTTGGTGAAGGATAAGGGTGACAGGCTGAAAGCGGGCTTTGATGACAATGGGAAGCTGTAATGCGACATCAGGCAGCGCACGACAGAAAGCCTTTGACGACAATGGCAAGTTGTCATGGAACACTAGACAGCACACGACTAGGGTTGGACAGAACCATATACATATGGTGTATATACGGTATTCTTGGCAGGGAAATCACCAACTATACGGTTGTATACGGTGTATATATATACGGTTCTGGCCAACCCATACATGACTGAAAGCGTTAGACGACAACAGGAAGCATTAAATGGGATAACAGACATCACACAACAAGAGCACAGATCAAATTGCTGGTGTCCACAAAGTGTGTTGCAAGGCTGCACAGTTTTTAGTCTGTTTGTACCGGGCATACATAACGTATAACGCACCAGTCAATTAACAACCTACTTTCTTATCGCCCCCATATCTATGTGTTTGTGTAAGTGTGTGTGTCTGTGTGTGTGTTCTCCTTTGTGAGCACGACACCTAATTTCCGCCCCCTTGTGTGTGTATTTGTGTCTGGAAGTGTGTGTGTGTGTGTGTCTCCTTTGTGAGCACGACAATCAATTACCAGGGTGAAGCTGCAGAAGGCCACGACCCACACCGTCCTTCTTCTGCTCTCTGCTCAGCATCCATTCCAGGCCCTGTGGTGCGTACACGTGTGTACGCGTTTGAGTGTTTGGTGTGTATATGAGTGAACGCAGACGCGCGAGCATGTGAGTTTGAGAGTGTTTGCAAGTGAATGCATACATGTGAGCATGCACACTTGATCAAGATGCAGAGTGGTATGAGTTTGTGTGTGGTTGTGCGTGTGTGTGTATATATGTGTGAATGTGTGTGTGTGTGTGTGTGTTTGTGTGTGTGTGTGTGTGTGTGTGTGTGTGTGTGCAGACAAGGCAGTAAAGAGCAAGATTCCAGGCAGGAAATTGTGTATGTCTTTGAATGTATGGGGGATAGAGCATATCTGAACGAGTCTGTATCTTTGTCTGCATGACGGAACGACGTTAGGAAATAGAGGACCAAGGAAAGAATACCTGCGGTACTGTTTGAGTATTTAGCAGCACACAACAACAAAATGATGAGGCCCTCCATGTATGCCAGGAGCACACTGTGGGCAAAAATCACACACACAGGGCACCACCCTATCATACAAGTACATCTGGTAGTGTTAGTCACCTACACCTGGATTCCTGGTTTTGGCTGTGTGCGTACGATCAGGCTACTTGATTACCACACCTGCAGCTGGAAGGACTTGGCTGTGTGCCTACGATCAGGCTACTTAATAATCACACCTGCAGCTGAAAGGACTTTGGCTGTGTGCCTACGATCAGGCTTCTTAATAATCACACCTGCAGCTGGAAGGGCTTTGGCTGTGTGCGTATGGCTATGGGGACAGGGGCCTGCGCTGCGTCTGAGCGCAGGGAGACGGACTGCAAGAGCTTGTCCACACTGAACAGGGAAGAGGGCAGAGGGTGGTCGCCTGCCCCAGCTGCAGTCACTGATCCTGCATGATCTGCGTGCAGGGTATGTGAGGGATAGGGCATGATCCATAACCCATAGTAAGGGAGAGGGTGAGAGGGGTGAGATGAGGTGGGGGGGGGGTGAGAGGGGGTAGGGAGTGAGAGAGGTAAGAGAGGTGAAGGTTGCATTCCTTTGCTGTCCTTTGTTGCGGGCCTTGGGTAACAGGCAATGCGTTTTAGGTCCTTAAGGCATGACAACTTTTACGTCTGTGTGAGCTTTGGTTAAAGCTTCCAAGGAGTGGATAAGAAGGAAGTGCACTAAGCACGAACACAGACACGCGTGCACGTGCACACTCTGCACAATACGAGTGGTCAAAGTCATGCACTCAGTACACACATTCCATTCATTCATTCGCTCATTTGCTCACTTACACACGCGCACACACACGCACACACACAGCACACACACACACACACACTGCCGGCACGTCCGTACCACTGAGGCCCCACAGCTTGACCTCCCCAAAGCCCTGTGTGGTCACCCAGCCAGAGGTGGGGTCGCGCGCCAGCAGGGCAGAACCTGACAGCTTCTCTGCGAGGAGCACGATAGGGAGGGGGACTCCAGGGGGCAGGGGAATGGGGCGGTGTGGGGGGGGAGGAGGTCTTGCACCTGTGTGTGCTGGTGTTGGTGTAGTACACCAGTGTACGTGTGCGTGTGCTCACAGAAATTGGCGTGTGTGAGAGTTGCGTTTCTTTGGGGGGTGGGTGGGTGTGCCCGCATGCGCGTGTGTGCATGTGTGTGTGCGCATACAAAGGATGGTTTGTCTCAAAAGGGAATACCCATTATGGGAAGGGCCCTGCTGCCCATGGACTATTTACAGGGGGAAGCAAGCACTTGTTTGCCTATTTTTATTATGAGAACGCTGTAACTTTCTGCCTGCTTTTGTCAACAAAGTTTTGAGTACTGTGCTCTGCGTGGATTTTGCCCTGATCAAGGGTGCGAGTTTAATACACTCAAGCGTTGACAGCAGGCAGCAGGTGAGCAGGCAAGTAAGATTGTAAGGAGACACAAATAACTTACCAGCTGAGGTACCCGCAGCCCCACCAGCTGCTGTGGCAGGTTCTGTCGGTGTTAACACTGATGCAGGTACAGGTGCTGCTGCTGCTGCTGCTGCTGCTGCATCAGCTGTCGCTACTGGTGCGGGCGCGTCAGCTGTCACTACTGGTGCAGGTGCGACAGCTGTCGCTGCTGGTGCGGGTGCAGCAGGTGCTGCTGGAGCACCAGGTGCTCCTGCTACTGCTGCTGCTGCATCTGGCGCAGTTGCTGGTCCTGCTGCGGGTCCTGCTGCTGCAGGTGTTGCTGCACGTGCTGGTGCGTGGGGGTTCGTAGGCGGCACGTGATTTGAAACAGGGGGGCGGGGAGGGAGCAAGCCTGCCCCCACAAATGCAGCCTCCACACGCCCCAGCAGTGACACGGCTGACTGCATGACAGCCACCCTGCACGCCACAAAGTTTTGTAAATCTTTGTATGTGCATGTGTATGTGTGCGCGTATACATATGTATGTATGTAGACTGAGATTAATGCAGCCACACTACCAAGCCAGTACCTTGCGACTTCATATATTGCACATGCACACACACATACACAATCACACACACACACGTACAAACACACACGCACACATACGCACCTCAATTACATCAAACACCACGCCTATCTTGCGCCTGCATTGCACCTTAACTATCCATAACTAGCATCTGCTGCAAAAGCCACAAGCTAATACTTGAATAAATAAAATGGCCACACCTGTCCTGTGCCTGAGTTACTGCCGCACTGGCACTGGCTGCCTTGCACTCTAGGCGCTTTTCCTGCAAGAAAACAAATGTGTGTATGTATGTATGTATGTATGTATGTATGTATGTATGTATGTATGTATGTATGTATGTATGTATGTATGTATGTATGCATGCATGCATGTATGCATGCATGCATGCATGCATGCATGTATGTATGTATGTATGTATGTATGTATGTATGTATGTATGTATGTATGTATGTATGTATGTATGTATG
>Ga0307968_1000767_pt1 | contig 24404 bp, 20 predicted proteins | sample OrgLakmetagen650_FD_201834 | JGI IMG/M metagenome (GOLD analysis project Ga0307968, IMG submission 201834) | Saline water microbial communities from Organic Lake, Antarctica - #650 | ecosystem: Environmental > Aquatic > Non-marine Saline and Alkaline > Saline | place: Antarctica: Organic Lake...
TTTTCTTTTTCTTTCTGAGCTTATGGATTTATTTGTGGCTGGCCGAGACCAGTCAGCAGCCGATCAGCCAAACAACCTGGCTGAAGGTCACCCCCAATTGTAACCATTGTAACCATTGTAACCATTTCGTGTCTGGGCTTATGGACTTGTTGTTGACTGGCAAGGACCAATTGCAGGCTGATCAGCCGATCAGTCTGGCTGAAGGTGCCCCCACGGCTAAAATCTTTAATCTAAAACCATGACAATGACCAACGAACCAACCATGTTTCAAAATTGGGGCATATGGGTTGAAGGGATATAAAGTACGAATATAGTATGAATGCAAGAAAAGCATGTTTGTTGCAAAACAATCGACATATGACCCCTTTTTTCATCCCTCATGCCCTGCAAACCGTCAAGAAATCAGCTCTTTAGAATATGGCATCATAAAACAAGGTTGGGGTCGCATTTGCTGTCTACAAATGGGCTACTACAAACACAAGGAGCTCAAAAATAGCCCCTCAATCACAGGGCAAGTGGACAACGTACTTTATCAAGTCACAGTTTACCGAAAGGTCAAAAAAGGAGCAGATCAAGCTAATTATAAATATCACAGGCTAATGGGTTGCTGTTTCAAAAATCAATTCGCGTGAGTGGTGATCCATCTACTCAAATGACAAAAAGTCCAGTATCCCACATAATCCACCCATTTGTGCCCACCAGAAGGGGAAATGCACGGTTTGGAATCCTGAAACATCCCTTCTATAAAACGCCATGCTAAGTCGTGCTGCACAGGGAACTAAACACAGACAAAAAAGTATTCTCACATACACGACACGATATTGTGTCGTTGAGCATGCCGACCATGCTACTACAAAGCACATACACAATCACATGATCACACACACGACGCGAAAATCACATGATCACACACACGACACGACAATCACATGACCACACACACGACACGACAATCACATGACCACACACACGACGCGATATTGTGTGCCGCCCCTTGCTCGTCCTTGAACAATCTACATGCTGAACCTTGGCTACCCAAAATGCATGTCACTCACTCCCAAACACTCTGCGGCCTACAAAAACAATTACGCGGCAACGCACCCGGGGCAATTAGACAGGACTGCGTGGTATAGTACAATATATATATGCAAACCCATGTACACAACTAGGAAAAAAGCAACTAATGAGGCTGGGCAGGGCACGCACCCCAGCAAGCAAGGGCTGGGATCAAGAACAATATAAAGTACATCCAAATAAAGGACTTGCCAAATGCTAACTTCTAAATCTAACTTACTCTGGTCCAATTGGCTCACCGTCACAAACACACCAACAGTGTTAACAGGCACTCGAATAGGCACATTTTCCCACGCACAAAGCAATTGAGCTAACACACACGCAATACACACGACACCCCCTCATCAAAGAGACCAATAAATTAGCCACTGCATACCCACTCAAACCCCCCACCGCTTGATCTGGCTGTCTCCACTCAGAACTACCTTCCTGCTCTCTCTCACCGAGGCGCACATGCACGCACACATGTACGTATTGCACGTGCACATGAGCACACAAAGTTGTCAAGGCATTGAAAGTGGTAGCTGATCTGGGCCGAGAGAAGGTGACAGACCGTGAGCTGCTACCCAGCGCGAATACTTAATGGGAGTGTAGACCACTGTCCTGGCGTGTTGGCGTTGGTGTAGCTGGTGCGTTCAAGGCTTGAAACTGGGGCTGCGTGCGGGTTTCCGACACACCTGCCAGGGGCAACAATGAGCCTAGGATGGAGGTGGTGCCGTCACGACAGCTGACCTGCGGGTGCATGTGTTTGCATGTGTGTGTATGTGAATGTGAATGTGAATGTGTGTGTGTATGTAAAAGTGAATGTGTGTGTGTGAGTGTGTGTGAGTGTGGGTGCATGTGTGGACGCATACTCCAGCAACTGCATGCACACGTGGACGCATATACATATTCCTCACTAATATGTAAACACACTGCACTGCACTTTCAGACCCACACGCACTTCTGACCTGTGCCAAAGCGATGATTCTCTGCTCAATACCAACGTCGCGGCCCTCCCTGCTCCTATTACTGCCCCCTCCCGCGACTCCACCACAGTTCCGCCCAGCAGCACACTCGTGCGCAGGATGGCCTGAGCAGTTCTGAGCCGGCAGCGGGGCCGCATGCACATTCTGCTGCTGCTGCGCTGCTGCTGCTGCTGCAGCTGAGGCTGCAGTGGGAATGACAGAAGGATCTGCCCACGCGCTGCCCGAGTTGCTGGCCAGTGAGTCACACAGACTCACACTGCTGCGCAGGCTGTGCTGTGCTGACGCGGGGTTGCTGCTGGGCTGGGGAGGGTACGAAGAGTGCGCAGGGTTAGCCCCACCCCCAACCCCACCCCCACCCCCAAAGCCGTTACCAACACCAGCACCACAACTCCCATTGACAGCTCCATAGCTACCACTTCCCCCACCCCCCCCTGCAAGTGTGCTCCCCCCTTTGCCTCCTCCTCCCCCACCACGCAGCACCGCTGTGTGCGGATCATCGCCTGAATCCTGGCCAGCCAGGGCCGACAGCCGCGACACACAGCTGCTCTTCCGGCTCAGGCCCCCTGTCTTCCCTCCACCCCCAGAGCCGCCTTGACCACTGCCACTGCCACTGCCGCTGCCGAATGCACCGGTCCCCACACCAGAGCCACCACTTTGGCCGCTGTGGCTGCTGCTGTGGGCACCGCCTGCGGCCCAGTGGTCGAGCAGGCCTGAGCTGGCATACCTGCAGGCGCGTATGTGGGTTCTGGTTGGCACGTGAATGCCACGGTTTGCTCATGCGTGTTGGTGGGCACAAGCACCAGCACACCACAGGCTGCGTATGTGGGTGCTGGTTGGCGCGTGAACGTACAGTTTCTGTTTTATCTCAAGCATTTTCTGCTTGCCAGTCAGGGCGTGAGCACGCACAACAGGCTGCGTTTGTATGTGTGCTAGTCGGCACAAGAACATGCACGGCATGTTACGTTAATGCACGCTGGCTGGCGCACGGACACGCATGAACATAACGGAGTCTCAGGACTTTTGTCGCACACAGCGCATCTTATTGTGTGATGTGTCAGTTTTAGTGCATGATGGTGTGTGATACGCCTATCTTAGTGCATGCTGGTGTGTGACGTGTCAGTTCTAGTGCATGCTGGTGTGTGATGTGTCGAAGCTGTAGCCATGCACCAAGCGTATAGCACGTATAGGAAGATCAAATACCACTATCTCAGGGTGTACAAAATCATTACGTTATGAATTAGTCCAGAACATTAAGCCTGATCTACGTGCAAATGTTGGATCTGTACGTACAAGGTGACGGAGAACTGCAGACACGACTTCAGTCACTTGCAAATCACCGTATAAAGTACACAATGTGCATTCATCTGCCCTACCTGAACTAACTAACTTTGCACACGAAACAACCAAGCAATAATCTGGGGCCACCTCCTCCACACCTGCCTCCCCCCATGCTTGCGCAGTCGTTGTAGTCAGTGGCATCTCCACCAGAGTAAGAGGAAGTGCGCGACGAGATGGGCGGCAAGCGGTTGCTGCTGCTTACAGGGTTGCCTCCGTGAGTGTGGCTGAGTGCACAAAAAAGAAAAGCGCACGTACAAGTGAGGTTGCTGCTGGAATTGCAACTTTAAAGGTTAGATGTGGCTACTTTCACATGCTTATAAGGCCTTTACACATAATAGAGATGCTGAGTCATAGTGGTGGGTTTTGTGTGAGGAACGGGGGGGGCAAGCAATGCCGCTGCCTGCAGGGTTGCCTCCCGGGGAAATGTGGTTGAGAGTGCATGACAAAAGAACATAAGTGACTGCTGGAGCTACCAGAAATTCAGATTGATGCTTGTTCAATGTGATGATTTAGGACCACAACAGGCAGCCACCACTATACAAGAAACAGTCGCAAAGCACACATGCAACCCCCCACCACTCACCTCAGGCTGTACCTCTTCCTGTCCTCCAGGATTACCGCAGCAGACAGCCACCCGTAAAAAAACAGTTACATGACATGCACTCCCTCACCCACTCACCTGTGCCTGTTCCTGTCCTCCAGCAGCCTGTGCTGGTGCTGCTTGGCGTCCATGCCCAAAGCAAGCTCCACCAGGCTGTCGCCATGAGGGCTGCATAACATGCAAAAGGCTTTAAGGAATGAGGCAATGCATCGCTCTTGCCTGGATTGTCTTCAGGGTGTCCATGCCCTTAGCAACCTCACCCTCAACTCGGAAAAATTGTGCCCTCAACTTGAACGAGCCCAAGTCAACACGACTTGTGCGTACTTAAGTATGATGTGTGTATACATAAAACACATACCATAACAACCAATTTCTACAACTAAGCTTAGATTAAAGCAAAGGGATATTGTTATTTGCAATGAAGGCGTGCATGTTAAAGCAAAAATCACTGTTGCAATTTGGAACAATGTAGCTGGGCACAGAGCACTAAGATCAGGGCCTAGAATGTCACACCCTACGTACCTGCGGTACAGGGGCTGCACATTGAGGCCGGGAGGGTTGCTTTCCAAGGAGGAAAAGTCACCCCAGGAGGTCACCTGCTTACGTGTGTGTGTGTGTGTGTATGTGTGTGTGTGTGTGAGTGTGTGTGTGTGCGTGTGCGTGTGTGCGTGCGTGCGCGCGGGAGTGTGTGTGAGAGTGTGTGTGCGTGTGTGTGCGTGTGTGTGCGTGTGCGTGTGTGTGTGTGTGCGTGTGTGAGTGCGTGCGCGCAGGAGTGTGTGTGTACGTGTGTATGTGTCTTTGTGCGTGCGTGCATGTGAGTGTGTGTGTGCGCGTGCATGTGAGCGTGGGAGTGTGTGTACGTGTGCATGAAGGTGTATGCATGTGCTTGCCTCAAGGGCGCTTCGGAAGCTCTTACCACACCATAAAAAGGTACCTAACATCTGCAGGTAACATTTGCAGTTTAAGAAAGCTACCTGTGAGATGTCGTTGCCTGCGATGCTGTCTCCCCAGGTTTGAAAGTTGTGCATTCCGTTGGGCAGGTGCACAAATGAGGGCAGTTTGTTGGAGTTGGGCTGGACCAGGGAGGAGTTCCGGCCCCGCATCTGCATGTGAGGTGTGTGTGTTTGTGTGTTTGTGTGTACATGCGTGTGTGTTTGGTGATGGACGTGAGTGCGTGTGTCTGCAAGCATGGCGAGTGGGAATGAAGGCTGTGGTCTCTGCCCTGAGAAGCAAGCCCTTTCAGAAAGCAAGGAAGTTGCATTTGCTGGTGAGGTGAATGCAAGGACCATACAGCCATGATTCACACAGGAAACACGGCACCAAGTACAAGCCGCTACTCGTGAAGGGCGTGCTTTTCCTGGGGGCACAAACGTGGAGCTTGCAGTGAAAGCCCACACTACAGGCATGCTGCTGAGCAGAGGGTTACCTTCTATATTATATACTGGAAGTTGCTATATGCCCTAAATATGCGTACACACGCTCACCTGGTTCTGTACTTTGGCAACACACTTGTCCAGGGTGGCCTCCAAAGTGCAGTTGCACTCGATGGCTGGCATGCGCTCCCACACCGTCTGCTCGCCCGCCTGTAGGAGAGCACACACACACACATATCTTGGTAAACACCTGGCTATGTGCACATGTAGCAGCACATATACGCATACACGCGCATGCACAAGCTCATAACCCCCCCCCAACACACAAACACACACACGCAGGCGAGCTTGCACGCACACGCACACACGATTGCACGCACAAGGACACGCGCACACACACACACACACACAAAAATCACTGACTCACCCTGACAGCTGCCTGCAGATCTTCAATGGTGGGGTTTACCACGGTTTTGCGTATGTTCCATAACGAAGAGGGCAGCGTGAACGTGATGTCGCCCTCCCAGGGCTGTGTGAAGAGGGTCAGCCATTTGGTCCAAGCAGGCACAAAACACTGCAGCATAGAGAGCCTGTGTGCAGGGCAGGGGTGGTGGTGTACATGCTGTCTGTAATGGTTGCACTGCTACCCATGCCTTTGAAGGTGGTAGTGTATGTATTGTACAAGCTGTGGATTTGGGTGCACTGACAGCGATGTCTTTGGGAGTGTCTGTGTACATGCTGTGTGTTGGTTGGGTGGGCACCACGGTCTTGCGTATGTACCCACAACAAAAGGGCAGACTGAGCAAACAAGCAACGAACAAAAAGGGGCAACGAACAGTGAGGTGTGCAATGCAGTTGAGTCTCGGACCAACCTCATATCACGCATTTTTCATTCCCCCCTCTGTGCACATGCCGTGTTTCGGTCAAGTGCATTGGTGCACGACGTGTTGTGATTGTGTGACGTGTGCTGAACGCATTGCCAAGGAGGCGTCTATGCACAGCCGACCCATCAAAACCTCAGCCTCATTGTGAAAGGCTGCTACAAAGATAACAGCACCTTACTCAGCTTTCACCTTCCTTTCTTCAGAAAGGTGGAAGCCAAGTTATAAGTTGTTTGATCCTCAGCAGCCTTGTACGGCTGGCTAGCCCTAATTCCTCACTCATATCAAAAAGAGCTCACAACTCACAGCCTACATTCAAATTTAACTTACAGCTGCGCTGTATTTCCGATACTTGCAATTTGCTAACACTGCGACGCCACACTAAATTGATCATGTTCTCTAATTGTGAAATGGCTTCTCATTGTAATCATGCTTGTGATCGTGCCAATCTTAACATCAACGTACAGCAAGAAAAGGCAATCAATGTGCCTGGGGTCTTTAAGTAACCTTATAACTAGCTGGTCATCCCAGCGAGGCCTAACTCATTCTCCCCACTTGTGATTAAAACCCACCTACATATTACTTAGCCACCGAGGTGAACGCATACCACTCGTCTCAACCTGCTTGTGTATTAACGCACCTATGCTTGAGCTCTGCCTCCATGAAAGACGCCCACCACTGAGGGAAGAGCGACTTAAAGTTCACCAGCGGCACGATGTGGGGGTTGGTCTGGCTGACCTGTGAGCCAGACATGAGTACGCGTATACGTGAGCATGTGTATTTGTGTTAACCTGTGTGGGTACGTGTATGTGCACGGGCAACAGTGAGTCAGAGTAGGCCCAAGTGTGTGTGTGTGAGAGAGTGTGTGTGTGCGTGCGTGCGTATGTGTACATACATGTATGTAGAACATGCAAACATTTAATGCAGGGCCCAAACGGCAGTCTTATACGGTAGATCTAAACAGTCTAGTTGGCTCTAATTGTGTACTCAGGGCATGAGCAGGAATTACGATATGAGATCTAAACGGTCTAGTTGGCTCCAATCGTGTACTCAGGGCATGACCAGGGATTACAATATGACCGTAGCTTATAGGCATAAAGTCAAAAAAAGCCTGCTTTCTTATAACAAGTCAGTTTTGTCACACCTACCAGGAAGTGATTGCAGTTAAACATCTCTCCAAGGGCCTGCGCAGGCAGGTCAAACTCAAGGGAGCCGTCACGCCACCTTCGCTGCAGTGAGTTCACGCCCACGTCTTGGTGCATCCTAAATTAATTGGAGAACAGGAAAAGGGGTTTGTAAACATGGCTTGTATGAATTCATGCCGCCATTCAAAGCAACATCCTTGCTTCTGTGAGGGGGCAGGCCAGAGGAGAGCAAACCGATTGTATGCTGTCAAAGTCAAAGTCAACACAGACTTGCTGTGTACAGAGGGGTTTATTCAAACATCTTATGATACAAGTACATGTTCTCATACAAACGCCTTCCATTCCAAGAAGCCAAAAGACTATTCACTCTCAATGACTTTCAGCTTTCAAGGGATTGATTTACACAATCGTTTCAGGCTCAATCAGGTCACCAGTGGGGCAGAGAAGGTCATCTGCAAAAGTGGCACTACTCATGTTGTTGGCTAGATGAGTATGAAGCATGAAATCTATTGGGATACAAGCATGCGTGTAGCCGCGTCCTGAGTGTAATCTTAGGAGGGCTCCATACAGAGTAGAAGAAATAGAGAGTGTCTCCTTGTTTAGTAACCCTTTCTATGGATATTTTGAACTTTGTTTGTACAGACCCCGGAAAGGAGATTTACTTGAACGGTGGCAGGATTACAGAGATTTCTGACAGCGTCTATGGCATTAACAGAAAAAAAGCCTCAGCAGCAGAGTTTTCACCAGCACAGTAAGGTGGTTGATCCATTGCTTGTAATCTCATCACAGGCTACGGATTTACTAGCACATCATGAGTTGTACCAAGTTGCATGTGAAGTTTATGCAAAAAAGGTGAGAAGCCTCAGCAGCAGAGTTTTCACCAGCACAGTAAGGTGGTTGATCCATTGCTTGTAATCTCATCACAGGCTACGGATTTACTAGCACGTCATGAGTTGTACCAAGTTGCATGTGAAGTTTATGCAAAAAAAGTGAGAAGCCTCAGCAGCAGAGTTTTCACCAGCACAGTAAGGTGGTTGATCCATTGCTTGTAATCTCATCACAGGCTACGGATTTACTAGCATTATTACACAAAGTTGGGAAAATTTTGAGAAGCCTCAGCAGCAGAGTTTTCACCAGCACAGTAAGGTGGTTGATCCATTGCTTGTAATTTCATCACAGGCTATAATGTAAGCATGACGTTTTCAATCCATCCCTAGGTTAAATTTATTATGCATGCATTGCTGTTATTAATGATACACTTTCAAAGCTCACACGCATAAGAAAGGTCAGCTAATCTGCCTTTCCTATTTGGGGAGGGATGGGAGAGGAGGGAGCAGTAGGCACTGCTTTTCAGAAAAGGTGGAGATGTGTAAGGCGTGCACGTCTGTGCTGCCGTCCTAGAACAAGACCAAGGAAAGGCACAGTCATTAAGAATAATGTGACATTAAGCAGGTGCTGCATTGAGAGTAATGTTTTGTCTGGTGAAAGAGAGACGCTATGCAGACGCAAGGATCAACTTCCTCGGCGCCTCATGAGCATGGAGTATGACACGCGAACAGCTTTGCAGGACAAGATGTAAATAATTGCGCTTGGTCATTCGCCCGCCGGCTACTAAGCTAGCACAGCAGCCGCTGTTAATGTGATTCACGTATGTGACACGTTGATGGTCTGAACTTGGCGTTGCTTTCAAAGCGCAACTCGATGGAATTATGTATGCAACCACAAATGCCTCCGAGCCAACGAGTTTGCTGGAAGCTGAAAACATGTTATCGATCTGTGTATATAATTATAATTGCCTACCTGCAGATCTGTCCTTGGCTGTTGCGGCCGACCAGGAATTGCGGAGGATACAGTCCAGGGAAGGAGGAGGAGGCCGCCACACCAGACCAAACCAGCACCTGTTGGGATTCAAAAGAGTGTAAGTGATTGTGTCGGCAGCTTGGTCCTACAAAAAGCACCTGTTGGGAAAAAAGGACCAGAGTTATGACATCAGCGCCCTCTGCACATGTGAGGTAGAACTTTAGGGCAAAGGCAGCACACATGAAGATAGCAGGGGCAGGAAAGAAGCGAAAGGAGGAAGATGTCACAGTCCTCACTGGCATAAAAAAACATGCTTGCCTGCATATACGTACATGCTGATCAAACACACAATCATCCACACAAATTAAAGCTTTGCAAGCACACAGCGCTTATCGCGTCCACATTTAAGATGCACGCATGCACGCATGCACATATCACATAACACACTACTTACATTGGGAGCGGTCATGTAATTCAAGAGGCGGGGGGGCTCGTTCGTGTCCGCAGGGCACACAGTCACATTGAGGATTCGGCCTGTAGGCAAAGTGCACAAAGTACTTGTGATATCAAACCCCCTTTCAACACACTAAACCCAGTAAAGCCAGTTCAAATAACAGCATGGGAGAGACATATACGACCACATTGCCCACCACAAAAACAGGCGCACATAATCATGCTCGCAAGGAGCAATTCGTGCCACTCGTGATTGATCAAACAAATATCAAGTCAGTGGGCGTGTGTGTGTGTGCATGCAGCTGCCATTCCAGACGCTAGACATTATTTTGTCAATTATACGCAGACGTCTGAGGAGGTACAACAGGGAAGTGAAAGGAGCCATGTCTGAGCTAGTGCCACAGGGTGCTTGACTTTTTCTTATCACTGGCTGATCAAATCAAGTGACGTTGAAGGAGGCTCATGAGGGCACTAGCTCTGACACAGCACTTCAATTACACATAAATACAACGATTTGGGTCGTGTGTTGAACGCTTGTGAGGATGCACAAGCTCATTGCCTGATGGAACAGTGCATGCTGTTGTTGTCAATGCAGGCATCCTTGCATAAATGTGTCTGTTTGTGCGGGCGAATGAGCTCATGCACACAAAAATGTATGTGAATGCATTACTTTGTATAAATTTACTACTTTTGTTCGTGGCATTTGATGTGCATACATTCGCAGAACAACAAGGACACACACATGCATCACAAACCAACCACATACACCTGTGCGCTCGTACGCCTCAGCAAACGTGCAGTCTCCCAGCAGCTCCCTCAGCTTGCCGATCATGGTGTCCATGTCATGCAGGTGCCCCTTCTCGATGGCCTGCTTCATCATGGCGTAGCAGTTGTTGTCCTGGAAGAAGCCCTGCAAAAGTTTGTGAAGTCAGGTTTGATCGATTGTCAGTCGCTTTGCAGCTTGGCTCATCAAGCTGCAGCAATTGTGGTCCTGGAAGAAGCCTTGCAAGGTTGGTGGGAAAGGGTTGATCGATTGGAAGTCTCGTTGCGGCTTGACTCATTGGGCTGTAGCAGCTGTTTTCCAAAATTGAAGCAAAGAAGCCTCGGAGGAGACAGGGGTACATACAAAGGGTGAGTAGCTGTATGCTTTCTGTTGCATGGGCAGCACTTAGTGTAAACCGTAAGCAAGTGCTCATTCCTGCTGCCTGTGCATCCTGTATTGGTAGCACTTAGTGTAAACCTTAAGTGCTCATTCCTCATTCCTGTGCACAAGGAAGCACTCGTACTTCCCTGTGCACAGGCAGCAGGAACGAGCATTTACTCAAGGTTTAAAATAAGTGCTGCAATTACAGGCCCAGGGATGAGGACTGTGCGAAAACCTCAACAATCAACAAGCCATTCACTCAAAATCTGGCATGGCACTCACGCAACAATCAAAATGATTTCACTCACTGAAGCATTGCATCACACGATTCCCGCAGATGAGTGCAACAAAAAGTCCATCAGTACACTGCACAGCATCACATCAGTACACATCAGTGCACTGCATCACATCAGTACACATCAGTACACCGCATCACATCAGTAAACATCAGTGCACTGCATCACATCAGTACACATCAGTGCACAGCATCACATCAGTACACATCAGTGCACCGAATCACATCAGTACACATCAGTGCACTGCATCACATCAGTACACATCAGTGCACCGAATCACATCAGTACACATCAGTACACCGCATCACATCGGTACACATCAGTGCACTGCATCACATCAGTACACATCAGTGCACTGCATCACATCAGTACACATCAGTACACCGCATCACATCAGTACACATCAGTGCACTGCATCACATCAGTACACATCAGTACACCGCATCACATCGGTACACATCAGTGCACTGCATCACATCAGTACACATCAGTGCACTGCATCACATCAGTACACATCAGTGCACTGCATCACATCAGTACACCGCACAGCATCAAACGTACGTACAGGCCAATTCAGTCGGCAGCCACTTGCTTGGGCAACAACAACTCGTTCATCTCTGTAAAAAACGAGCATGCCTGAGCAACCCACCATATCAAACTTGACAAGGTCGTCAAACGTGTCACGAAGCTCTGCGTCGGTGCGTACGCACATGGCCGCACACACTGCGTACGTGGTGTGTGTATGTGTATGTGTGCGTGTGTGTGTGCGTGTGTGTATTTTGTGCGTTAACGTATATGATGTGTGTACGTGTGCACGCCTTGTGCTTGTGTGCGTTAAGGTCGTGTGTATGCATGTTGTGTGCGTATGCACAAGCATTGTGCGTAATGTCGCAGTAGCAAATTTACATTCAGTCAGCCATCACATGAATACTTGTGAAGGCTAAAAAAAAGGGCGAATTAGCTAGGAAGTCACACTCTCATTTGAAAGTCATGAAAGAGGTAAAGTGCCCAAAGTTGGGCTTAACAGTACACAACTGAACAGCAAGCTATGGCTTTACAATAAGGAGCAAGTCGAATGTTGCAGAAAAGACATTCGTTCCCCACTTGCGTGACTGACAATAGGGAAGGGTTCTTCCCCGTGCCTAGGCTAGAGACTGTGTCAAACACACACACACCCTGGACAAAACGAGAACAAGTCAGATGAACAATGTCCAAATGATGATCAGGAGAAGCAAGGGGAGAGGAGAAGGGGGGTGGGTTTGATCAAAAAGACATACAGGAGACAAGCCATACAAGAGACAAGCCACACGAGACAACCCACACACGAGGCAAGACATACAGCCACTCACCGATGGAACCGACGCTGGAACCTGCCAGGATTCGAGGAAGCAGCTTGCACTCAAACAGGCCTCGGCAAACACCCTGCAGGAGGTACCAACGCATGCAGCTGTACGAGTTAGCAGATGCACAGGGACGTGTAATGGATTGTGTGTGTATGTATGCATGTGTGTGTGTGCGTGTGTGTTTGCATGCGGGTGTGTATGTGTGTATGTGTGTGTGCATGCATGTGTGTATGTGTATGTATGTGTATGTGCATGCTTGTGTGTGTACGTGTGTATGTGTGTGTGTGTGCGTGTGTGTGCACATGTGTGTGTGCGCATGTGTATGTGTGTGTGCGTGTGTGCATGTGTGTATGTGCGTGTGTCAGATGCACGGACCCATCCTCTATGACCAAGGATATGTGCAAGGGGGGACTCAGAAACAGGGATGCATTTGGTACAGCACACCTAACGCACGAAACGACATGCAATGCCTTGAAAACACAATCGCTGAAAATATGCGCATGTAGGATGTGCGCAGCATTGTACACAACACACAAACGCACACACCATACACACCAAGTGGAAGATGCCCAGGCCGCCGCCCCCACTCAGCAGTAGAGCCGTGCGGCCAAAGGTGTGCCGAGTGACGCGGAAAAAGGCCAGCTTGTCGTCCACGCTCAGCTCATGGTCGGGCCAATCACAGATCTGTGTATAGAAGGAAGAAGCAAGGGAGCGTAAGTCACAGCTCATGGTCGGGCCAATCACAGATCTGTGTATAGAAGGAAGAAGCAAGGGAGCGTAAGTCACAGCTTTGAAGCAGGCATTGCCATGCACGCTCAGCTCATGGTCAGGCCAGACGTAGCACTGTTTATATAGAGGAGCAAGTGGTAGGCAGCAGGAATCTGCCGATATGTTCGTTCCCTACCGTCCACTGCGTTTCAAACGTTCAGTTAAGGCAAGGGTGCTGGTCTACACCATGGCAAGCTCTCAGCAGTAGCAGTGGGGTAAAAAAGAATAGGGCACAGCAGGGTAGTACACAGGGTGTTCAAAGTATTCGGGTAGACCCGGAACAGCCTGTAAAATTATTCAGGATCTCTCAAAACTGCTTTTAAAATTGTTCAGGGTGTTATAAATTTTACCAAAGCACGATGTTACTTTTCAGGCACTGAAGGAGTTAAGCAAGAGTCGAGGGCTTCGGTTTACAAATCGGAAAGTTTGCTAAATCGTTAGATGTCTTCAAAAGCACTCACAGCCACCGCTCGAGGTTATATGCTCGTATATGCGTGTGTGTAGATGTGTGTGCGTACGTGTGTGCGTGTGTGTGCGTGCGTGCGTGTGTGCGTGCGTGCGTGTGTGCGTGCGTGCGTGCGTGAGCGGGCGCGCGCGTGTGTGTGTTTTGTGTGTTGTGTTTGTGTGTTGTGTTTGTGTGTGTGTGTGTGTGTATGTGTGTGTGTGCGTACATGTTTGTGTGTGCATGTGTGTGTGCGTATATGCGTGTGTATGTGCGTGTGTATGTATGTGCGTGTGTGTGTGCGTGCGCGTGCGCGTGTGTGCGTGTATGCGTGCTTGTGTGCGTGTATGTATGTATGCGTGCATGTGTGTGTATGTGTGTATGCATGTGTGTATATGTGTGCATCTGTGTGTGTGCTCGCGTGTGCTAGACATTGCTTCTGGTTTGCGCATGGCTGCTGGTTGAGGCCTGCCTCATCAGGGCCAGGGGCAGGGGGAGGGGGAGAGCAGAGGGAGGAGGAGCGGGGTGCTTCCATCAGGAGTCAGTCAGTTTGGTGCAAGCAGCCAAGGTGCAAGCTGCCATGCAAGAAGCAAGCACTCAAGCCCAGCACTCACATGCTTTGTAGGAGGCCTGGTCAGGAGGAGGAGCCTTGCTGGAGTGGCTGATTTCTCCCCCTTCCTGCTGGCTGACATTTCCCTCTTCTTTTTATTCTTGCAGTGTCATTCTCACTGTCATTTGCAAAATTCACTGCAAACTATCTGGAACTGCATTAAAATTTTTACCGGGTCTTGAGACCCGGACCGGCTTTGGGCTGCCCCTCCAGGACAGCCCAAACATTTGTTATTTATTCCGGTTACCGGACGGGATGTACAACCCTGGGGCACAGGCTTTGTCTCCCTGTACGCCTCCCCTGCGTGTACCTGCTTGATGCCGTGCAAGCTGATTTTAAAGTACGCGTACGTAGCATCAAACAAGTGCTTTCCGTATTAGCCCGACCTCTTGAATAAAATAATCCGACCCCCGAGTGCTTGTGGACCTTTCCTCTAATAACACCCCAAAACCTTGTAGGAATATCTAGTCATGGCTACAATCCTTTATACGTTCTGCCCGGCCAAAGCCGGCGAACGTATAGAATCGGGTTGCAAAATTTAGTAGCAACTAACTATGGTACCTGGTACGTGGGGTCAAGTTGCAGCTGGCACTGCAATATGCTATGCAGCGGCGCCCCCCACCTGCAGCACCGGCAGCGCTCAAAGAAGATGCAGCTACATCTATTTGATACCTGCTGATGCTGGTGAGCGCAGAGACCAACGACAGTAAGCCTCAGGGCGTAGAGACCAACAAACACCAAGCTCACCTGTTGGAGCTGGTCTTTGACTTCTTGCATATAGCACTGGATAGGCTCAGGCACGGTGATGAAGTTCTGGCAGTGCTTCTGGCTGCAAGTGTTTGGAACGGGAATGCACTTTCAGTCCTCATGTAATGTTCACATCTTTGTTGTGCGCGGGGTGCCAAGGCGGGAGAAGAGACCTGAGGGTGTCAGGTCCCTCCTCGAGGCATTGGAAGTGAAATGTGCTTCTTGCGTTCGTGTAAACTTAACCTTCTGTTGCGCACAAAGAGTCGAGGCGGGAGGATGCACAGGTGGAGGGAGATGCACAGAAGGGGGTGCAGGGGGGTGCAGGGGGTGCACAGTAGGCTAGACAGGGTGGGAGGGGAATGCACACAGGCTTAGGGCAGGCAGTGTAAGGTTGGGAGTGTGATTAAGAAAGATGCATAGAAGGGTCAAGGCAGCGGTAAGCCAACCTACTCATTGTGTATGTAGGCACATGCACCATGCACAGCAAACATAAGGGTATGAAGGCCAGTGGCTCATGAAATTATCACGCCTCATACAAACAGCACATGGCATTTATTAGAGCGTGACACAAGGCTGCGCTCGACACAAGGATGGTGGCGGCGCTGCTTTGCCTGCAGTGCATCGAAAGAAGGCAGCAGCCGTACCTTTTGGCGATGTTGGCCACGTTGCGGATGAGGTCAATGCGAACAGCGTGCATCATCTCCCCCACTGCGCCCTGAGCGTGAATACGCCTTAAGTGCGTAGTCTTCTGCAGCAACAGCCTCCTGTCATAGTCTTCTAGCTTTTGGGGGACCTGAGTGTACAGGTGAAAGGAGATGAAGATGGCTGTTTGTCTTTGTCTATGCTTGGCGAAATCATTGGAGATTTCTGCAATGGGAAGTGCATATGCGGTACATATGCCCACGTACGTGCAAATAATAACACATTGAAATGCACACAACATAGTGCAGCCTACATCCAGACTGAAGAGAGCGCCCAGAGCATGTTCAGAAAAGAGGACAGAAGAAAAGGAGAATTGTGGCCAAGCCAGGCTGGAGCCCTTTGCAATTCAAACATACTCAAGTGAGGAATGCACCCCAGGAGCACAAGGCGTGAAAACAAAACAGCACCGGTCGGACCTGCTGCTGCTGGGGAGACATAGACCAGCATTCTCACTCACATCGCCATGATGGAACTGAAACTACATTTGCTCAAACAAACAGCTTCAGCTTCCACAGGGAAATGCCGCGACAAAATGGCAGAGGCAGCATGCCCCAATACATGCGCATCAAACCAATCACTCAAGATACATACTTGACCAACAACACACACACACTCACACACACACACATATACACTCACAAACTGAGCACCAGCGCGTACTCATTACGCGTCCACCCCCAACCCCACCCACATGCACAAGCTCGTGCATGCGCACACACGCACACATACACACACACACATACACACACACACAAATACACATGTAAACAAACACACATGAATACAAGTTCATCCGTGCTTGAATGGCTCCGGATGCGTACGTGCAGACTACTCTGTTTGTACTTGCCTTCATGCCCACACCCACACCCACGCCCTCACTCACACCACCCCAGCTACGCGCCTTGTAGCCATGCAGGGCCTGCTCTGCATCCAGCTTCTCAATCTGCAGGGCCCAGCCGCGCCACTCCTGGTAGGACTGGGAGAGCAGCATGCGGGCATGCAAAGCCCTTCTCCGCTTCTTTCGCTCGTCGTAGCGGTCACGGACGCACTGGATGCCGGAGTGTACCAGCCCTCCCAGGATGATGGCCACTGCAGGCAAAACAGGTAATCCGGCGTGACAGGCTGACTCGGCAAACCACCTCATTCGAAAGCGGCGCAAAACACGTTTGAAATGCCAAACAAACATCAACAAATACGCACCCAGACTGAGGTGCCAGCGCTTGACGTCCGTGCCGAAGTAAAAGTTAGAGGCCCTGCACATCGAGGCCTCCCGCCCGGACAGCCAGCCTATGAGCTTCAGCACCTGGCGCTGAACGTGGAGCGTGATGGCCAGCAGCGACTTGCCCATCCATATCTGCACGGAGAAGAGCCGGGCCAAGGGTCCGCCCAGCGAACTGCCAACGCTGCTCAGCGCCTTCCACAAATTCCACAGGATGAGCTGCACGAAGAAACGCCATAGCTTGTCCCATAGCGAAGGCTCCCGCGCGAACAGCCCGCTGGTGTTCTTGTACTTGTATAACTCCCTGTTCGTGAGCTGCTTGCGCTTGATTCCTGCCATCCAGCATTCATTCCATTCGATGCGTCAAAAAATAAAATATAGAATATAGAATTAGTTGGTCGACCACAGCCATTGCTGTTGCTCCTATAATCGTATTATTTCTTATATTGATTGCATGTTCCAGATATTGACGGAATTAAAATTTGACCAGCTGCATGTCAGCACAGAATGCTGGGACTACCTACACTTATTGTTGCTTACAGATACTGATGCTTAATAAGTATTGGTGCTCAGTTCAGTTATGAAGCGTTTTCCAAGCTGTCTCCCACATGGTTATAATTCCAGCCGCCGTTATGCCGGCAGGCGTCTAGCAACCTCACAACACCAACAACTTGCGTGTTTGCTGCCAGCGGATAAGGAAGAGACTAAGTCAATACAGGAGCAGAAGGAATAGGCCTCAAATTTCAGGAGTATCCGGATTACCAAAAAGAGAGTAGGTATATATATCTATGCAGGTCTGATCCAGATCCAGAAAATCCATAAGTAAGTACAATCCAGACTGTAAAATCCATAAGTAAGTACAATTTACTTCTCGCTCATTTATCCAGTTAACCATTTTGGCCGCTACGCTACATACATATGGTATCGAAGCTCAAGGTCCTCGATTCGAGTCCTTTGGCCCGTTTCCGCGCCGCTCCAAGTGGACTCCGTCTAAATCAAAAGCCACTATCATGTAAAAACCGTACAGGTTTAGGGGTTGTGATTGTGATATGCTTACGAGGACGCAAGCACTTGAAGGTGGGGCGAATGTAACATTCATAAGTAAAGTACAATTTGCTTATCGCTCATCCATCCGGTTAACCATTTTGTCCGCTATGCTACATAGACGCCGCTCTTACTTGTTGCAAGTTTCCAACGCGTTGCAACTACCGGAATCTGTAGTAAATAGGCGAGGCGGTGCTCTAGTGCGTTATGTATGTGTACATGCTCAATCAATGTAGGTACAGCGCACGCAGTACAGGCCAGCACCTTTGGACCAGCAGCCTTTGAGTTTTTGGTGGTGAAGGGAGTGTTGGAGTGTCACATGTATAAAAATGGCGTATCGTGCCACATGTATAACGGGGGGATCGGAACAAAAAGAAATCAAATATGGATTTGAGGGTGTGTGTGATCTTTAACACCCCTTAGTTCTGAATGGTGTACTGAAGATGTACTGAAAGGTGCACTGAAGATGTACTACCTAGGAACACCTTCATCAGCTGCTACTACAGAGAATGCATGTCCTAGCTGAATGGTGTACTGAAGATGTACTACCTAGGGAACACCTTCAGATGAAGATGTACTATTTAGGGAGCACCTTCATGTACTACCTACTACCTACTACCTACTACCTTCAGATGAAGATGTGCTATCTAGGAACACCTTCATCAGCTGCTACTACAGAGAATGCATATCCTAGGTGCTGAAATTTAGAATGCCGTTTGCTCGCCCAGATTGCCTGATATTGCTGCACTGCGTTTAAAAGTGCTTCCAAAGTGCTTACACCCATGACAGCTCCGCTCTTGCAAGCGTGGGGTGTGTGATGCCTCTTTAAATGGCAGTTACCTAAAGAAAATTCACACAAGCAGTGAAAATTCACTCCCCACATTACTCAAGGATTAAGAGCCAAATTGGTACCGGGTACCGTAGAACTCCCTGTCAACGAAAAGAGAAGCATTAAATGAGAATCAGGAAGCAGGCTTCAAGTTGGCCTGAAACCGGCTCCTGGTGAGAGTTGATGATTTAAGAAAAGCCTATGTATGAAAGGCTCCAATGTGTGAGTGTTGTAGATGGTGCCACCCATGCCCAAAAGGATAGTGTGGAGAGTAGTGGAAACTCCTTGGATGGTGCAGATATCTTCATGCTGTTCCTGTGCGGCACTAAGCTGGTCGGCTAGTGTCTTCACAGCCTCACTTAACTTCATCTCAACAACAAAGATGTTACGTGTACTGAGGTCTCTGAGATCTTTTGGTTGGTGCTGTCTGGGGAAGGTGGATCCACTGATGGCTGGCGGTGCTGCTGCAATGCCCCCAGTCTCCCTCAGTTGCCCCTTGCCACTCCGAGGAAACCACCCCACCCCACTCCATTCTTATTTCGTTGTTTTTTGCCTTCTGTTGTTTGCAGAGATGGAGGAGACCAGCATAGCATTTGAATGGCTGGAGGCAATCCGTTTCTGTCTGATAAGCAGGGAAAAAAGAGCAACAAACAACAGCTAATTACTAGGCAGCATGATCAAGGGAGGGGTTATGTAAGTGCCCGCACCAGGCAATCCCTCCGCGCAAACACATGAACAAGTTAGTGTACGTCAGGGGGGTTGTGTGCCGTGGCACCCAGACCCGCACTTTGACTGCTGTATTCCTTTATTAAGGAAGTTGTATTCCTTTATTTCATAAAACTCTGGCTAGTGTGAGTACAAATTGAAAGCCTTTCCTTAATGCACGCTGGTGTTTTCCAGTGTAGACTTTTACGTCTACTTTTACCATGGTGTTATGCACTGCTCACGTTATTATTGCCTGCCGACTGTCATGACCAGCAGCTGTATCAGTCAAAGTACAAGATAGATAGCGCCACCAATCCCCGAACCAAACATGTGCCTCTGCTAGAGGGGCGTGACACGACAGTGGAGTTCATCCTGCTAATCAGTGTGGTAGCCTCAGTGCTTCAGCTATACTGGGACTCATTCCGTTACAACTAGATACGCACTGGCGTTGCAGTTTGCAGTTCTTTCCTGGCATGCAGAAGGTGTGCAAAGTATAAAAAGAAAGCATACGCAAAGGCCAAAAGGTAAAGGAAAAGTAAAAGTCCACACTGGAAGTCACCAGCGTGCATTAACGAAAAGCTCTCAACTAGTGCTCACACTAGCCAGAGCCCCACTGAAAGACGAAAAAGAGAAACAACAGAGACTAATGAGGATCCGGCGGGTTGTCAGCCATGCGATCCGGCCTGCGCCTAGCCCTCCTGAAGCCAGCCGCTCTACCAGCAACCCCCCTTCCAGATCCCCCCATTATCACTGTTGCTGTTGTTTGTGTATTTTGTGTCTTGTTTTTGTGATCTTGTTAAATTTTTTTTGCATGGCAGTGTAGTTTAGTAGCTAGTTGGTGCACTTTGTGCGTGGGGATGCCCATGTTTAGTAGAGGGGTTATGGTGTACTGATTGTAGATAGTGCCCCCGACTTCAAGAAGTATAACATGAAGTGTAACTTTGTTGTTCGAGAGATGCCTCAGAGGCTCCTTGTTCGTAGACGCTGGATAAGACTTTGATGTTGGTTGTGTGCTATTTCTAATGTCTGTTGCGGGTTTATGTTTGAGCAGAATTTGAATTATACAAGATGTATGTCTCTGTCCCTAGTGGTAATCTGTTTGGGATCCAAGTGCCTGCCTCTTCCCTCAATGGGCATAACTAACACGCCATCTGGACGGCTTTAATGTCTAGTTGGAAGGCAAGAGCAAAAGGTACGAAATGTAGAAGGTATGAAACGTAGGCACTAGACACAGGTACACACAGGCTTTCTTTCTTTTTCGTGCTTGACCTTCATGTACACGTTTTGCCCTTCTTGCCATCAACCTGGTTGCCCCCCCTACTTTCTTCCACTTCTTCCAGCCTGCCTCTCTTGCTTCTATCTTGTTTTGTAACTTTCGGGGTTGTTCATCCTCGTAGTGAGTTTGCTATCTCCCCTTGACCAACGTAAGCAAGAAAAAAACAAATACTTATACCATGCAAATACCTGCATATACACTAAAATTGGCGCCATAAGAACACTACCAGCATGGCTGCTCCCTGAGCAACCAGAGAGTGACAAAGCCTCCTCTTCTCTTTTCGTTATGCCAAGCATAACCTACTAAACTACATTATGTGCCGATACTTCATGCCCATGGGAAGCTTGGCAGAATAGTTCTCTTTTCTTTCCATCTGGAAAGACGATATCAAAATGATTATTTAGTAGCCCTTTCTTTTTGTGTTAAGGAGCTTAAAATTTCTTTCTAAACCGCTAAGACTCCTTTGCTTAGTTTGGTTTTCACTAGGTATTTGTGTAATATTCTCTCTTTCATTGAGTGCACAATACACACAAAAGGGAAAGCAAAAACTCCGTAATCCTGAATAAAGGAGTAGTTCGATCTAGTTAGTAACTAAGTGGTAGAGGGCATGGACTGAGTGCGCTGATCTGGACTTTGCTGCAGTGATGGCATCGAGCATTTTCGGTCCTCGCCCCGGTCGTGCTGCTGCAGCAGCTGGGGCGGTCGATGCTGTTTGCCATACGTGCTGGATTGCTCTGCCAGTCCGTTCCCTCTAGGCTGCTGCTGCTGCTGATGCTCTTGACATCGGTGATGCTTTTGCTCCTGCTCTTCGATTTCTGTTTGCTGCCCGCAACACTTGTCCTGCCCGCCTAAATTGATGTGTATGCAGTAATCGCTTTGGTCAGGCAGCTGTGCTGCCATCTCAGCTGCATTGCGCTCTGTGACCAACCCATGTTCGCCATGCTGTGGTAAAAACAGGGCCTCGACATGATGCTGCTCTTGCTGTGCGTGTTGTTGTGTGTGCTGCTCTTGTTGCGTGTGCTGCTGCTGTTGCTGTGTGTGCTGTGTGTGCTGCTGCGTGTGCTGCTCTTGTTGCGTGTGCTGCTGCTGTTGCTGCGCGTGCTGTGTGTGTTGCTGCGTGTGCTGCCCTTGCTGTGTGTGTTGCTGCTGGTGCTGCCCTTGCTGTGTGTGTCGCTGTTTGTGCTGCTCATGTTGCGTGTGCTGCTGCTGGTGCTGCGTGTGCTGTGTGTGCTGCTGCGTGTGCTGCTCTTGTTGCGTGTGCTGCTGCTGTTGCTGCATATGCTGTGTGTGTTGCTGCGGGTGCTGCCCTTGCTGCGTGTGTTGCTGCTGGTGCTGCCCTTGCTGTGTGTGCTGCTGCGTGTGCTGCTCTTGTTGCGTGTGCTGCTGCTGTTGCTGCGCGTGCTGTGTGTGTTGCTGCGTGTGCTGCCCTTGCTGCGTGTGTTGCTGCTGGTGCTGCCCTTGCTGTGTGTGCTGTTGTTGTAACATGCCTTCCTGCTGCTGCAGTTGCATATTTCGCTGCCCCTCCTGATCTCTTCCTGCATGCTGTGATTGCCGCTGCTGCTGCTGCTGCTGCTCTTGTTTCTGTTGTTGCTGCTGCTCTGGCTGCAGCTGTGACTGCTGCTGATGGGGCAGCGGCTGTGGCTGCTTTAGCTGCGGCGACTGCTGCTGATGGGGCAGCGGCTGTGGCTGCTTTAGCTTCGGCGACTGCTGTTGTTGCTGCTGCTGTGCCCCCGGCAGAAGGGAGCGTTTTGGTGGTGTTGTCGCGACAGGCGACAATTTAACAGGGGGATTCACGGCATCCACAGGCGGTGGTAGAGCTACAGTGACAAAGGGTGGTGCTCTGCTCGATGGTGGGAATGTGGCTGTCAAGGGGGGCGCTTTCTTTGCCGAAGAGAGAAATCCGCCATTAGGGTTGACTGCGTAAATCAGAGGTTGGTATATAAGTGTACGGCAATTTGAATAGGTGATCAATTGAATAGGTGGCCAAGGGTTGAATAAGTGGCCAAATGTTGAATAAGTGGCCAAGGATTGAATAAGTGACCAAATGTTGAATAAGTTTTAAAGGATTGAATAAGTGGCCAAATGTTGAATAAGTGGCCAAGGATTGAATAAGTGGCCAAATGTTGAATAAGTGGCCAAATGTTGAGTAAGTGGTAAAGAATTAAATAAGTGGCCAAATGTTGAATAAGTGGCCAAGGATTGAATAAGTGGCCGAGGATGAATAAGTGGCCAAGGATTAAATAAGTGGTAAAGGATTGAATAAGTGGCCAAGGATTGAATAAGTGGCCAAATGTTGAATAAATGGCCAAGATGAGGGACACCGAATCGAACGTCAGAAGTGCGGGCTTGGATTGGAAGCGGTATATAGGTGTACAGCAATTTAAAGTGGCCAAGATGAGGGACACCGAATCAAACGTCAGAAGTACGGTTTTGGATTGGAAGCGGTTTATAAATGTACAGCAATTTAAAGTGGCCAAGATGAGGGACACCGAATTGAACGTCAGAAGTGCGGTCTTGGATTGGAAGCGGTTTATAGGTGTACAGCAATTTGAAGTGGCCAAGATGAGGGACACCGAATCGAACGTCAGAAGTGATTTTGAATTGGAGGCCAGATGTAACATATGAACTGGTGTGCCCCAAAACAGACGGTCAGGACGCCAAGGCAGAGCAGGGTTAAGTGTTCAGTGGAGAGGAACAATGCAGAGACAGAGGGTGGGAGGATCAAGGATGAAAATTGTCATGTGAACATCCCTTTGATGAAGGACGAGCTGGGTGTCTTACTTTTGTAATGTTGTAGACACAGCACAAAGATAATGAACACCCGCACGTTGTGCTGGTGACAAGTACAGTGTCTAAGCCGGTACGGCTTAATCATTCATGGCACGTGTGGTGCCACAGCAACTGTCTGACCAGTAAAACCACAGGCATACATTCAGACACAGACGCACGCACCTGATGACGCACCACCATGCCGCACCACCACCGGAGACAAAGGCACTAAGCGAGGTGAGATGGGAGGGGCCACGGTGGGGATTTGCTTGGGAGAGGTGCTGGTGCCGTGCATCCTACTCTGACCCTCTACCTGCTTGCCTCCCAGTCCCTCGCCTCCTAATCCAAAAGCCACACCAGTAGGCCCCTGATCACCACCACCACCACCACCACCACCTCCTTGCCCTGGCTCTGCTTCTTGCTTCACGCTCTGATCTTGTGTGCACTCCGTCCCCTCTTTGTCCGTGTTCCTTGCCTGCCTGCCCTCCCCACCTGACCGCCTCCTTTCCCTTTTTGCCCGGACACCTTGACCAGCATCTCCGGCAACACCCACGCCAGCTGTATTGGCTCTGTGTCCAACGGAAGGCCCTTTCCCTGCTTCGGACGAAGGAGCTGCTGCAGGGAGGTATGTAAGGAACGCTGCTTGTCAAGATGCCTGACACGCTGCTTGAAGGAGGTATGTAAGGAACGCTGCTTGTTAAGATGCCTAACACGCTGCTTGAGGGAGGTATGTAAGGTTCGCTGCTTGTTAAGATGCCTGACACGCTGCTTGAGTGAAATAAGTAAGGTTCGCTGCTTGTTAAGATGCCTAACACGCTGCTTGAGGGAGGTATGTAAGGTTAGCTGCTTATTAAGATGCCTGACACGCTGCTTGAGG
>Ga0307968_1000772_pt1 | contig 24311 bp, 29 predicted proteins | sample OrgLakmetagen650_FD_201834 | JGI IMG/M metagenome (GOLD analysis project Ga0307968, IMG submission 201834) | Saline water microbial communities from Organic Lake, Antarctica - #650 | ecosystem: Environmental > Aquatic > Non-marine Saline and Alkaline > Saline | place: Antarctica: Organic Lake...
TGACGAGGTGGGTCGTGTGTATTTGTGGTGGCTGCGTTTTAGGCTGGAGTTTGAGAATGACGAGGTGGGTCGTGTGTCTGTGTGGTGGCTGCGTTTTAAGCTGGAGTTTGAGAATGACGAGGTGGGTCGTGTGTGTATGTGGTGGCTGCGTTTTAAGCTGGAGTTTGAGAATGACGAGGTGGGTCGTGTGGTTTTGGCTGGCTGCGTTCAAGCTGGAGTTTGAGAATGACGAGGTGGGTCGTGTGTCTGTGTGGTGGCTGCGTTTTAAGCTGGAGTTTGAGAATGACAAGGTGGGTCGTGTGTCTGTGTGGTGGCTGCGTTTTAAGCTGGAGTTTGAGAATGACGAGGTGGGTCGTGTGTGTATGTGGTGGCTGCGTTTTAAGCTGGAGTTTGAGAATGACGAGGTGGGTCGTGTGTCTGTGTGGTGGCTGCGTTTTAGGCTGGAGTTTGAGAATGACGAGGTGGGTCGTGTGTGTGTGGTGGCTGCGTTTTAAGCTGGAGTTTAAGAATGACGAGGTGGGTCGTGTGTGTATGTGGTGGCTGCGTTTTAAGCTGGAGTTTGAGAATGACGAGGTGGGTCGTGTGTTTGTGTGGTGGCTGCGTTTTAAGCTGGAGTTTGAGAATGACGAGGTGGGTCGTGTGTCTGTGTGGTGGCTGCGTCTTAGGCTGGAGTTTGAGAATGACGAGGTGGGTCGTGTGTCTGTGTGGTGGCCGCGTATTAAGCTGGAGTTTGAGAATGACGAGGTGGGTCGTATGTCTATGTGGTGGCTGCGTTCAAGCTGGAGTTTGAGAAAGACGAGGTGGGTTATGTCTATGCGGTGCAATCCGAAATCTGCATATCCACCTGAAATGTGCATATCCATTTTGGACAGTGGTAGCTAGTTTAACAAGCTGGAGTGGTTGAGTGGCAAACTAGACATGTTTTTTCTTCAACGCACCTATATACGCACGCACGCACGCACACAGGTGCACACAAGTGCATACACACAAGCAACACACACATACACGCCTACACACACAACACACACATGCATACGCGTGCACACGCACGCACAAAGGTGCACACATACACACGTGAACCCTAACACACATGCACACACATTCACTTAATACCAGGTGCCCCGTGCGCGCTTGTTGCTGAGCAAAGCCCGTTCAGGCAGTGGTGCTCAGTACCCACGCGTGTGGATGAAGAGCGCCATTGTGGAGCGAGAGCTGGGCAACACAAAAGAGGTAGGGAGTGTGTATGGAGTGCCATGTAGGCATTACAGTGTGTCTCTGTGTGGATGCATGTGTGTGTGTGAGTGTGTGTATGTGTGGATGAAAAGCGTCATCGTGGAGCGAGAGCTGGGCAACACAAAAGAGGTAGGGAGTGTGTATGGAGTGCCATGTAGGCATTACAGTGTGTGTGTCTGTGTGGATACATGTGTGTGTGTATGTTCCTGCGTCACTAACTTTATCAACGCCAATCCCCCTGTGGTCTATACTCTGACAAATAACTCCTGAGCCATACTTTGGTGTTTATTGCAGTGTGTGTGTATGTGCATGTGTGTGTGGTGTGTGTGTGCCTGCGTCACTAATCACAAACTTTATCAACGCAATTCACACCGTGGTTAATATTCTAATAACTCAAATAACTCCTGAGTCGAACTTTGGTGTTTCATGAATGGAATCAGGGCCCTTGTCCTAGCGACCTCACAATTGCATTGGACGCACCGCGTCAGCAAAGCTTACTCTGTATTGTTGCATGTAGGAAAGATCTGCTAAAAATGTGTATATGCTTGCAATGCGCATATACATGGCCCTGGCCAGATTTAAAACTTACTGTGTATTGTTTTGCATGTAGGAAAGCTCTCCTGCTAATAATGTGTATGTTTGCAATGTGCATATACATGGCCCTGGCCACACCTAAGAATGTTATGGGGGCCTTATATGGGGGCCTCGCAGCAATTTGCACACACACACACACACACACACACACACACACATAGACACGTACAAACACACACACACACAAACACACACACACACGTACAAACACACACACACACACACACACACACACACACACATAGACACGTACACACACACACACGTACAAACACACACTCACACACACACAGACACGTACACACGCAACTCACACACACATGCACACACATGCACATATACACAGGAGCGTGGAGCGTGCATTATTAGAAGAGGGTGACGCACACTCACACCTACGCACACTCATGCACATACACACAGGAGCGTGCATTATTAGATGAGGGTGACGCACACTCACACCTACGCACACTAATGCACATACACACAGGAGCGTGCATTATTAGATGAGGGTGACGCACACTCACACCTGCGCACACACATGCACATACACACAGGAGCGTGCATTATTAGAAGAGGGTGACGCACACTCACACCTGCGCACACATGCACATACACACAGGAGCGTGCATTATTAGAAGAGGGTGTTAGACGCTTCCCTACCTTTGAGAAGCACTACCTCATGCTGGGGCAGCTTGAGGAGCGAGAGGGCAGGACAGAGGCAGCACGCTCTGCGTACAGGTGAGTGCATATTAATTGTGTGTGTATTTGTGTGTGGTTGTGTGAGTGGGTGTGGGTGTGGGTGGGTGCGTACAGGTGTGTGCAGATTGATTATGTGTATGTGTGTGTGTGTGGTTGTGTGAGTGGGTGTGGGTGGGTCGGTGTAGGTGTGTGCATGTGTGCATGTGTGCGTGCTTGCCTATGTGTGTGCAGGAGTGGTCTCAGTCGCTGCGTGGCCAGTGTGCCCTGATAGTCCAAATAATTGAACAGCAATACGTTCCGTAATGTGTGTGTGTGTATGTTTGTGAGTATGTGGGCTTGTGTGTTTGTGCAGGAGTGGGCTCTGTCACTGCGTGGCCCTTATTCAAAAGCATAACTTTCCTTGATTTTTGTGTGTGTATGTTTGTGAGTATGTGGGCTTGTGTGTTTGTGCAGGAGAGGGCTCAATCGCTGCATGGCCAGTGTGCCCTTATTGAAAAGCATAAGTTTCCTTGATTTGTGTGTGTGTATGTGTGCATGTGTGTGTGCAGGAGTGGGCTAGGTCGCTGCATGGCCTGTATTGAAAAGCACCACCTTCCTTGATTTGTGTGTGTATGTGTATGTATGCATGTGTGTTTGTGCAGGAGTGGGCTCTGTCACTGCGTGGCCCTCACTCAAAAGCACAACTTTCCTTGATTTTGTGTGTATGTGTGCATGTGTGTGTGTGTGTGTGTGTGTGCAGGAGTGGGCTCTGTCACTGCGTGGCCCTTCATTCAAAAGCACAACTTTCCTTGATTTTGTGTGTATGTGCATGTGTGTTTTTGCAGGAGTGGGCTCTGTCACTGCGTGGCCCTTCATTCAAAAGCACGACTTTCTTTCATTTTGTGTGTATGTGTGCATGTGTGTGTGTGCAGGAGTGGGCTCGGTCGCTGCATGACCAGTGTGCCCCTATGGACCAGTGCGGCCCGATTGGAAGAGGGCGTGCACAACCTAGCCAAAGCGCGCGCGCTGCTCGAGCAGGTATGTGTGTGAATGTGTGTGTGTGTGTGTGTGTGTGTGTGTGTGTGAATTTGTGTGTGGATTTGTGTGTGTGCCTGATTGGAAGAGGGCGTGCACAACCTGCTCAACCTAGCCAAAGCGCGCGCGCTGCTCGAGCAGGTGAGTGTGTGTGTATGTGTGTGCGCGTGCATGTGTGATGTGTGTGTGTTCGTGGTGGTGGTGGGAGGAGCATTTGCATGTATGCTTTTACCTGTACTGTGCTCATCGCCCTATGAAGCCACCACGCAACAGCTTATGTGGTGTGTGTGCGTGCATGCGTGCGTGCGTGCGTGTGTGTATGTGCGTGTGTGTATGTGCGTGTGTGTGCGTGTGTGCGTGTGTGTATGTGCGTGTGTGTATGTGCGTGTATGTGCGTGCGTGCGTGTGTGTGCGTGTTAACTGCAGATGTGTTACAGGATCGCCTACGCTTTGTCAAGAATCAGCTGGCTCTTGCATGCTACCTTTGATTCTTTAGATTGCAGGCAGTGTGCGCTCAAACCTAAAATGCTGCAAACATGATGCAGGGCCGTTTACGCTCTCCCAAGAACCAGTGGCTGTGGCTTGCTAGCCTGCGAATGGAGCTCAGAGCAGGCAACGAAAAGGCAGCAGAGAACGTGCTGGCTAAGTCACTACAGGTATGGCGTGTATCTTGTGTGTGTGTGTGTGTGTTTGTGTGTGTGTGTATGTGTGTGTGAATTAAAGTGGTGAATTGTTTTAACGAAAGGCAGGTAGTGAGAAGGTAGCAGAAAACGTGCTGGCTAAGTCACTACAGGTATGGCGTGTATCTTGTATGTGTGTATGTGTGTTTGAGTTAAGGTGGTGAATTGTTTTGACGAAAGGCAGGCAGCAAGAAGGTAGCAGAGAACGTGCTGGCTAAGTCACTTCAGGTATGGCGTGTGTGTGTGTATCTTGTGTGTGTGTATGTGTGTGTGAGTTTAGGTGATGAATAGTTTTAAAGAAAGGCAGGCAACGAAAAGGCAGCAGAGAACGTGCTGGCTAAGTCACTACAGGTATGGCGTGTGTGTGTGTGTGTATCTTGTGTGTGTTTGTGTGTATGTGTGTGAGTTAAGGTGGTGAATTGTTTTAACGAAAGGCAGGTAGCAAGAAGGTAGCAGAGAACGTGTTGACTAAGTCACTACAGGTATGGTGTGTGTGTATCTTGTGTGTGTATGTGTGTTTGAGTTAAGGTGGTGAATTGTTTTAACGAAAGGCAGGTAGTAGGTGAGAAGGTAGCAGAGAACGTGCTGACTAAGTCACTACAGGTATGGTGTGTGTGTGTATATCTTGTGTGTGTATGTGTGTATGTGTGTGAGTTAAGGTGGTGAATTGTTTAAATAAAAGGCAGGTAGTGAGAAGGTAGCAGAAACCGTGCCGGTTGTGTCAGGTAGGGGCATGCGTTTCATGGCACAAGGGAGCAAGCAAGGTGCTATCCCTTGTTCCATATATATATGCATATAGGGTTGGCCAGAACCATGTATATACGGTGTACATACGGTATTTCTGGCAAGGAAACTACCAAACATACGGTCATATACGGTGTATATATACGATTCTGGCCAACCCTACATATATACGGCTCGCTATGTATGGAATGAGGGAGCAAGCATGGTGGGCAAGTGGTTACAGACAAGGCATTTATATACTTATATTTTTATTATACTTAGTATAAATTTACTAGAACAGGTATGTATGGAATGAGGGAGTGAGCAAGGTGGGCAAGTCTTTATAGATGGGGTGGTGTGCGGGATCATTGTGGTGCTCATGTGTGTAGGGTTGGTCAGAACCATATATAGATACGGTGTGTACACGGTATGTTGGGCAGGCAAGATACCAGATATACAGTCATATACGGCGTTTATGTACGATTTTGGCCAACCCTACATGTGTGCGTTGCTGTAGATGTGCAATAGACAAGTGAAGGCAACAAGGATGAACGATAGGATGTAAATGCCTCGTTCCTTTGGTAGGGTTGGCCAGAACCGTATAAATATATACACCGCATATGGCCGTAAATTTGGTGATTTCCCTGCCAGGAATATCGTATATACACTGAATCTATGGTTCTGGACAACCCTACTCTCGTGTCTTTTGTGATGTGCTTGGTTGCAAAAACAGCTTACAGGCATGGACTGCTGATGATGACATGCACACCCACGCACACACACACACACACACAAACGTGCACACACAGGAGTACCCCACTTCAGGCATGGACTGCTGATGATGACATGCACGCCCACACACGCACACACACACACGCACACGCACACACACACACACAAACGTGCACACACAGGAGTGCCCCACTTCAGGCATGGACTGCTGATGATGTCATACCCGCCCACACATGTACACACACACAAACACAAACACAAACACACACATGCAAACAATTTTGTGGCGGCCATGCAGTCATATGGACCTGCGTCAGGGCATGATATTGTTCAGGCATCACTTGAAATTCAAGGGATTGTATGGATCTGCGTCAGAGCATATGCACTCTAAGCTTACCTTGAACCCTGACCCTAATACACATACACACACGCATACACACATGCACACACACACACAGGAGTGCCCCACCTCAAGCGTGCTGCTATCGAAAGACACACACACATACACACACGTACACACACATACACACACACGCACACGCACACACACAGGAGTGCCCCACCTCAGGCGTGCTGTTATCGGAAGCCATTAAAATGGCTCCGCGCCCCGCACAGAAAGCCAAGAGCACTGACGCCCTCAAGAAGAATGCAGCAGACCCTTACATCCTTGTCACCATCGCTGACCTGTTTTGGCGAAACAGAAAAGTGGACAACGCGCGCAGCTGGTTCAAGAGGTGGGTTTGTGTGTGCATGTGTGTGCGTGTGTGTGTGTGTGTGCTCTTGAGTGTGGCTGCATATGTACGTATGTTGCTGTGTGGGGGCGCTTATTAGTGTGTGTGTGTGTGTGTGTGTGTGTGTGTGTGTGTGTGTGTGTGTGTGCTTTTGAGTGTGTGTGTGTATGTGTGTGTGCATAATTCTGGACAGCTCACTTTTGTAATTCGTTTTGGACCAAATTTGCTCTTCTTGCATACCAATCTCCCTGCTGCACTTTTGTTCAGAGATCGCTCCCCTGCAACTAGTGGCGACCTCCAAAGAACTCATATTTGGTCGTTGTTTTTGACCAATCAGCTACAGTATTCTTCCCACAAATTAACTACCCCACCGCACTTTTGTCTCGCAGGTCGCTCACCTCGGACCCTAAGATAGGCGACCACTGGGCCACCTGGATCCGTTTTGAGCTACAGTTTGGGAACCCAGACACCCAGGCTGCTGTGACGGGGCAGGTGCGTGCATGTGTGTGTGTGCGTGCGTGTGTGTGTGTCTGTGTGTGTTCGTGCGAGTATGTGACGCAAGGTGCAGCTTGTATCGCACGCCCATAAATTGAGGCACACAGGCTGCTAAGACAGGGCAGGTGCGTGCATTTGTGTGCGTGTGTGTCTGTGCGTACGTGTGTGTTTTCGTGCGAGTGTGTGACGCAAGGTGCAGCTTGTATCGCATGCCCAGAAATTGAGACACACAGGCTGCTAAGACAGGGCAGGTGCGTGCAATTATGTGCGTGTGTGTCTGTGCGTACGTGTGTTTTTGTGCGGGTGTTACGCAAGGTGTAGCTTGTATCGCATGCCCAGAAATTGAAACACACAGGCTGCTGTGACGGGGCAGGTGCATCCATTCGTGTGTGTGTGTGTGTGTGCAGGTGTGTGTGTGGGTGGGTGGGTGGGTGTATGCATGTTATGGGACGCAAGGTGCAGCTTGTATTACATGCTCAGGAATTGAGACACAAAGGCCGCAGTGTCAGGAATGTGATTTTGTCATGTTTTTTCGTCATGTGTGAGATGCAAGGTACGTCGACTTTGAGAATCGTTTTGTGCCCCTAAAATTGTTGCCCTTTACCCTGTCATGTGTATCACCATACACACACATGCATACACACAAACAAACATGCACCTACACACATACACATGCACGTACTCACACACACAAACTCATATGCATACACACACGCACACACGTACACACATATGTTTATGTACACATATACACACAAACATGCACACACATGCTTATGTACACACACACACACACACACATACATGCACGTCCAGTGTGTGGAGGTGGAGCCCAACCGAGGCGAGCTGTGGTGCCGAGTGGCCAAGAACCCCAAAAACGCGCACGACAAAATGGAGGTGCTGCTGAAAAAGGTGGGTTGGGGCATGGTGTGTGTACGTGGGTGTGGTTGGGTGGATGGGTGGGATGTATGACTAGGGTTGGCCAGAACCATGCATTTATACGTATGAACGGTGATTTTTGGTTATAAGGAGGTTGGCTAAAACCATATAGCAATGGTATATACGGTGTACGTACGGACGGTCTTTTTGGGTTGTAAGTAGGATTTGCCAGAACCAAACATTCGTACGTATGTGCGGTGTACGTACGGTAGTTTAAGCACAGAGAATTCTCATACACACGGTCATAAACGGTAATTTAAGCACAGAAAATTTTCATACACACGGTCATAAACGGTAATTTAAGCACAGAAAATTTTCATACACACGGTCATAAACGGTAAGTTAAGCACAGAGAATTCTCATACACACAGTCATAAACGGTAATTTAAGCACAGAAAATTTTCATACACACGGTCATAAACGGTAAGTTAAGCACAGAGAATTCTCATACACACAGTCATAAACGGTAATTTAAGCACAGAAAATTCTCATACACACGGTCATTAACGGTAATTTAAGCACAGAAAATTCTCATACACACGGTCATAAGCGGTGTGTATATATGGCTCTGGCCAACCCTGTGTATGAGTGCTTTGAATAAAAATGAATGAAAATGTCTGAGAGCCTGTTACTGCAAGGACAATACTAGGCAGAGGCAACATAATAGCTGGCAGGGGGATATATGCCCATGAACAGGCGCACGTGCCTTTGTGTGTGCGTGATGCGTGTCTGATATTGCAGGTGGCCGTGGAGCAGGCAGCAATTGAGAGGCAGGTGTTGGCATGTGTTCATTTATAGGCACACATACTTGCCTGTGTTTGTGTTTGTGTGCTTTTGCAGGTGGCAGTGGAGCAGGCAGCGATTGAGAGGCAGGTGTTGGCATGTGCCCGTTTATAGGCACACAAACTTGCCTGTGTTTGTGTTTGTGTGCTTTTGCAGGTAGCAGTGGAGCAGGCAGCGATTGAGAAGCAGGTGTTGGCATGTGCCCATTTATAGGCACACAAACTTGCCTGTGTTTGTGTTTGTGTGCTTTTGCAGGTGGCAGTGGAGCAGGCAGCAATTGAGAAGCAGACAGGCGATGCGCGTTTGGAGGTCAAAGGAGGGCCTTCAGGGTCGGCAGCTGCAGGGCCTTCTGGCGACACAGGTATACATAGATGTGTCACTCGTAAAAAAAAAAATAGAATTTGACACAGGTATACGTAGATGTGTCACTCGTAAAAAATAAAGTAAACAGAACTTGAAAAACAAAAGTAAACAGGATTTGCCGCGGCCTTACTTGCTTTGCACTCATTATAATAGCAGTGATGTGCATAGGCTTAGTTGTGTGCTATATATGTAGGGTTGGCCAGAACCGTATATATACGCCGCATATGACCGCATATTTGGTGATTTCCCAGCCAAAAATACCGTATACGCACCGTATGTATATGGTTCTGGCCAACCCTATATATATGCATATGGAACAAGGGATAGCACCAGAGGGGGCCAACGGAGCTAATGTCCTGAAATGTGACTTTTTGATGCAAATCATGTTTGAATTATATAACTAGATGGTTTATGAAGTTTGGGGCCAAAAAGACCAACCCAGTGGTCGGGACAGAAATCAAGCTCAAATTTTGGCACTGAGTTTCCACATTACAGGCCACCACGCCCCAACCAGGGCCTTTTTTCGTCCCAAAACAAGACAGGAGGACTTCCTTTATGATACCATATCATCCTGGGTTTTGCACCTTTATGGCACCCCTTTTGTTGATTTTCTTTAAGGGCCAAAATGGAGTTTCTGACCAACTACTGGGTCATTTCACTCCTATTTTGTTGCAATGGTATTTATTCATCAAAAGAACACCATTTAAATAAAAATGACCCATATTGGTGCAGTAGGTGGTGAGTTCTGGCGGATTGGCAGTGAAATGTTGGGTTCACGCCGCGGGCAATTCGGCATGTGTGATCTAGCTGGCAACATTTAAGCTCAGGTGCTATCAGCTACCTCTGGGTACTGAGCTTGATTGTTGCCAGCTGGGGCGCCCATACTCAGTTCACATTTCAAAAGTATGCCTTTTTCAGGATTTCGTCGATCCCCTCTGGGATAGCACCGTATGTTTATGGTTTTGGCCAATCCTATATATATTTAACAAAGGGCCTTCAGGGTCGGCAGCTGCAGGGCCTTTTGGCAACACAGGTAGGTATATGAAAATTTGGAAACGCATGATAAAAGTAAACAGGATTTGCCACGGCTCTACTTGTTTTGCCACCGCTGTTTTGCATCTATCTAAAGAAAAATGACGTGGCTAAGCTGAGCAGCTGTGTAGTATAACGAAAGGACCTGGTGACTCAGGCAGGTCCAATTAAATATGGAATATGTAAAAACAATTTGCTGCGGCTCCACGCTTGTCTTACACCAAAGTAACAAATGACAGCAATTCCTACCAACCAAATTAGAATGACAGCAAATCCTACCAACCAAATTAGAATGACAGCATCTCCTTGGCACTCCCGATCGTGAAGACAGGGCCTCATTGGACCAAGGGGCAGAACGGAACCATTTCTAGGAGGGGGGGGCTGTAAAAATCATCTCTAGGAGGTTGCATAATTTGCAAACCGCATGTTTTCAAACTGCGTGTCTTCTGGGGATGAAGTTGAGTGCAAGTATACATAAATGTGTCTTATTTCTTTAACTTCAGTTCTTACACTCCTTTGACCCTGCCTTTACTAGCACAGATGCAAGCAGTAGAGATTAATTATTGCAGATGCCGCGAATATATAAGCAGGGTTGGCCTAAACCGTGTATATGTCTGGCACAAAGCATACGCGCTCTCTCTCTCTCTTTCTCTCTCTCTCTCTCTCTCTCTCTCTCTCTCTCTCTTTCAATCTTATGTATACATACTTCTGCAATCATGCTTGTCGATTGCAAGTGCCAAGGCACGAGTGGATTCCGAATATGTGTGATTGTCAATTGCGGGTGCCAATAAGGCACAAGCAGTTGCTGACGCAGATGCAAGCAATGCAGGAATAAGAACTAAATGGCACGGTGCGTTTACTGTTCAAAGCACATTGTGTGGTTGATTGCAGGTGCCAAGCCACAAGCGGATACTGACACGCTTGCAAGCAAAGCAGAAGTAAGAGCCTATCGGCATGATGCTTTCTTTAAACTCCATTACGTGGCCAATTGCAGGTGCCAAGCCACGAGCGGTTGCAGACGCAGATGCCAAGACAGAGGCGCTAATGGAGGGCAAGAGGGAAGATGGCGATGGGGTTAAGATGGAAGAGGGATGACATGTGTGTGTGTTTAATGTTGTGTGTATGTGTGTGTGTGTGTGTTGTGATGTCCTTACAGGAGCGCAGAAGGGATGCAGCAACCCGTGTGTACAAGTAGCAAAGTACGGACAGTGCCTACCTTCTTTTTCTCTCTCCCTGTGTAGCATTACGCACGAAGCTGGCTGGCCTGGAGAAGGAGGGCACTGCAAATGATAGGAAAGAGGCACAGCAAGTGCATATGTAGATACACAGCAAGTGCATGTGTAGATACGCAGCAACTGCATGTGTAGATAAATAGCATCTGAATGTGTAGATGCACAGCAACTGCATGTGTAGATACATGGCAACTGCATGTGCAGATACATACGTTGTTGCACACGATGTTGCTGGGGTGCAGGCGTAGATGAAACTCATTTCTTAGAGGCTTAGGCCATGTCTCCACCACGCAATGAGGTTATTTTGTAGAATACTCTGCACTGTGTTGTACTATAATTGGGGAGCATTAGTCCCTGCCAGATATTTCTTGCTTTGCGCGATAGAATGTACGACGTACAGATTAAAGCTTTGCTGATGCCCTTCATTCAATTAAAATCACACCTCAGGCAGGAGGAGAGAGATGTGGAGTAAATCCACTCCCTATCTCCTTAATGGTTACAATGGGGGGTGACCTTCAGCCAGGTTGTTTGGCTGATCGGCTGCTGACTGGTCTCGGCCAGCCACAAATAAATCCATAAGCTCAGAAAGAAAAAGAAAAATTGTTTTGTTCTGCTGAGAAAGGAAATCATGAACAAGTTGGTTGTTGACCTGTTGCAGCAAAAAGGGTTGGGCTGCTGAAAAGTCCTCAAAAAAAGGTGTAAACAGAAAGGAAAAATGTTTCCTCAGCTCACAAACTCGATGATCTTGGCAAAATAAAAGAGCATGCACCTCGTTCTGAACATGTTCATCTTCACCAGGACACTGGTCACATACGCAAGAACCATCTTCAAGCCACGCTGCCGCCTCGACTTTCAAAGTATGCGCACGCAAGCGGAATCTACTGACATTGCGCATAACATGTTTGGACAGATCAAGATGGAGATACCGTGGTACAATAGTCGGCATACGCTCATTTCTAGAAAAAGGGGTGGCAAACCAAGAATGATAAGTGGCCAGTTTGTTGTTGTGCGTGTTGGGTCCACCAACTCAGCGTCTCTCCAAACACCTCTCATCCTATGCTTCAAATCTGCAGTGAACTCCTCTTGCATGGGAATAGCACGCCCAGTTTGAACAGCTCGTACGTACAACTCGCGTACGCTCAGCAATTGAGCTGTCCAGTAGGCACTTGAACGAGGCTGTAAATTGAGATCAGCCTGGACTACCCTTCGTAAAGTGTCACTATTGGTATTAAGCATACTATTAAAAAGCTTGACAGCTGACCGAAACCAGTAGGATTGCAACGATTCATTTCCACATTCTCGGAGTACAGCCCAGTTAATGGTAGATCGCTTAACACCTCATGTGCCCTTCAGAAAATGCAAATGAGGCGTAGACAGCGAGCTAGAGAACTCCCTGCCTGCCTACAAAAAAACAGTACCCCATACTTGACTACCATATATACATGCCAGCAGGAATAACATACGTCTTACTAGCGAGCCACAAAGAAGTGTGCGGCTTGTCTGCCAAAGCGTGTTCACGCACAAACCTAGGTATCCTATAGGCAGAGGTGAGAAAAGGCCACTCCCTATCTCCTTAAAGACCGGTCGTGAGGAGTCATGGCACCAGCTAAAGCATGAATATCCATGAAACGACCGTGGACTGTAGGCGTTACTACAAGCAAATCCCAGGAAAACCATACAAGTTATACACGCCACTGATTTAGCATGACAAAGGAAAGGTAAAGCCCTGGGCACCGGGTTCTGCAATCCCCTCCGCCACATAAAGGAAAGGATACAGCAATAACGCCGGCCAGGAGAGTTGCAGGCTTGCTTGAACTGGGCTCACTCCTGAAGAATCTGGTAACAGCACTGGAGAGAAAGCTAGGGGATTCATACAAGGGGTGTAATGGCAAAATCGAGAAAGTGCAAACAGGTCTCTGCGATTTGCTTACTTCAGGTGAGGTAAGGTAAGGTAAGGTTACATCACTATATATGCCTCAAAGGACATATCAGCGGAAGCTTGGCAAAAGTCTGAAACCACACCTGGCTAAACAAAAGAAACGGTAGCTAGAGGAAGCATGAAACAGATGTATGAAGCTTGGAAAAGTCTGAAACACACCTGGCACCTGGCTAAACAAAAGAAACAGTAGGTAGAGGAAATATGAAACAGATGTATGTAGAAGAGAAAGTGTATAGAGAAAGAGAACGTTTGTTTTAATGAAGCGCGAAGAGAAGGCATCAAGATTACGAGAAGTAGCTTATCACATGTCTCAGGTAAGGTAAGGTTACATCGCTATATATGCCTCAGGGGCATTTTGCTTAATCAATGAATCAAAACCTTGCCCTACCCTCAGGAAAACACACAGAATCCATTCCGGTCAAAAGAAGGACCATACAAGGAGAAACCCTTTCCCCTCTTCTTTTTCTGATCTATATGGAGCCACTTCTACGGTGGCTCCATGTAGGAGGAAAAGGATATGGGCATGGTTGTACAAAGGACATACAACTTCAAACAGATCTAGAGAGCCTAGCCAATAGAATTAGCAGCGGAGCCTTTGCTGGTGACCTCATCTATCTTAGCACCAAAATAGCAGATCTACCCGCACAAGCAGAAAGCTGTCCCTTTACTCAGACTGGGCTGCTCTCATTGTCTCAGGGAAAAAGACAAAGGTGACAGTCCTAATCCACAATGCAGACATGTACGGGAACACGAACAAAGAAGATTTGCTAATGAAGCATCTCAAAGGTAAAATTGTCGTCAAGGACAAGCGACACAAATACATCTGGTCTATTGAGTCTTTTGCATACCTAAGAGTGCAGCTAACAATGAACCTAAACTGAAAACACATCCACCTGACAAATTATCATCATACGCTTCATCGAGGCAAACCTGTGATGTCATGATGTCACACCAGGCCTGGCAATATTCTTTTCCTGTCACGCCATGCACGGCCGTAGAACTTGATCTCTGGGACCAAATGATTGCTCGTGTGCTTATCAAAAACTATAAGCTACCTAGGTCCTTTCCTAGAGCCATGCTCAAAGAAGACTTACACAACTTTGGCATGGGCCCATCTGTGGTTGTCAAATACTATAGCCGGTCTACAAATGCTCTGATTGATAGCCTCTGTGATACGAAGTCAAGGCGTGGCAGAATATCACTAGCTTAGCTGGAAAAGCAGACATGCTCTCTGACACAGCTCACATTTGGGACACTAGGATCTCAGTCGCCTGGCTACATAAAAACTAGCTCAAGTACAATATACGGACAGGACAACTCATTAATGTACATATAAGCCAAATGCGCCTGGTCAAAGGCATCAATAAAACGCTCTTACTCAACGTCTGAATTAAGCTTACCATCAGTAGGGTATTCCTAGGTGGAATAGCTCCCTCTTCTTCATTTTTCAAGCTAGTGCTAGCCATAACACAGCCCCTCGTGGCACTGGGCATACACAGTCTGCATGAACTCGCAGAACAAAATGGCACGCACATAATGACTGGCATGAAACTGAAAGGGTATATGGAAGCAGGATAGTGAAAGAAAAACAACTAGTTGCTCTAAATAGACTAACAACCCTGGTGAATGAAGAGTTTGATCCTGCTGAGGCAGAAAACATAGCCAAACAACTGCTCGGCCACAAGAGCAAGGAAACATGCATATATGTAGAGAAAATAATTATTAACGCCAATACTGCCCAGATAACTATTGGACTCAAGCAACAACACACTAGATGCATTGCCTGCCACCTGGACATGGGAAAATATTCCTGAGCTCCGCCACCAAGCACTACACCCAACAGAAACCAGCCCAACACGCGTACCATTTAGGCAGGCCGAATAACCATCAAAACACCTTAGCACCTTCACACACAAACACACAAGCAACACAACTCTGTACAAATCTAAGAATGCGCTTCTTATACGTGGAGCAAGCGTCTAACGAAGAGGAAGGAACGGTAATAACTTATGTCTATCATATAACCGACACTCCACAGACGTGCTCTGGCAATACAAGAGAGATTATGCAAAAAAGTAGGCGAACAAGTCGGGGGCACCCAAAGTTGTAAACCAGATGTTTGAGTTTGACAACGACATTAACATAGTAACTGACTGGCAAAAGAAGGCAAGGGCTCAAGGTGATTGGCAAATACCAACATCCCAGGAGCAGCAGTATTTGGTCCACTGGAAGCCTAGTGCCATTGAGAAATGGGCCCTTCAATACCATATAAAAGCATCCTATAAATAGAGTTGGTCAAAACCATATATATACGGTGCATATACGGTATTTTTGGCAGGGGAATCACCAAATATACGGCCATATACGGTGTATATATACGGTTCTGGCCAACCCTACCTGTATCATAATGATCATATAATTGATGCGGGTTGGCCAACACCATACATACATACATATATACGGTGTACACACGACATTTCTGGCAGGGAAATTACCATACGTACGGTTATGTACGGTGCATATATACGGTTCTGGCCAACCCTACCTAAACATAATTTGCAAGGACCACCTCCAGTACAAGAGGCAGCGCTTGACAACGAGTAATACGACACCCCTAGCCAACCGGCATAAGCAAAGGACTGGCTGATAAGTCACACTTCCCAAGTTCCAGACCCTCCCAGAGGTGACATGTGTGTACGGCATAGATAGAAAATGCTCCGGCACCATCACCCATCAGCGCCTCAGCATTTTACAGGATGCATACAACTCTGCTCGTCATCGAGGTACACACGCCCTGCTAAATCCCCCTGTCCAAGACCTTGCAACGGAAATTTGACTACTTCTTAGACTCCCACGACTTTCAATGACAGGCAACAATACCAAGGCTGAATGCTCACATTATTGGGCTCAGCCCACCCATTACATGACAGCCTTTTGCAACCACGCCCTGCTCGCAAAAGAAAGAATGGCCTTTTCTCTAGTTCACCAAATTCTCCATCTGCCACCCGATGTATGACGATAAGCACAAGCTCAAAGTAGTGCAACACGCAACCGCATCTGTCTCAGATAACCAAGAGGCAACATGAATCTTCCTGCTGCTCCCAAACTGGATGTAATATAGCACCAATGCTTTTCGAAAAGGAATTCACAAAACGTGCACGCCAGACAACAAGGATGTTTGCACTATCCTTGGAAATGTTCCAAAGGCAAAAGTGCGCTACATGCCACTTCTTACCAACAAAGCAAAACACACCCATGCCAGGAGCAACATGGGGCATGCCCATCCTGGTATTCTTAAACAAAGCTTCCAGAGATCAACATATTACACATCTTGGTTAGAAAACAAGACCTAACACCAGAGGCAGTTTGAAATTCTAGAAACGCAAGCACCAAACCTTTCTGGAACCGCCAACTGAAAGGATACTGCCAAGAATGGCAAAAATATGTAGGCTCCGATCCCCAAAAACTTAAGAAACACAGTTATCGATGCAAATATTGGTGACATAAGCGATAAAAAAAAACAGCCAGGTCTTCTCCCATCATTTTTTTTTTTTTTTTTTTTGGTGGGGGTTGTTACACGGTCCTCAGCAAGGGCCTGACAGAATGAAGGAAAAAACCTATAAGACTGGGAAAAGGAAAAAGGAAAACTCCTGCCTAAACAGACAACATGTGCAACAAAAGCGCTTGTTAAAGCTCAAGGCCCAAACTGGAAAGAATGGGCCTTTACAGATGGGAGTGGTATTACGAACAAAGAAAATGGATCTCTTCCATAAAATTCAGTCCACAATTTGCCACAGGAAATACCAAGAACTGATCAAGGAAGGCATTGTCGAGAAATACATAAGTAACTCGCTTTTTGGAAAAATGCTAACGTCACCTCTGGAAGCTAGACGGCACCTACCAATGGTGTATTATCCCATTATCAATATAATAAAATGATTATTAACAGGCACAACGTTGCTGAACGAATGATTTTAAAAGCGATCCAACAAGGCACACAGGGTAGGCAGTCATGAAAAGATGGTATAACAAGGCATTATACGCCCTTCAGAAGAGACACAGATAGGAATGATTCCAACCTGGCTTTAACCTTCCAATCTCAATGCACAACAGCGGCGGAAATTTAGCCAGCCAGATGCAATCATAGTTACCCCGACCCAGCAACCACGCCCCAAACAAAATTCAACAAACACGTATCAAACTAGGTCTGCCAAAAATGCAAGAAGAGCTACCCATACTAACCTAGTAGAGGGCGCTGCCAATGCATACCTCCTGGCTATAAAATTAAGAGACATACAACCAAACAAACGTGATGTGCATTTGATTGAAATAAAGTACTGTGTAGACACTTCTCTTATTCAACAAGCAGACAACACGAGGACAACATAAGCTGTTATTGCCTCGCTTAATACTCGGACATCGTAAAACCCTTCACACCATCCTGCTAGGAGCACAGGCACCATCTACAGCAGCCACACAAGGAACCCACTCCACAGCCTTGGAGTTACTGGTCTACATGCCACAGCACTCATGAAAATTAGCCTACATGCAAACAGATCCTCGAAAAAAAATCATACAGGTAAGGCAAGACATTGAACGCAACCCCTAGCAACACTCCTGGTGGTGTGCAGGCTTCTGCCTCCCAACCACCAGATCCCCACTGAAAAGCTTCTCCTACTTCAATTCTCCAGGTGTAGTGCTGTGTGTCTCTGCATCCATTGGGTGGTGCAGAACACAAACAACATCCTTTCCTAATCCATGCCGGTAGTGTTTACGCTATCTGCGTTCTTTCCTTTCTCTCTAGCTATATCTGATAAAGAGCGAAGAGGACCATTTGAACTTGCCTAACAATCTATAAGGCGTGAAACCATTGTTAACATTAGAAGTCCCAGGTAATATCACACGAATTGTCCATGTCACTGATTTAGCATGACAGGTTGGTCAGCTCTACGGTGGCAGGGTGATGTGCTCAGCCTTTTTTTGGGGGATAGACATTCAAGTCTTCTTTTCTTATATGAACCATAGTCTACATTTGTAAGTTATAGTTGCATTCACATACATTGAAAGTGGAGGTTAGTAGTAGCAGTGCAGATTGAAAGTACTTTTTGCGTGTATAGTGATGTAACCTTACCTTACCTTCTTGCGTGCGCGGCCAGTGCCCTGGAGATGAACACGTCCAGAACAAGGTGCAAGACCATCAAGTTTGTGCGCTGAGGAAATATATCTCGTTTTGCTACCCCTTTAATTTAGAACTTCTCAGCAGCCCAACCCTACTTGCTGCATCAAGTTAACAACCAACTTGTTTATGATATCCTTTCTCAGTAGAACACTAAACTTTTTCCTTTTCTTTCTAGGCTGATAGATTTATCTGTGGCTGGCTGGGATCAGTCAGCAGCCGATCAGCCAAACGGTGAAGATCTCCCCCCATTCTAATCATTAGAAGAACTTCTTAGCAGCCCGACCCTGCTTGCTGCATTAGTCAACAACCAACTTGTTAATGCTTTTTTCTCTCAGCAGATATATTAATTTGTTGCTGGCCAAGATCAGTCAGCAGCCGAACAGCCAAACAAACAACCTGGCTGAAGTTCACTACTAGCCCCTTCAATAAATTGAAAACTTTGTAGCAATTTGTTGGGCGACACCACCCTTACTCTGACAGCACTTTTCGTGCTGCTGCTGTAACCGCTGTTAGGTACTTGCACAACCCGGATATCGACTTGCATCACAAGCAAAGGAACCTTATGTTTACACCTTTTTTTGAGGACTTTTCAGCAGCCCAACCCTTTTTGCTGCAACAGGTCAACAACCAACTTGTTCATGATTTCCTTTCTCAGCAGAACAATAGACTTTTTCATGAGCTTATGGATTTATTTGTGGCTGGCCGAGACCAGTCAGCAGCCGATCAGCCAAACAACCTGGCTGAAGGTCACCCCCCATTGTAACCATTATGACCTGCGTGGGAAGTGTAGCTAGCTCTCGCTCTCTCAGAACAACAAGTATTAATCACACATGTGTGGGCTACAATCGTTTTTAAAGGCCCTTATGAAGGGTCAAAATCTGCGTCCTTCTAAAGCAATAAAACATTCGTTGCAGGCGATCCTCAGCAAAGTCGGGACCTCCAGCGCCAGCTAAAATGAATCTTATGAATAATAATGAATGCAGCGTACAGTCAGCCACAGGCTGGCACCGGCAAGCTCTCAAACAACTAAAGGAGGGGAAGCAGCACTGTAGCGGCCAGCAATCAACATAAAAGGCTCTGCATTATAAATTTCAAGTAATAATAAATAATCACATTTAACAAGACACTTTCCACTTCTCCAATCCAGACCCTTTTCGACTATCAACAAGCTCCATTCCAGTGCACGACATAAAGTTATCACTTGATTTGGAGACAAAGTCCCTTTTTCTAAGCCATACGGCTCAGTTTTTCCAGCATAGGTCTAGGACACTTTGTGTCCTAGTGACCAACAAGACAAGGGAGATGGAATGTAGATTTCCACCAAGACCCACACAGGCATTTTGGACGAAGTTCAGCAAACACGTTCATCATACCTTCATCAAAGTGCAAGTGCGCCCGAACGTAACGCACGCGGCCTCTCAGTAAAGCAACCAACATCACATTGCAATGGTGTAGTACCTCTTCTCCATTCCGCACTCATCACACGCATGCAAAGCACCCCAGCCTGCACTTGCACACTTACATACTTGCACACTTACACAATTCAACGTTGCACACGCATGCAAATCACCTCAGCCCACACTTGCACACTTACACAATTCAACGTTGCACACGCATGCAAATCACCCCAGCCCACAATTGCATACTCACACACTTTCACAATTCAACGTAGCACATGCATGCAAAGCACCCACTGTCATACTTCAACGTGCCACACTGGCCTACAAAGCCCACACTGGCATACCTCAACGTGCCACACTGGCAGCGTGGGTGTGCGAACCCCCCCGTTCCTGATAACCTACTCTCAGCCAATAATAAAACCAGGGGTAGCCTCCACGAAATTGGGAAGCCCACGTGATAACGAATTGGGCATGTTGGAAGCCAAACCAAAAGCCGTAGCACCCCAAGCACAGCTCAATGCCACAGTCACAGCTCAAAGCCCAGCCACAGCCTAATGCCCAGCCACAGCTCAATGCCCAGCCACAGCTCAATGCCCAGCCACAGCCCAATGCCCAGCCACAACTCAAAGCCCAGCCACAGCTCAAAGCCCAGCCACAGCTCAATGCCACAGCCATAGCCCAATGCCCAGCAACAGCCCAATGTCCAGCCACAGCTCAATGCCCAGCCACAGCCCAAAGCCCAGCCACTGAGCAGTCTAGGACCACGACAGTGCCATGACAGCACGATGTGCTTGCGAGCACTTGAGTATTCGCGAGCACTAAAGTATTTGCGAGCACGCTGCCGGCCTGCCAACTGCTGGGCCACACAGCTGTTGAAAATCTTACAGCCTGCTTGCATGTGGAAGGCACACTGTGGCCCTCAAATCTGATGGAAATCTTGCAGCCTGCTTGCTTGTGGAATGCACACCGTGGCCCTCGAATCTGATGAAAATCTTACAGCCTGCTTGCATGTGGAAGGTACACTATGGCCCTCGAATCTGATGAAAACCATGCAGCCTGCTTGCATGTGGAAGGTACACTATGGCCCTCGAATCTGATGAAAACCATGCAGCCTGCTTGCTTGTGGAAGGCACACCGTGGCCTTCTAATCTGCTGAGGCACTGAGGTCGGCGATGAAGCTCAGGTGTCGTGCCCTGGCGTTGTGTGCAATGTTCCACCACATCTGGCAGGAGTGGCCGCCTTCTCCTCTGAGGCTGCAGTGCTTGTTACTTGAGCAGGTGCATACGCACAAAAAAAACAAAGTTCCTAGCCTCCTTCACACGCATCCCATTGGGCAAACATACACGACCGGGAACTTGCAGCTGATTGCAGCTGTGCTTTAATGCGTCTGCCTTCTTCACACACATTCCATTGGGTAACATACACGATTGGGAACTCACAGCTGATGGCAGCCGTGCTTTAATGCATCTGCCTTCTTCACACGCATTCTATTGGCCGTACGTACACGATCGGGAACTTACAGCTGACGGCAGCCGTGCTTTAATGCGTCTGCCTTCTTCACACGCGTTCCATTGGGAAAACATACACAACCGGGTACACACAGCTGATTGCAGCCGTGCTTTAATGCATCTGCCTTTTTCACACGCATCCCATTGGGCAACACACACAACCGGATACACACAGCAACGTGCAGCCGTGAACTGATGCATCTGCCTTCTTCACACGCATTCCATTGGGCAACATACACAACTGGGTACACACAGCTACGTGCAGTTTTGCACCAGCGCATCTGCTTGTCAAGTTTCAACAATGCAAGCCGACTGGCTGTGCCATTCCTGCAACCCCACATGCGCGCCCACACGTGCATGCGCAGGCATGCTCAAGCAGCGCGCGCCTCTATGTGCACATGCCCTTCAAGCGCATGCATTTCAAGCGTGCATGGAAGTGTACAGGTGTCGTATGTAAGATATGCAAGTGTGTGCAGGTTGTAAGAGAATGCAAGTGCATTCTGTCTGTTGTAAAAGCGTGTCCATGCGAGTGTACAGGTGTCTTTTCTTTTCAAGCGTGCATGCCTCTGCCATTGTTTGCTTCCCTTGTCAAGGGACGCCACCTTCAACCTACAGTACTGCCTTCCTCAATTAAAAGCATTTAGGGTTGGCCAGAACCATATATATATACGGTGTGAATACGGTATTTTTGGCAGGAAAATCACCATATATACGGTCATACGGTGTATATATACGGTTCTGGCCAACCCTACAAGTAATCCCAACTCCAAACAACTAAGTGTACACACCCTACACATACATGCACACCCACTCACACACCCACTCACAAATTCACACACCCATTTCAATGACTCAAGCATGCAACCTTTTCCCTGCTTTTTTGTTGCTCTTTGTCAGTGTCTCTGTCTGCATCTTCAGGAGCTTCTTGGCCTCCCTGACGGCGCCTTCAAGCATGCGCAAGCCTTGTGTGCCCCCGACCTAAAAGAGGCATGGCGTATGGTAGTGTGGGTGGGTGTTAGGGGAATAAATAGGTTCTTAGTCTGACGACGCCTTCAAGCGTGCGCAAGCCTTGTGTGCCCCCAACCTTAAAGAGACATGGCGTATGGTAGTGTGGGTGTTAAGGGAATAGTTAGGTACTTAATCTGCACAACGTTGACCTGAAATAGTTAGGATTGTCCAGAACTATGTATAAACGGTGTATAGGTGTATGGTATTTTATTCTTCTGGGAAATCACCAAAGATACGGTCATATACGGTGCATATATATATATACAGTTCTGGCCAACCCTAGAAGTAGTATGTAGGTAACGTGTGTTTAGGTATAAGTATGTGGGTGCCGCCAACTGGCAACAGATGGTTGGGTGATGAAGATGCCATAAAAATATGCAGGAAACAAAAGTGGTGCACAGAACTTGATGACCGCTGCAAGTTTGCAGGTGTGCAGGTGAAACAGTGTGTGTGCATGTGTGTGTGTGTGATATGACATTGACTTTTAAAGCCCAGAGCACGGGCAATTTTCCTGATCAATGGCCTTGAGTATTTTTTGACTTGGCAGTAGGATAGATTTATGCATATTAGTTAGGGTGGTGGTGTGTAAGTGTTCAGGCTGGTGCTAACAGCGTCTGGTGCAGGTGTTGGTGCTAACAGTGTCAAGTGCAGGTGTTTGTGCTATAACAGTTAAGGTTGGTCAGAACCAAATATGACCAAGTTAAGGACTTTAATAGGGTTGGCCAGAACCATCTATATATGGTGTATATCGGTTTTTTTGGCAGGGAAATCATCAACGCGCACAAATATGCACGACGCATGCTCACTTCTTTAGCCTTATCGTTGATTTCCAGCAGGCGCCTCACAGCTGGGGAAGAGGATTGTGTGAGGCGGCGTCTGCCATTGTCGTCCGACTGCAGGCTGCAGGCCTTGAACTCAGGCTACAGACGTGTGAGTGTGAGTGTGAGTGTGTGTCTGTGTGTGTGCGTGTGTGTGTGTATGTGTGTGTGTGTGCGTGTGTGTGTGTGCGCGCGTGCACGCGTGTTAAAGTGTGTGTGTACGCATATAAATGTGTGCATGCTCATGTGCGTGTGTAAATGTTTGTACGTGTGTTAGCAGAGGTATGAAATTGTGTGTGTGTGATTGTACGTGCGCATGCAACCACACGCCTTTGGGCGTCAGACGTCTAGGTGACCCAGTCAAGGTGCAGCATCACACAAAACTCGGACGCAAACGCACACACACAACCACACACACACACACAGCCACAGACTCTGCTAGCTAAGTGAGTATGCCCCCCAAGTGGCAGTGCACGAAACATACACATCCACAAGCTTACCGCCTCCCCTCTTCTCCCTGACTCATGAAACGTACACACCCACAACCACACAGACACAGACACAATCACACACCTCCAATTTCAGCCTAATGGGCCCTGTATCATTCCTGCACACATGGGGAGTAAGCACAGCATTTAAACAAAGGAGCTTAGGAGGGTAATGAAAAAAGGGTCACGGCATGCAAGGCAAATCAGCTGACGACACCAGATCAGTTGATCAGCTTGACACACACACACACAAATGCACACGCAGCTTCATCCACATACACATACGTACACAACCTCGCACTTGTCCACACAGACAGCCCGTCAGCTCATTACATTTTGTTACAATACACATGCACAGAAGCACACACACACACGCACGCACACACACACACACACACACGGGCACACATGTACACACTCGGGCACACACACATACACACACACGCATGCACGCACGCACGCATGCTTGCAAGCATGCATTCACTAGCGGCTCGCACATATCCACTCATTAATGCATACAATTTTGACTGTAAATGCACAGCTGCACGTGACCGACCCTTGGAGGAGCTTCCTCCCATTTGTGGGTGTCTGCGTGGGCGTGGTACTGATGTCATGCACCTGTGTGTGTATGTATTTGTGTGTATGTGTGTGTGGTTGAGTGGTTGTGTCTGTATGTGTATGTGTGTGGCACTGATGTCATGCACCTGTGTGTGTATGTATT
>Ga0307968_1000773_pt1:2500-24305 | contig 24305 bp, 35 predicted proteins | sample OrgLakmetagen650_FD_201834 | JGI IMG/M metagenome (GOLD analysis project Ga0307968, IMG submission 201834) | Saline water microbial communities from Organic Lake, Antarctica - #650 | ecosystem: Environmental > Aquatic > Non-marine Saline and Alkaline > Saline | place: Antarctica...
ATGTGCGTGTGTGTTCATATGTGTGTGTATATGTGTGCGCTTGTCCATGTGTTGTTTGTTGGTGTACAGTTTGGATGTGTGCGCAGTGTTGATATTGGACAAGGACCACGCACCGTGCAGGAGCTGTATGGGGAGGAAATGGATGGCGGCGAGGGCACAGAGGAGGATCTCGAAGTGCTCAGCACAGACGAAGTGGAATCAGTTGACACGTACGAAGAGGGTGACTCAAGGTGATACTTTTGTAAGACTCTACTGACCTTGTGGCTCGCAGCTTTTACAGCTTGACACGCGCTCGAGTCAACGGTGTGCGTGTGTGTATGTGTGTGTGCAGTGCGGTGGACTATGAGGCAAACCACAGGAACGAGGCTCTGGAGCAGCTCTTTGCATCAGGTGGAGAAAATCTGAGTGTGGAGGCAATCACTGAGGTAATGGTACAGCATGTGCAGCTGCCACACCCTTTGTGCTGATTTTAAGAGTGCTTCAAACATAGTGAAGCTTGTTCCTCTCTTCTTTACTCATCCTGGTTCTTAAGCAACGTAGGAGCGTGATGCGCAAGATTGTGCAAGAAAATATGCATAAATAAAGATTTAGGCATTTTGCTGACCCAGCTGACCCACTCTCTTGACCCACTCTCTTGAACCGGCATGTATAGCCCGAGAGTACTTCAGACCATGCCCTAGACCTGCAAAGCATCTCCACCCCCCTTTCCGTTCCTCTAGATTTTTCCCTACCCCCTGGACGGCTTCCAAAAAGAGGCCCTTCAGAAGCTGCTGGATGGTCAGTCCGTCGTGGTATGCGCACCGACAGGTGCTGGTAAGACTGCCATCGCTGAGGCAGCCGCTGCCGCCACTCTAGCAAGGGGGCTGCGGGTGGTGTACACCACACCTTTAAAGGTATGCAATTGTGTGTGCGTGTTTGTGAGGATGATGCATGCATTGTTTCCACTAGCGTGCGGTGTGCATCATCTGTGGGTGACGCATGCATTAATTCCAGTAGCGTGTGGTGTGCACCCCTTAGTGCTTTTATAAGGAAAAGCAAAGGTAAGCACAGTGATAAGCATAGGACTCTAAAAAGGAGTGACACAATTTGCTGCCTTGCCTTGATCACAAACTGCAGCTGTCGTAATGGCAAAATTGCTTGTAAAGGGCTGGCTGATTGCGAGGGTGATGGGCCTTCTTTGTAAGGGCCCTCCTCTGGATCCATTTTGAGATTGGTGGTGTAAAAGAAAAAAGGCATGTTTGCTGTGGAGTTGAGTGAAGCATTGTGCATAGGATAGGCCAGACCCTTGTGTGCCTGGTATTCTTTGCAGGGGAGATCTTTCAATGTAGGCTCTTTTATAGTGCATGTGCAAGGTCCTGGCGGTACTCAAATGTGCAAGATTTACACACTTTCTCCCCTCGTATATCGCACACAACTACATGCTCACTTCCTGCACACAACTACATGCTCACGTACAGTAAAGGACGCACTTTCATTTCCTAATTTTTCCACTATTTACACGCTCCATGCAACAAGCTGTGAGGTACGTGCACGTGCATTCACACTTGCACGTGCTCCGTTAAAAATGACACACACACTCTTACGCTCGCACATTACACCCACATGCAACAATGAACGCAGGCACTGAGCAATCAGAAGCTGCTGGAGATGCGCGCACGGTTTGGATACGAGCGCTGCGGCCTGCAGACCGGCGACACCAGCCTTAACACAGAGGCAGACGTAGTCATCATGACCACAGAGATCCTGCGCAACATCATGTACAGGACAGCTGAGGTAGAGGATGTCAAGGTGCGTGTGTGTATGTGTGTTTGTGTAGGTACGTCTGTGTCTGTTCGTGCACTTTCTTTCACGTGCAAGCTTTGCATGCTGTCTACTGTCATGCATGCATTTTACTCGCATGCCAGTCTTGTGCCCTGTGTCATTTTGTATGCATCTACCGTTGAGCTGGTGAGTAATAGCTTTGTGCGTGGTCGATTTCTTTGGGTTGCATACTTTTCACGTGCTTAGATGCTCTGTGATTGCGTTTAAATAGCAATCTTCGCAGCCGATGGTCAGAAATCAACGAGGACACAGGCATTCACAATTCGTTTTACGGCTGTCATAAGATCTTTGCCACAAGATTTGGTGGTCATGTGGTCATGCAGGACCTGTTGTCAACTCCTCCTGGTAGCCAACATCTTGGCTTCAATGTGCAGGAGTGTCTCTGCTCCTTTCAGCCAACCTTGAAAGCAGCGATGTCTTTGTTCCTTCGTGCAGGCCAAATTTGTGGCAGAAATCATCAAGGGTGCTGGCGCAGCAACAACAACTTGGTTAGCTGTGCAGCTGTTTGCACTGACCTTCTTGCTCCTTTGTGCAGGCTGGAAATGGGGCAGAGGACATTGAGGGTGCGGACTCCGCAGGCTATGCTTTGGACAAGGGGCTTGAGGGTGGAGGGGAGGACAGGAGTGGGGACGTTGATTCTGACATCATTGATCTGGGTGCGTTATGTGTTATGTGTATGTTACACGTCACATGTATATGTTATGTGTCATGTGTATGTCACACGTTATGTGTATGTCACACGATGTGTAAAATCCCTTTTTACTGATGTAAGGGTTACATGTACTGAATAGCTGGGTATATAAGCAATTTCATTTCCTGGGTATTAGCTGCATTCTACCAGTACATAGAAAGTATGTATGCGTATGTATGTACGTGCGTTGTATGCAAGATTCGTCCTACATTGCCTCGGTGGTATGGTGTCAATGTATTGTAAATGCTGCTTTTTTGTGTGCTACCCTTGCTTGTGCTCTCATTGAATCCTATTAGTCCGTGGTCAGGCCAGGCTTCTAAAAGGCTGCGGGTGTAGACCCTACTCAGCTGCAACGGCCTCTGTCTCTTGGAAGAACGCTTGGGGTGATATATCAGCAACGCCATCCCTCTCTGTGTTGCTCACTGACCCCAAGCTGTGTGCATCCCACCGTCCCCCAGTAGTTAGATCTCTGGATGTTGTAGAATGCATACAAATCCCCAGACATGAGCTCAAACTCAGTCCCGTTTCGAATTTTGAGTTCACCCACTCTTGCTCACTCTAAAACTCACAGACGGCTCTAGTATAGACCTCAGCTCATCTGGTAATGGCAACACGCGAGAAGGACGGCTGGGAGATGTTGGGCTCATCGTCTTGGATGAGGTGTGCTGCTTTGTTTTGGCAGGGTTTGCAATGAGCAGTGAGGGCTGTAGTTTGGGATGAGGTGTGTAGCGTAAAGCCTCTTTATGCTGGCAGGGTGAGAGTGTGCACAGTGGGTGGTGTCAAAGGTTGCCTCAAAGAGAAGCCAGGTACACCTAACCAACTTTTTCTTCAGGATGTCCTATTGATGCATTTTGTGTGGGTTGGGTAGCAACATGAGCCTTACTCGCATCGTCTACTTGCACCGATGTCCTATTGATGCATTTTGTGTGGGTTGGGTAGCAACATGAACCTTACTTGCATCGTCTACTTGCACCGACAACTCAGGGAGTCAACAGCTGTAATGCTTCTTGGTGGGAAAGCAAGCATTAGAACTGCTGAGGATGTTATTCGTAAAGAGGTCAAGGAGTAGTTTAGCTTGGATTGTGCAGTGCCTGGAAGATCCCCACAGGGGCAGCGTGCAAGAGGAAAGTATCAGCGGTACCTGCCCCCACCCTCTCACTGTTACGACAGTGACCTTCTCGGCTGCTCACAAAACCTTGATTGTGCAGGTGCAGAACCTGGGAGACCCCCACAGAGGGAGCGTGGGGGAGGAGGATCTTGCGTCCAGCTGTAGTAGTGGCAACAAAAAATTATTGTTCAAAACCTGGATTGTGCAGGTGCATTACCTGGGGGACCCCCACAGAGGGAGCGTGTGGGAGGAGGCCATCATCAACTGCCCACGCCACATTCAGCTTCTGTGCATGAGTGCCACAGTGCAGAACCCCGACGACCTTGGCGGCTGGATCAGCAAGGTGCGTGGCAGAAGGACTGAGCCTTATTGCTGTGTAATATGGATGTGCAAATAAGTTTTATACTGTTTGTCCACGATCGATTCGTGAGACCATATTAAAAATAGTTTCTTTTTCAGTTCGGAAAAAGATCTTAGGATTAATTTTGAAATTGTAAGGGGTACTTCGCCGGTGTGTTTTGTACCCGGTTGCCCCCGTGGAAAACCCACCCTACTAGTCTCATTTAGCTCTCCACCCAATTCAAAGCCCCCTATACCTCATCTGAATGTTAAATACTTGATGCTGTCTAAATCATTGATATTGGCTGGAAATTTGGCATCCTGGGGGGTTCTGTGTGGCCCGCTGCGTATTTTGCACCCACTTTGGCAGGGAAAAGGTCCATTTCTGAGGTTGCTCCGATTGACCTCTGCTTCAGGATATAAGCATTATAAATGTTATATATCAATGCTGCAATGTCAAATATGGGGCAAGGGTACTGAGAATGCCGGCGAGTGGAAGGCACTCACACAAGGGACAAAGGGGAAAAAGAGGAAATTCTGTCGCTCCAATACCTGCTTCGAGTTTAATCCCGGTTTTTCCTCTCAGAGTTGCTGCCAATTTATATGCATCAAGTTGAATTTGAGTGGGGCCATTCGATGGCCTGTGTAAAAAGCGGTGTGGTTTTTCCTGAATGTGGCAGCACAATTTCTGTGTTGCACTCGCGACCACAGCTGCTCCCGTCCCAAACTCACACCAGAGTTGCGTTGGAGGTAGGAGGTAGGATTTATGTAACAAATGATGATTTATGAATTTCAGAGGGTGCGGATTGGTGGATTGTGTGAAGAATGGTGCCTGTTTTGCTTTGTGACGTTATTCATATCTCCAATTATCTACCCAGTCTCTGCACCTCTCCCCAACGTCCAAGCATCTGCTGAAAGAACAAAAAAATAGCTATCCAATGCATATCTCAGGGCACGGAATGGTGGAGTGGGTGCAGAGATATGCTTGCGCAGTTAAGTGAGACTATTTGGCTGATCAGGGGGTTGAGTTTTTCACGGGGGCGACCACCCCTGAGTGCCCAAAAATACTAAAATTTTCATTAAAATTTGAATTGCAGTTCGGAGAATGCTCCAAAAATTATTTCCGTTGTTTGGCCAGATATTTATTTCATATCCGAACTGACCGTGGACAAACGGTATATATATAAAGAGAGAGAGAGAGAGAGAGAGAGAGAGAGAGAGAGAGAGAGAGAGAGAGAGAGAGAGAGAGAGAGAGAGAGAGGGAGAGAGGGAGAGAGAGAGAGAGAGAGAGAGAGAGGCTACTGATGAGTTTGATCCAAAACTATCATACATTCACCTTAATGCATATGTTTCTGACCAACCCTGATGTGTTTTATGTCAGCATCTGGCACGGGACACCTACACAATTTACCTAGGCACACTCTGCTGCTTGCGGCTGGCCACTAGCGACTCCGCATTCCATCTTTACTTACATCTGGCCACTCAGGAACACCAGCAGAGCAAAACCACCTCCACCCACCTCCGTCCTGAGCCTCTCGACCCCTAATCACCATCCCCTCCACTAATTCTGTGCCTCTTAACCCACTACACTACCCCCTCCAGACCTATGTCTCCAACCCGCTACGTCACCCTTCAAGCCTATGCTTCTTAACCCTTAAGCGGCTGAACCTGCAATCCGTACCAGGATACTCTGTCTTGAAGTGCCTAAATGAGAGCACCAACAGCGTGAGACCGCCTGCACCCACTTTCACCCAGCGCCTTGTTACAAATGTATATAGCTTTTACAAGTGAATGCAACTGATACCCCAACTCCGACAGCACACTCCTCCATGAAACTACTTTTGCACAGGAGTGTTTGCAGTGCAGGACCACCTCCACCCGCTTTTGCTGTACCCACCCTGTTGTCACACCATATGTTCAGCCTTTTCAAGTGTACGCAGCTGTAGCTCCATCTCTAACACCTCACTCTCGCTAAAATTCCCCGCTGCTACCCAGGAGCACCAGTAGTGTGAGACGCTCTTTAACGCCTCACTCTTCCTGAATTTGCTGCTGCCCAGGAGCACCAGCAGTGTGAGATGCTCTCTAACACTTCACTCTTCTGAAACTGCTGCTGCCCAGGAGCACCAGCAGTGTGAGACGCTCTCTAACACCTCACTCTTCCTGAACTTGCTGCTGCCCAGGAGCACCAGCAGTGTGAGACCATCTCCACCTTCTTCCGCCCAGTGCCCCTGCACTGGCATTTTTCCTACACCGCGCCCCCTCCAAAGGGTGTGCAGCTGACCGACCTCATGACCAGAGACAACGCAGCTCTGAACCCTAAGCTGTCGACCAAGTCGGTGCTAGTGGAGGAGGCAAAGTGAGTGTTTGAAGTGGGGTATACCTGCCACTCTGAACCGCAGCCAAGCCTCTGATTCAGTCGGTGCTACCCGCCTGAGAAGGTAAAATGAGAAGTGCTACCTGCATGAGAAGGTAAAATAAGAAGGTAAAATGGGAAGCGCTACGGTAAAATGGGAAGTGCTACATGCATGAGAAGGTAAATGAGAAGGTAAAATGAGACAGTATAATGACTATCCAGAAGTGGCACTCAATACTCTGTAGAGTATTTGGGCCAGCAACCATGTTTATAATAAGCACACATGCGTCTGCCAAACACGCATATTCAACGTTCACATACACACACAAACACACGTACGTACGTGGAAACAGACCTGAACACACGCGTGCTTGAATGCACACACACAAACATGCACACACAAACATACACTCACATACATGCAAACATACGCACACAAGCATATGCATGAACACGTGTTATGCACCGCAGGGCGATGCTGCAGCGCACCACAAATGGGTACAGGTCAAAGAAAACAGCGTCGTGGGATGAGGCTGTCACCATCAGCCCTATCATTGCGGGTGACAAGATGTTACAAAAAAAGGTGAGGGTCATTCACCATGCAATGGACTTGGGCTGTAAGGCGCGACGCTACTGTTACCTTCTGCTTTGCAACAAACAGAGAGCCTGGCAAATGCGGCAGCGGTGAGATGAAGAAGGGTGGCATGTTTATAGAGGCTTTATGTAAATTGCAATGCCTCACCCTGCTCAGAGCCCTTGTCGATGATTTGTAGGATGGTGTAGTCAAATGCTTTGCACGCACATCTGTGAAGAGGCACTAAGCATGATCATTGTATAGGACTGGAAAGTACTGGAAAGTAGAGAGAGCTTGTCGGCCTGATGATGGCAAAGCACGTGTGCCCAGCATGCTGTTCGTACATACAAGTGTTTGGTCGAAACATTCCCGTGCACCAAGCGCTCTATTACATGCTTACAACTGGAGAAACTTGGACGCACCCCACAGGCAATGTGTGTTGCAATGTGCATGCGTACAGGCAATAACAAAGTGTGACTGCCCAGTGCGCTGAACGTTAACATGTTAAGTAGAAACATTCTGGTGTGCATACAGGCAATTACATAGCATGAATGCCCAGCGTGCTATACCTAAGCATGTTTATTTGAAACGTTCCAATGTGTGTATACCTTTGTGCAAATACAGCTTTTAACATCCCCAATATTTTAGAGGGACTTGCAAGCACCGCACAGCAACTTGTCTTTTTTGTGTGTGCGTGCAGATGATGGCAAAGCGCGTGCCCAACATAGAGAACCTTACCCGCATACTGGGCAAAAAGAAGCTGCTGCCTGTGATTTGGTTCATCCTCAGCAGAAAGGTGCACCTGCCGCTCGATCTTATATCATTTCCGTGAGCTGTTCAAGAGTGTGAACAAAAAACAAAGGCGGTTGCAGCTTGTCTACTTTTCTTTGATCATCATGTGTCTGCCTCTGCCACACGTGCTAGCATGTGTCCTGACGGTAATTGCATCTGTCTTTGCATCATGGTGGCTGTGTTCTTGCTTTGGAAACGGAATGTTCTTTGTTACCAATTGCCGCCATTGCATCATGGTGACTGCATCTGTTCTTGTTCTTGCAATAGGAACGGAATGTTTTTAGTTGATTACGTCATGGTGCCGCTTGGCTGCAGAGAAGTAAAGCCTGCAAAGTGTGAAGGCCATTCGCTTGTCGCGTCAAACCCACCATCAGCCTATAACCTCTTGCCTGTGCATTATGCTAGCTACATGGCAAGAATTTGCGCTCACGCGCACACACTACTAGGATTGTGCCTAGCATATAGTGCAATACGTTCAACCTTGTACCTACAAATTGTGTTCAAATGATGAGGTGTTTGCGCACAAACACACACACACACACAAACACACAAACACACAAACACACACAAACACACACACACATACACACATACACACATTAAGTCACACACAAACATACACACACAAACACACACACATGCTGGACTAGGATTGTGACTTGGCGGCTGTTAAGGCCGGGTCTGGGGCCTTTTCTCTGACCAGCGAAGAGGAGCAGGCAGCGATTAAGTCTGAGGTAGGAGGGGCTTACTACTGCCTTAACGGGAAAAGCTGCAAGGCAGTGAAATCACTCCCATGAAAATTAAGGGAAAGGAGCTGCTTAGGCAGTGAGTACTGTAATATCCATCTACCAGGCAAGATATAAGAGACACCAGACAAGATGTAAGAAAAGGGACAAAAACCTGGAATTAGGGGGAGGTTAGATGTCAGGACTTGCATCTAGACAAGGAAGGACAGATTGATTGACTGATAACAGCGCTAAAGGAAGAAGGAAGTCTTTAAGGAAGAACACACTAAATCTTCTCTGTTGGAGGTTTCAACAAAGAAGACTCAGCGCTCTCGTCGTTGTGTAAGCCCTTAACGTTGTGCATCCGCATTACCCTACATGGTGTATTGCTAGAGTTGGCCAGAACTATACATATACGGTGTATATACGGTATTCTTGGCAGGGAAATCACCAAATATACGGTGTGTATAAATGGTTTTGACCCTATGTATCAAGTTTAGAGAAATTCACAATGAGGCTTGCCCAACATCTTATGCATACATGCCATGTATGCATCAATCTCCCTTGAACGTACGTTTACAAGGTTGATGCTCCAACAGACGACCAGCCAGAGGCCGTGCGCACAACACTCCTGCCTTTCTTCATCCGCTATCCGCTGCCGTCTTCAATTATGGTAGAATACAATCGCCCTTGTACGTATGTCCAGGTCGATGCTCTGACAGACGACCAGCCAGAGGCCGTCCGTGCAAAGCTCCTTCCTGCCCTCATCAAGGGTGTGGCCTCCCACCATGCTGGGCACTTGCCAGGATGGAAGAGTCTGGTGGAGCGCCTGTTCCAAAAGTATGTGTTTCTCTTTACACCCAATCACCCCCAGCACTGATTCTTCAAAGGCATCTACTGCTCGAGCTGGTGATCTCTGAGAGCTCACCTATTGGATGCTACACACAGCAGGCATCTCAAAATATGCACACACACACGCACGAGCTTGCAAGCATCCACACGTACTCACACACATTCACACACACACATTCACACACACACACACACACACACACACACACACGAGCATGCAAGCATTCACACGTACACGTACACACATACTTTTGCACATACTCTCACTTTGCAGGAACCTGCTCAAGGTCGTGTTTGCCACAGGGACACTGGCTGCGGGCATCAACATGCCGGCACGTACGACAGTGATCAGTGCGTTGGGGCGAATGACAGATGACGGGCCTCAGCTGATGCCTCATAACGAGCTACTGCAGGTGATCATGATGTATGGCAAAGAGCAATTTGGAGAGGCCTCATCATACTTGGTGATCAGCGCATTGGGGCGAGTGACAGATGGTGTGCCTTAGACTTCTTAGCTGATGCCCCACAAGAAAAAAGTTGCTAAAGGTTAAAATGATTGAAATCCTTAATTTTCTGATGTGTTGGGAGGTTTCTTTCTTATTGGCAAGCACCTTGGGGCGACTGACAGCTGAATCCCCACAAAAAGCCACTGGAGTGAGGTTTTGAATGGTCATGACAATCACCTGTTTTATTTGGATTGGAACATTGAGGCGCAATGAAATGAGATTCGCTTTGGATAGCTAGTGCCAGCGTTAGCAGTGATTGTGCAATGTCCGAGGCTTGGGTTTCTAGCGACGATTTTGGTGTGGGCATTTCAGGGGGGAAATGAGAAATGAGTCATGCCAGGAGGATGCGCTCAGCTTCCTAAGACAAAGGCAAAAACGTACACAGAAGTTCTCTGATCTGAGAACGGGCGTTCAAGAAAACTCTCACCAAGGTGAGGGCTTCACTTCTTCTCAGAAACCGTGCTGCCTCACGCTGTAAATACATAAGCACTGTACAAACAAACAAAGGTTGCCTGAACTAGACATTCACACACACGGTTGCTTTGGCAGATGGCGGGGCGTGCCGGGAGGAGAGGCTACGATACCGCAGGTTTCTGTGTGGTGCTGCAAACACGGTGAGTGGGGGTGGTGGGGTTAGGGTAGGTTTGACAGCCAGGACACAACGAGGTCTACAACCAAATACACAGGACGATGATGCAGCAGGCTCATGTGTGTGTGTTGCTGCTGACGAGTTGGGTAGGGAAGCATACTACAAGGAGGCATGAATGAGCAAAACGTGAGACACAGTCCAAGAGGTGTGGTCTTGGTTGTGGTGCTGCAAATGCAATGAATCAGAGGAGTCTGTCTGAGGAAAATAAAATGAGCAAAATGTACAGAGGTGTATGAGCGAGAGGAATGGGAGAGATCTGAAGACAGATGTTTGTGTGCTACCAGGTCTATGTAGTGCTGCAATTTCATGAAGTGGGACTGATGAAGGGTTTCAAAGACACAACATTGCCTGACTACTTTTTGGGCCAAAAGTGTGCGTGCACTGTGTTGAATGCGTGTGCACTGTGTTGAATGCGTGTGCACTGTGTTGAATGCGTGTGTACTGTGTTGAATGCGTGTGCACTGCGTTAAATGCGTGTGCACTGTGTTGAATGCGTGTGCACTGTGTTGAATGCGTGTGCACTGTGTTGAATGCGTGTGCACTGCGTTGAATGCGTGTGCACTGCGTTGAATGCGTGTGCACTCTGTGTTAAATGCGTGTGCACTGTGTTGAATGCGTGTGCACTGTGTGTTGAATGCGTGTGCACTGTGTTGAATGCGTGTGCACTGCGTTGAATGCGTGTGCACTGCGTTGAATGCGTGTGCACTGTGTTAAATGCGTGTGCACTGTGTTGAATGCGTCAACAAGCTGCCTAGTGAAAAGGAAAACCACGAGTGGGCACCACCATACCAGCAGCTTACATGTCGGCAACCTTAGACGATATTGCTCTTGCAAACTGCTGTTGGACCAATATAAATCAATAACGACACGGATTGCTTATTGCCTGTGAAGCCCTGCTTGCTTTCACGCAAGCCAGATGTAAGCGAGTATGGGCTCACTCGCAAACATATGCAAGTGCCCAAACAAAGGAGCTGGTCACTCTTCCATGGCTGTGAAGCTGCTTTTCAAATCATTATATACCACTCCCAGGTTTGAGGGTGCAGAAGATGCTTGGCGCATCATCAGCAGCGGGCCAGAGCCCTTGGTCAGCCAATTCAACGTCAGTTACGGCCTCGTCCTCAACCTGCTCAGCATCTACACCCTGGACCAAGCACGCAACTTCTGTAACAAGAGTTTCGGAGCATATCTGAGGGTGGGTGCTGCGTGTGGCTCACGCAATGCGGAGCACGCTTTGTGCAACGTTTGCTCCCGCTGTTCCAATGAATGCCTGTTTCATGCTCGTTTTGTATACCTTTGTTTTAGCCAAGCAGATGCATTTCCAAAAAGCTTGGGGTGCGGTACACCTCCGACCTGGAGTGCAAAAGTGAAAGGGATGTAACAAGTGTCACTCTTTGCATTCAAATCACTGAGTTCTGTCAAGAGACAATTGTCTGCAGTCACGCTCTCATATGTACCTCTGCAGTCACGCACTCATATACGCACTCATATATATACCTGAACCAAACATACAAGAACACACAAGAACACACGCACACACATGCACACACACGCATCCACACACACACACACACACATCCACACACACATCCACGCATGCAACAAACACATCCACACACACACACACACACACACACACACACACACACACAAACACACGCATTTACGTGCAGAGAGAAGGCAACACGCGCAGGGCGGCAGAAATGGCTGACCTAGAGACCCGAATAACTAGCCTCCTGACGCAATACCAGGCCACACCCACCGCACAGTCCCAGCTAGCCAGCGTGCGTGTATGACTTTGGCTCTGGCTGGAAACTTGCAGCACAGCACAGACGTAACAAGCCAGTGTTTTTTGTATGTCGCTTTGGCTGCAGTGCTATTCCTCACTTGTGGCTAAATCTGAAATAGGCATTGTTAGCATGTGGGCACTTTCATCAGGGAGCAAACATGTTTGGCCTCAGTGCATAGCATAAAAACATTTTATATGCTCTTGTTTCAAGGAAGCGCACCCACCCAAAAGCACGCACTTACATCTACACTTTTTACAACAAGCAAGGCCATCTGGGACCAATTGCAGGCACTCGACACACTATAAACACACTCAACCTTGGTGCTCAAACCTCTAAATTTGGCCAGAACCATATATATGCGGCATATGTACTTTGTTTTTAGCCGGAAAATCACCAAATATACGGTCATATACGGTGTATATATACGGTTCTGGCCAACTTTACAAATTCCACATCCTTTCTTACTCTCTGCAAGCCGTTGAAGTGAGGCACGCAGTGAGCGCAAGGAGATAGCCCCATGCAAGCACACACCATCAATGCACGGGAGTTACGTAAACATCATATTGCAGGAGCAAGTCAAGGCCAGCAGGGAACGGTTGCAGATAATCAGGCACAAGGTATCTGTTAAGCACGCTGAGGATGCACAAGCTATGCTGCAAGGCGCAGGCTATCCTCGCAAGGTAATGTGTGCTGCGTGAAAACTACCGATGCACGCTGAAATCGGCGCTCTTCTTGCGTTTTAAATGTGTTGTGCTCCGTGATTACACCATAATGAATGATACAGGTGCTTAGAATCCTGTGCTTGTTGTGCAGTTTAGGTTGCAGGTCAAGGTATGTAACAAGCCTTGCATGTGGTCTGTCATGTACATGTCCACATGGCTGTGGCTTGCTTAGAGTCTTACAGATGGGAACTTATATAACTGGAAAAGTGGAAAAGTGAGTAAATGTGCAGTGTGACAACAAAAGTGAGTAAATGTGCAGTGTGACAACAAACGAGTATGTGTGACAACAAAAGTGAGTAAATGTGCAGTGTGACAACAAACGAGTAAATGTGCAGTGTGACAACAAAAGTGAGTAAATGTGCAGTGTGACAACAAAAGTGAGTAAATGTGCAGTGTGACAACAAGTGCAGTGTGACAACAAATGCATTGTGACAACAAATGCATTGTGACAACAAATAATGTGGAAATGTGCAGTGTGACAACAATCGTCAGGGACTGCTTGATGTCTATAGACTATACGGCATGTAAGAATTGGCTGCTAATCTTCTTGTTGTTGTTTATTTCCATTGTGCGCAAACAAAGCTATCACATGCATGCACACCCGCGCACACGTACGTACATAACATACAGGTCATGCATAACCGCAACACGTTCACATCCACACACGCATGCACACCCACACACACGTACATACATAACAAACAGGTCATGCATACACGCAACACGCTCACAACCCCACTCCCATGCACACCCGCACACCCGCACACAACACACAGGTCATGCTAGACATACGAGTTCACAGCGGCAAGCCCTCCTTGCGCTTGCCTAGCATCATTGTGTCACGCGTGAGCGCAGAGGAGATGAACAGCCTAGAAGCCAGTATCAGGTACGGTGCGTGGGGGGGCTGTGCAGGGCGTGCCCTGCACGGTTAAAGAGAGCAGCATCAGGTGCGGCAGCTTGAAGTAGTGCAAGTTATGCTGGGCATGTGCAATGGCACGATTTGGAGAAGCCAGTGACAGGTGCGTGGGTTTGGGGGGCTGTACCTGCCCTGCATGGTATCGAAGCCAGCTTGTGGGTGCAATGCAGGGGTCAGTGCAGTGCCCTACATGTGATGACGAGTGGGTGTGTAGTCCTTTTGATCACAGAAGTAATGGTGTCAGGGTTGGAACTCAAGTCCTGATTACAAACAGCCCAGGCTACCATCCTGCCGTGTCAGGGTTTAAACTTGAGTCCTGATAACAAGCAGCCCAGGCTGCCATCCTGCCACGTGACGCCCATATTGTCTCTGTGAGTATTAAATTGAAGGGTGCAACCTTGGAGTTCCTACTCGAAACTTAGGATGCCCTTTTTTTGTTACAGCCACTATCATTTGTTACAAAATGATGCTGGCCTTTTTGTTACAGCCACTATCATTTGCTTAACTTGCAAATGTGTGACTGTTTCACATTGCGTACTCTGTCTTTCTTTCTTCGTTTCTCGCCCTGCTTATTCGGTTGGTGGTGTGTGGTTTGCACTGTGCTCATCTGTGTGTTGCTTTGGACCCAAGACCTGCCCCCTTGGACTGGCATTCTGGTTTGGAAATGCTGCAAGCTGCGATGAGGGTTGTCCTTAACAATATACCAATGACGAATAAAGGATTGCATGACCAGCAAACCTCTTCTCACCTTCAACCTACTGCCAAGAACATGACCAGCCTCACCCTATCACTGGAACCCAGAGCAATCTTGAACGCACATGTATAGGGTTGGCCAGGGCCATGTATATACACTGTCTATACAGTATTTATGGCAGGGAATCACCAAATGAACGGTCGTATACGGTGCATATGTACAGTTCTGGCCAAGCCTACACATGCACTCTTCTGCCAAGCCACCCAAACCGAAAAGTTTGCATGCCTTCGCTCGTACCTCATGTGCAAAATGCTCCAATGACTTACACCCAGCGCTACACCACCAACCCTCTCAGCCACCCGTGCTTGACCTTGACCTTGACCTTGACCTTGCAGGACCTCTAAACATGGTGCTACACCACCCTCTCAGTCAACCGTGCTCAACCTTGACCTTGACCTTATCCTTGCAGGATCTCTATACATGGCTCTATACATGGCTCTACACCACCAACCCTCTCAGTCATCCGTGCTCAACCTTGACCTTGACCTTTACCTTGCAGGATCTCTATACATGGCTCTATACATGGCTCTACACCACCAACCCACTCAGTCATCCGTGTTCAACCTTGACCTTGCACGACCTCTATACACGTCCTCCTACTCCGCACACGTCGATGATCCAGCTCATGTTATCATTGTAATCTACACCGCACTCACACACACAGCCCGAAATATTTACCACACCCAACCACCCTACAGAACGTGAGCAACTCTGCTCATGCCCCGCCTCTCCCTTAAGCACAGCCTGACATAATTTAACGCACCCGACTTCTCCCTGATACTTGAACGACTCTGCTCATGCCTCGCCCCTTACATGCGCAGTCTGAGAGACCTGGACACACCCTACTACTACGCACTGGGGGCTGATAACCGCCTGCTGCGTGTGAATGTAATGCACGTGACGGGGATCCTCGAAGGCCCTGAGGGGGAGATAGACCCTCAAGACGCTGCCAAAATCATGGCGGCTGTGCAGCGCGTGCGGCCAGTGGATTGGGCAAACTTATCATGTGAGTGCATGCGTGTGTGCGTGGCAAGAGTTCGTTACCCTTTGGTTAGCTATTGAAAGGCATCTCGTACGGAATTTGGTCCTGCTCAGTGTTGTAGAGGATGGGCTGCAATACCTCTGCAAGTAGGCTCAAGAATGGACGACGCCTCTGATGTATGCTCGCGCTCAGGCGCAGTGTGCCTCACATTTTAATCAATTCACACATTCTTACATGCATGCACCTACACACACACACACACACACACGCACACACACACACACACACACACATGCAAACACACACACACACACAAACACACACACACGCAAACACGCACACGCCCACACAATTCCAACCTGGCACCCACAGAACCAACTGCTCCTGGATGATGTGCACATGCTCAGTCTTACAAAAACAAGTAAAGCAGGGCTATACAGGCGAAGGAAATGTAAAAAAGAGGTGCTGATCACAACTCTTCCACACTCGTCACTGCAGCCTCTGTCTTCACTGCGCAAGCCACGGGCGGCAACAACACCTCAGCTGTGGTGGCACTGCAGCTACTAGGGCCACAGGCAGAGTGGAAGACGCTTCAAGCGGAACCCACCCTCGCTGCGGAGGCTGCTGCTGCAAAGGAGGTGAGGCATATGCCATGTGTGCATGTGGGGAGCTGCATTTGTGAGAGAGGGAGGGTGTGGTGGGGTTATACCCCTGCATTTAACCCCTTTGTCATACCCCTCTGTTTTTTACACACACATACACACACATACATATACGCACACCCACTCCCATACCCGCAAATGCATGCCCATTCTCATGTACACGCATGCGTACACACACATACAAATCTGCACTGCGTAGGAGGTGAAGCAGGCCGTGGCTGCAGCCAAGGAACATCAGGGAGAGGGCGAGTCTACAGCACGCAACGGCAAAACGGGCTTGCCTTTAAAAAACGGGGTAAGCTTGAAATGAGTGGAAGCGGAGAGAGCTCTGGAAAGAAACAACGCGTTGGCACTGAAGCTACTTCACAGGAAAAGGAGAGGAGTTGGCGTGTTTTTGTTTTCGTTCAGAGCGCCGCAATATTGTCACTGGAATGTCACTCAAATTGGCTTCACTTTTCCAGACGTCCTCTTCAGACGCCCCTCACACATTGCAAACTCCTGCATGCTCATACATTGCACATATCCTGCATGACCCTTACAGCATGAGACAAGGTAATACATGACTCCTTCATTTTTGCCTGATCCTATGTCTTTTTGGATGTGTTCCAGAGATGCGCATCCTGCAACGAGCAATGTTGCAGCACCTTTCAAGCTTGCCTTTTCCGACGCAGATTCCCTCGAGTCCTGAATAGGAATGACCGCCATCATTTCAACACTGTCCTCTTTTGCCTTGTGCTTTATGGTCTCCAGGATAAGGAGCTGCTTAATAAGGCCAAGAGCTTGACCAGGCAAGCAGACAAGCTGCGTGTGAGCATCAGGGCAGCAGAGGAGAACACGTGGCGCTCGTTCACGGTGTGTGTGTTTTGTGTGTGTGCGTGTGTGTGTGTGTGTGTGTGCTTTGAAACAAAGGCCAAGAGACTTCAAGACTCTGATCAGGTCTCGTGAAACCTGCGGCACACTATGGTCCAAAGTCCAGGAGAAAAACAAACAACATACAGTGTGGTTGTTGTGGTGGGGGCCTTTGGAGACTGGCGCATGCTCTTTGTAGTTTGCACAAGCGTCCCCTTGGCTAGCATTCCCACTTTGTTAGAACCGTCACACACACACACACACACACGCTCATGTCAAATTCCAGGACGTGGTGGAGGTGTTGATCACGATGGGGGCCCTGGAGGCTGGTACGCTGCGTGTCCTGCCTCTAGGGCTCGTCGCTCGAAACATCCAGGTGCGCAGCGAGCTGTAGCTAAATAATCCGTCAGCAACCCTGGTTTCTTGCTGCGCTAGGTGCAAGCTGGCCTCTGGTTATTACATGCTCCAGTGATGCAGGCCACTCAAACACAAAAACACACACACACGCACACACACACATACACACACGTAGGTGCACATTAACATCCACCAACACACACACACAACCCACACAAACTCAAACTACAACAACAGGGCAACAATGAGTTGTGGCTTGCCCTGGTGCTCACCCACCAAGCTGTGTTTGGCTTGACCGGCCCCCAGCTAGCAGGTCTGCTAGGCGCCATCCTCACTGGGGAGGTCCTGAAACGACCCAACGTGAACTGGGTGGCGTACCCGGCGTCTCCCAAGGTACGTGCTTCTTGTGGTGTCGTGGAAGCACTGAAATTGCTGAACCAGTAAGGGGGGCTGATTGTGGCAAATGTGTGTTGTTGGGGTCTGTTTGGGGAGGAAAACCTGAGGAAGAAATGCAGCATCATAATGTGCATGCACACACGTACACAAACACACACACACACACACACACACACACACGTGAGATTACGCGCCCGTGAACTTGCACGCACATGACATTTCCCAGGTGGTGGAAGTGGTTGATGCTCTTGAGGACCAGCGCTGCCTCATGGCTGAGCTGCAGAGTGACGCAGGGCTGAGCAGCTGGAATGACTCGCTGCTCCTTGACCTGCGGTTCGCGGGCATAGTGGAGGCCTGGGCTGCAGGAGCCACGTGGGCCCAGGTGTGTGTACCGACAGGCGATTGTAACCAATGCAATTTTGAATAAAACCCCAACGCGAGCTATGCAAGGGGCACACAATCTAATTATTTACCCCAATGCGGTCTATGCGAGGTCCTTTGGCCCTCTGAGCTGCACGTGCACGAGTACGCACGTGCGCGTACGTGTGCGTGCGTGCGCATGTGTGCGTGCATGCCTGTACGTACGTGTGTGCGCGTATGTGTGTGTGTGCGTGCACATACGTGTGTGCGTGCGTTATGTACGTGCATGCGTGTGTATACGGTTGTGTACGTACGTGTGTGCGTGCGTTGTGTACTTGTTCGTGCGTGTGTAAGTGTTGTGTGTGTGCGCGCATACGTGTGTATGCGTACGTGTGTGCGTGCGCATACATGTGTGTGTGCGTGCGGGTACGTGTGTGCACGCATAGGTGTGCGTGCGTGCCCATGTGTGCGTGCATGCACGTGCGTGCGCGTGTGTGCATGCGCGTACGTGTGTGTGCGTGCGCGTACGTGTGTGCGTGCGTGCGTTGTGTACGTGCATGCGTGTGTATACGGTTGTGTATGTACGCGTGTGCGTGCGTTGTGTACTTGTGTGTGTGTGTGTGTGCGCGCGTGTACGTGTGCGTGCATGCGCATGTGAAGGTGTTGAAGCGCCTTTCCTCCTTTTCCATGTCCTTCCTCCTTGTCCGTGTCCTTCCTCGAAGAGAGGGCCTCCCAAGCAATCTGTCCCCCTTGGCGGCCTTGAGGGGCGGCTTAGGAGGCTTTCCCGGCCTGCTCCCGTACATGCTTAGAATAGTTTTATTTAATTCCAATGCGAACTTGGCGAGGCCCTTGTAACTTAGTTATTTAAATTGCTCCCAACACACCGCGAGGGGCTCAGAAACGCTCGCAATACGCGGTGATATACCGCCTATACGGTATGTGTGTTTTGGTCTACGTGTATGCGTGTGTGCATGTTTATGTGCGTGTGTGCATGAATATGTGTGTGCAAGTACGTGTTGTGCATATGTGCATATGTGCGTTTGCTGGTGTGTGTGTGTTTGTGTGTGTGTGCGTGTGTGTGTGTGTGTATGCCTGTGCATTTGGACCTGGGCTGCAAATGCCACATAGGCACAATTGTGTGCGTGCATATGTGGATCATTTAGTATGCGAAGCACAATTGCATGCACCTTGTGCCTACCCCTCCTTGTTGTTTCGTCCCTCATCTGGCCATGTTGTTGTATTCTCAATCATTTTGGCAGGCTGGGTATATGAAGAAGGCGGCGTGTGGGTCTATGTGTGTGTGTATGTGTGTGATCACGATGCACCTGTGCATCTGCGCGCCTTAACACTCATGTGCTGTGCTGTGCTGTGCTTCACAGATCATGACTGACAGCTCCTTGGACGACGGTGACGTGGCACGCCTACTCGTGCGCACCATTGACTTACTGAAACAGGTAAGCTAGGTCTGATTTCCAAGTACCAGCAGTTGTGCCTTGTGGTGCCTTTTTTCCATAAAGGAAATGTCTTTTAGATCAATGCACACCCAATTCTCCCATGCCCTGTCACGAACACGCACATTGATTCTCAATTTGACATTGCAGATGACGTACAATGCTAGCTTGTTGCCCCATTTGCGTGCTGCTGCAATGGAGGCCTTGCGCGGAATGGACCGCAAACCAATCACAGACCCCGCGTCTATGCACTGATCACTCTGCTTCCACACTAAAGGACCACCACTCCTGCATGGAACCGTTCTGCTGTGTTTTGTTTCAACAATTTAATTTCATGTTCGTCATGCCTTGCTCGTTTTTAAAGTATTGCAAACTAAATACTCCGTGTGTGTGTATGTGTGTATGTGTGTGTGCGTGTATGTATGTATGTATGTTTGTGTGTGCGAGTGTGCGAGTGTGCACATGCGTGTATGTTTGTGCGTGAGAGTGTGTATGTTTTTGTAATGTTCTGCAACTTTGCAGCTTCCTTGCTTTTACTATATCAAAATTAAATCATTTTAAACAGCGCTACCTTAAACACATGTTTAAGGGCTCGCTCTCTCTATCTATCTATCTCTCTCTCTCTCTCTCTCTCTCTCTCTCTCTTAAAATTAATGGTTGAACTGGTGCCATAAATGTTTGGTGCCCACACAAGAAAAAATACGTGTTTCTCATCTTGGACATCCCCTTACACAAATTTCTAACACGTGCACTCTTGTCCGGACTCCCCTTTTCAGGAGGCCATATATAAACCCAATATAAACCAGTTTCACGCTTCAACCCATGTCCTCGAATCCTGAATCGAGCTACGTTCCTCATGACATTTTTGCTCAGCACCATCTTCAAATACTCCGGCAAGACAAATGGTGCACGTGCATCAGAAACCGGTTTCTCAAGCAAAGCAAAATATTTGTGATGAGCCACAGGATTTTTTCAACAAAAGCAAGGTCTTACCATGTGCCTCTCTCCAGACTGCCTGATGCATGAATGTCAAGCCTATGCGCAAATTTAAAATATTCAGCTTCCTGTAATGTAAAAAGTCGATTTTGTATGCTAGTATAGTGCCATTCTGCAAATCATTTAAGGCATCCTTCATCTGTCTAGTCCAACAATTAGAAGCACCAGAACTCCCAAGGAAAATATCTGCTTTTACAACATCGCGTAAAGTATTACTGTTTGAATCAACCATCCTGTTTCATAATTTTACAGCTGACCTGAACCAGTAAAATTGCAAGGGTTCCTGTGCGCATTCTCAAAGCACTCACCAGTTTGCAGAAGTAGATTTAGCTTTTAAGTTTTTTTTTGAAAACGCCATGTGTGCGACCTGCAAAGGATTGCGAAAACATTGTCGTGCTCCAGAAGCAAATTGTGTAAAGCAAATCTGACTGGCATACATGCCAGCTGACAACGCATATGTCTTGAAAAGCCACAACATCGCATGAGGCCTGTCAGAAATCCTTTTGTCAAAACCAAACTCTTCCACTCTGCGTATAGCTACATTAAAAGGCCTCAAAGCATGGGATGCAGCATGGTGTAGGTCCAGTAGGTCCATGTGCTTATCAAACAACATTCCCAGGTAGGTAAAAGAATCTCAGAGGTGGTCATCTGAGGCCCCAAACAGGGGTGGTTTTGAAATGTGAATTGAGTATGGTATGGTATGGTGCGTGACCAATGCATGTCTAATTGCCTGCGGCGTGAACCCTATTTTTCACCATCATTCTCTCATATCTCACCACCCACTGACCTGATTTGTGTCATTTTATATGAATCATCTACATCTCTAAAAAAAAATATAGCAACAAATGGGGCAAAACGGAGCAGTACTTGGCTAGATACCCCATTTTGGCCCATTTCCATAATGATGAGATTATGATGAGAAAATCAGCAAAAGGGGTGCCAAAAAGGTGGAAAATCAACCTTCACCAAATATACTTTTCAAACCCTAGGATGATTTGGTATCATAAAGTAAGCCCTCCTGTCTTGTTTTGGGATAAAAAGAGGCCCTGGTTGGGGCGTGGTGGCCTGTAATGTGGAAACTCAGTGCCAAAATTTGAACTGTATTTCTGTCCAGACCACTGGGGTGGTCCTTTTGGCCCCAAACTTCATGAACCATCTAGTTG
>Ga0307968_1000774_pt1 | contig 24303 bp, 32 predicted proteins | sample OrgLakmetagen650_FD_201834 | JGI IMG/M metagenome (GOLD analysis project Ga0307968, IMG submission 201834) | Saline water microbial communities from Organic Lake, Antarctica - #650 | ecosystem: Environmental > Aquatic > Non-marine Saline and Alkaline > Saline | place: Antarctica: Organic Lake...
TTGACGGCTGAGTTTGCAGCTTTCGAGGGAGGGACGGAAACCCTGTAAACAGCAAGCATACAGCATCAGCACTCACCGGGACCCCAGGACGTCATTGGCCAAGGCGGGAATGGGGATGGATGGAAACTATGCAAACAGCACTAACTCGCATATGACCGCTCGCCTTGCACAGCATCGACGAGGGGGGGAGGTTTGCCTCGTTCTCATAGGTTGAGCAGCCATTCCAGGTTGAATGCCTTTGTAATCCAAACTAAACTAAACTTGACTCTGGAACCAGCTACTAATCAGTGCCAAGGTGGTTGCAACACAACCAAACACCTTTTTCTTTTGTGTCTGAGCTCTTGTTTTTTTGACTGGCGAGGACCAGTCACAGTCCGATTAGCCAAACAGTCTGGGTGAGGGTCCCCTGTATAAATATAAATCTACAAACCCTAAGGATGACATACACAACCAACATCATTTACAAAAGCTTAAATCACTAAGACAGTCCTTCAATGAAATCATGTAACCAACCCCCTACTGCCAAAAAACTAGATGAATGAACTGGTTATAAACACACCCTCTTGTCACAAGTACTGCGAGTTGAAGAAGGAAGTTTCCACCACCCACGTGCTTATTAGAAAGACAATCCCCCTGATTGAAAGTGACACGTTCGCTAGCATGGAGAGCCCTTGATGATATTGAAAACCGAGGAGGCTCGTTGATCTCGTGTTGTTGCAAGAGAAACGGGCCATGGGCAGGGGAAGCACATGCTGCAGCACAAGGAGAGCGTTTACAGCTCGTCGTGGTCACCCACGTCCTCGTCAGCCCCCTCCTCATCGCCACCGCCGCCGCCCCCTTGCTGGTACATCTGCACAAAGCAACAACAGGCAGGCAGCGCTTGTAGCCGTCCACACTGGGCCAATCAACCTGTTCAATTCAAAATGTCAGGGAGTTGCCGACTTGCCTACTGATCGCGCTAAGAGAGCCGACACAGGAGAGTCGTGTTGTTAGTGGGTAGAATGCAGTCAAATCCTCAATTATTTGCTCAAGAGTGCGAAGAACGATAACCTGATTACATGAAAGCCCACTAACATCACAAAAAATCCAGGTGTGGAGGACACCTGCTGCGCAGAGCTTTTGCGTGGCTGAATTGGGCCAGCACCAGCACCAACACATTTACTGTAATAATGGCAATAATAACAGCACCGCATGGAAGTGTACCCAGGATAGAGCAAAAACATGTCCACCTGCACATACATCACAAACGCATTGAAGCACACACGCACCTGAGAAACAATGGGGTTGCACACGTCCTCAACCTCCTTGAGCTTCTCGTTGTATTCGTCCGTCTCTGCGCGAGGTAAAAACGGTCAGGAGCCTTGTTGGATTGGCAGAGCAGGCACATAGCGAGTAGCGCAGTCGTGGTTAAGGAGGTGCGGGTGCACACAGGCAAGGCGGGTATGACTGAAGAGGAAACCTGCAGGCCTATCGTAATATGACCGACCCGTTGAAGGGAGCTCAGCAGCTGGAGCTGCTGCTACACTTCTACGGGTCGGTCACAAGAGGTGGGCTGTGTGTAGGGCTTGTGCTCAGCCTTGCATGAGGTGCCACATGCTACTGCGAGGACCCCAACAACCAACCCTGGTGAGTACCTCTTAAGCTGGGAAGGGAGAGGTATACAGGAAAGCAGCAAATAAGTGTCTTTTATGTTGCCATGTTTAGGGAAGTGGCCAGGACTTTTAAAACCAGCTGAGTGCTGCTGCGCTGGCTCCCCATAGCAATTGCACAACACACGCACGCAGAAAGCTGTCACCCCTCCACGCCAGAGCCTCCCTCACAGCACTGGCTCACCACAAATATTCACAATATTGCACCCACACGCGAGTGCACAAGATAAACACGCACCAGCCTCCTGGTTGTCATCCATCCACTCCAGGGCCTCCTTCACAGCGCTGGCTACGGTCTCCCTGTCGTCCTCGCTGACCTGTGTGTGTGTGTGTGTGTGTGTGTGTGTGTGTGTGTGTGTATGTGCGCGTGCGTGAGTGCGTGTGTGCAAGTGCGCGATTGCGTGCTTGCATGGGTGCGCTGTATGTTTATGTGTGTTTGCATGAGCACAAATGCATATGTATAAATATATTTACAAAAGAGCACGAAAAAAACAGATCGGGGGAGGAAATTTATTGGAAATCCGCTATTTTGTTCTTTCATCTTGCACGGATTTTTTGCCAGTAGTCAACAAGTTAAAAATTGAAGCAAGCTGGTCAGCCTGTTGAAGGGAAGGCATTTCATGGCATTTGTGTGATTGCTGCTTACTTTACACACTTTAAACCATATTGGTCTGTATAAGGCGCCTGGTCTCTGTGCTGAGGCTTGGATCCCAGAGCAAATTATATGCCCTTTGTACTTATGGTGGCTTTTTCTTCGCAGAGCAGAACAAATGGTAAGGCCAGGCGTCAATGCCTTACTCCTGACATGGTGGTATTAGCTTTGAAGAAAACCTTGAAGAACACCTTGACAGGAGTAAGGCCCTGATGCCTGCCCTTACGGCACAGTCCTGGCTACACCTGACGGCGGCAAACACAGGGCGATGAAAAGTCTGCCTTCCTGACAAGGGATGTGTTTTCCTCTGGGAATGGACTTCAGCACAAACATGCTTGTTTCACACAGATCACTCTACCATTTTGTCCTGAGCCCGTGCGATCACACTTGGCGTTGCAAACAAAGGAAGCGCGACGCAAAGGACTGCCCTTCGAGTGCAGATATAGTACAGACTGTGAAAAGAAACAGTCAGAGCAAAGTTCTGTGCAGGTCTTGAGCGCAAGCACACACTCCGCGCTTTTGGTTCCTTTCACACTTACACCACAGTCGCCCCAACAGTTTTTTGGTAAGCCGGGCTACAATACCACTAGAACTGTCAAATATACCATTCTGATTTAGATAAGGGGGAACACGTGCACTCAATAGACACTTCTTAACACAGCTGTCTGTCCCCATCAGGCTCTGCAAACGGCAGCATGTGTCAAAAGCACAATCCAGAATACAGCTGTCCGTCTCCATTAGATTCCGCAGGCAGCTCGCGCAGACGGCATATCACGATTGGCAGTTTGCAACAGCTGCCGCTTTCTGTCCCTTTCAGTCTTGGCACAGCTTGACCTTTACTCAATTCGCACCTTGTCCTTCATCTTGTCCTCCGCGGTGCTCTTCATGTTGTACAGGTAGGTCTCCATCTTGTTGCGGGCATCGATGCGGTCCTTGACGGCCTTGTCCTGTGGGCGGGCGGGCGGGCAGCATTTTAGTGAAATACACATACAAGCGAGCACTATTGCATCTAACACATGCATAACGAGGGGGCGACGTAACCGTGGGACTGCAGCACACTCAGTGCATGGACTGAGTTGTTGCAATCCTGGAAAGCACGCAACCGCGCATGTGCTCAATGAGGCAAATGTGTGAGGGCGATCAAGGTTGTCCCTCAATGACCTCCAACACCTGTACACCATTGAGGTTAGTTCTTGTTTTGGGTTAACCTGCCGGGAGACCGCTCTGATAGTCGACTGGTTCAAGGGTCACCTAAATAGCAGGGTGTCTTAGTCCAACAACCGAGCAGCGCATGTCCCACTCACATGCTCAGCAAACTCCTCAGCCTCCTGCACCATGCGCTCAATCTCCTCCTGGCTGAGGCGGCCCTTGTCGCTGGTGATGGTGATCTTCTCCTTCTTGCCGGTGCCCTTGTCCTCAGCAGCCACGTTCAGGATACCGTTGGCGTCCACCTCAAAAGTCACCTTTTTGTGTGTGTGTGTGTGTGTGTGTGTGTGTGTGTGTGTTTTGTGAACATAGGTGTGTGTTTGCATGCTTGTGCATATATGTTTTTTATGTAATATCATTGCGTGTCGAATAGGCCTTGTGAAATTTGCTATGTGCTATTGCAACCTGCATGCATTGCCATCTGCTCAGATACATACTAAAGTAATATAATATATATAAAGAGTGATCAAAGTGGTGCGTCCCTGCTTACCGGGCACAGGAGATGTGCCCATTGCAACGGGACAACACACTTGCAGTGTGGTGACCATAGACTTACCCATAAAAATCTCATAAAAATAACAAAACCAACTGACGCCTTGTATTGATCGCGTCAGAAAAGAATATTGAGATAATGGTAGTCTAATCATTAAGTTTTTGAATAGAACCTTTTTCAAGTCAACTGAATGTTATTTCTCAAATATTCATGAAGAAGTCCATGGTCACTGCACCGCAAGTGCGCTGTCCCGTTGCGACAGGCACATCTCCTATGCCGGTAAGCAGGGACGCACCACTTTGATCTCTTTTAAATATATATATCTAAATTTCAGCGTAAAACTAGTGCATAGAACACGCTCACTCACACCGTGTCATTTATGTTCAAAAAACTCAAACAACACCACACACACCTCAATTTGGGGGGTGCCTCGTGGAGCGGGGGGGATGCCGTTCAGGTCGAACTGGCCCAGCTTGTGGTTGTCCTTGGTCATGGTACGCTCACCCTCAAAGGTCTGCAATCAGCAGTGCGCAGCACACGGCATACGGTTTCAGAGGTGCTATGGAGGCTAGAACACAAAAACGTAAAAGTGAGGTCCAAGTTTTAAGCAAGAAAAGTCTGTGCAAGTGTGATACACACACCAGTGTTGCATTGCTGTCACTCACAGACATGCAGTCTAACGTCAGCATGCTGCCTTAATAGCACAGCATCAGGGAGCACTGCACAAGCATCCACCTTAAAAAAATGCGGATGACTAGGACAAACGCGACGCTTGCCGCCTTAATTGCACAGCATCAAGGTCCAGTATTAGGAAGCTGTGGGATTGATGAGGCAAGCATCGCATTTTTCCAAGTCATCCGTGTTTTTTAGAATGGATGCTTGTGCAGTGGGAGAGATCCACTTTGAAAACACTGAACACCAAAATTCGGGAGGTTACACAGAACATAGAGCAAAGCCAAACCCAATGTGGTTCGAGGATTGTCAGAGATATGATCAAGACAATGGTCACTAGCGACAAGCTTGCAACTGTGAACTAGGGCAAGTCCCAGTAAGAGAGGCCGGAATAAGTACACCGAACGCAACAGGAAGTGTTCACCCTCCTCGCCACTAAAAGAAAAGACATCAAGGGGAAGACCTTATAAAGTCACCTTGATGTAAACACACACCCACGCCCAGACCCACTCCCACTCACCCTCCCCCCAGCCACCCCCCCACACACACCTGGATGGACACAGTGGATTGCTGGTCCTGGTAAGTGGTGAAGGTCTGGCTCTTCTTGGTAGGGATGACGGTGTTACGGGGGATGAGCTTGGTCATGACACCACCCACGGTCTCAATACCCAGGGACAGGGGGGCCACATCCAGGAGCAGGATGTCCTTGACCTCGTCACCACCTGAAGACGGGTGCATTTATGTGCGTGTGTGTGTGTGTTTGTGTGTGTGTGTGTGTGTGTATGTGTGTGTGTGCGCGCGTGCAAGAGGACGGTTACTAGTAAGGTAAGCAGTCCCTTGTACAGTGCTTACTGCAAGGATTGCGCAAAAGCTTATGTGCAAAAGCTGGGTGGGTGTTTTGTGTGTGCGCGCACTCATCTTACTACCTGCTGAGCAGGGGGGCAGTCCTGGGTGGCATGGGATGTCTTATGTGTGCAATTGGGTGGGCAAGAACATGCATGCGTGCCTGGTCTTGCAAACAAGCTTGCTGGCAGGACCAGGCACGCATGCATGTCCACGCCCACCCAATTACACACATAAGACATCCCATGCCACCCAGGACTGCCCCCCTGCTCAGCAGGTGGTAAGACAAGTGCGCACACACACACATACACCCACACCCACCCCTACCCCCAAACCCTCACACACACACCTTCGCCACCCAGGATGCCTCCCTGCACAGCGGCACCAAAGGCCACAGCCTCATCAGGGTTAATGCCCTTGCTGGGCTCCTTGCCATCGAAGTACTCCTTCAGCAGCTCTTGCACCTGTGCGCGTTGAGGACGTTTGTGTGTTTGTGCGCGCGCATGTATGTACGTATCCTCACGTGCGCGTGTGTGGAAATTTGCTTGTGTGTAGGGAGGGGGTAAGGGAAATTCATCTTAGTAGTCATGCCATACACACAACTGGAAGTACAGCAGCACGATAGTTGACGAAAACCTGAAGCGTCTTTTCTGAATTCTGCACACCTTGGGAATGCGGGTAGAGCCGCCCACAAGCACAATCTCGTCAATCTCAGACTTCTTGAGGTTGGCATCGTCCATGGCCTGCGCAAGCGTGTACATGTGTGCGTGTGTATACGTGTGTATAAGCGTGTCTAAGTGTGTGTATGCATGCGGGCATGCATGTGCCTTATAAAGCAATTGCAGGGTACTTGTGGCAGAAGGTTTGCACTTTCTTGCTGAGCTCCTGCTAGGCGGAAAAAGAAATTCAGAAAGTATAGTTTAGCTGGCACACAGTCAAGACGGGGAAACAGGCGAAATTGAGGACGGTGTAGCTGGTGGCAAGATGAGAGCAACAACCCTATGGCCTATGGGAGTCGCTGCTAACTTTTCGCCAGCCACTCATGAAACACTCACCTTGCGCACGGGCCCCATGGTCTTCTTGAAGAGGTCAATGTTGAGCTCCTCAAAACGGGCACGGGTCAGGGGCTCAGACAGGTCAACACCGTCGGCCAGGGCCTCAATCTCCACACGGACCTGAATTAAAGGCAAGTGTGCGCGTGTTGTGTGTGTGCGTGTGATGCTTGCGTGCATGCTATATAAACGTCATATGAATGATCTTTTATTCCACAAGATTCGCTAATACAAGGCCACTTCAATAAAAAACAAGCACCCGGATTGAAAGTTACAACAGGAGATAAGGAGACAAGGGCACAGGAGATAAGTGCGACGTGAGACAGGGAAAGAAAAAAAGACACCCTCATCGGCTATTCTTTTTTAGGATATTCAAAGTGCTTGCAGAAACAGATTGCCTCCTTTCCAGCTGCTTCCATAGGAGGCGGATGAAGAGGGGAAGACAAGGACCCCAGCGCACCAAATTACAAATCTAAGCAGCCACACGCACGCACACTAGCAAGCAGGCACGCACACGCACACACACCTGGTGCTGGGAAGACAGGGCACGCTTGGCACGCTCAGCCTCGCGGCGCAACTTGCTAACAGCACGCACGTCCTTGCTCACATCCTTGCCAAACTTTTTCTTGATGAGCTTCATGAAGTACTCCATGACACTGCAGAAGGGAGGAATAGGCGGCATTATGTAAGCTTTGCGTGTTAGTGGCTGCTTTTCTTGCTCACGCCCACAAACACCTTTGGACATACACGTGCAAAACATTGCGCATGTGCGCCATCACACGCACATACATAGCAACACACGCTCACATGCACACCCCACCCATTCACCCACCACCGCACACACACGCACACGCACACACGTACCGGTGGTCGAAGTCCTCACCACCCAAGTGGGTGTCTCCGTTGGTGGACACCACCTCGAAGACGCCATTGTCGATGGTCAGGATGGACACATCGAATGTACCACCTCCCAAGTCAAACACCTGTACATGAGGGACAAGGCAAGGGAGAAATTTAATCGGGCTGACGACATACTCAGAAAATTTACAAGCTCAGATGTTTTAAATTGAACGGAACGTACTATGCAGCTTATACTCCAGAGACTTCTCTGCCACGCATGGCGGGTATTTGAAAATTAGTAGTAACCAACCCCTCGCAGACGGGATGTGCGGCGTGTTTGTACTGTCCTGACATAACCTACGAATTTACGAACCACAGATCACCATCACAGCTCTGGTCACCAAACGAGCGCACCAAGGAATCACGCGATCGTCCAGGGTAAGAGCTGGAACGTATTGAAATAGGTTCACCATATACAACCGCTAGGTGAGTTACAGCCTCTCAAGCTCATCTTCATTGTTCACACAGCCAGGTTTGAAACTTGGGACTATTTCTCGAAATCACTATCACACATTCACGCACACACGCGCGCATACACACACACCAGGATGTTCTTCTCTCCGCCCTTCTTGTCCAGGCCGTACGCAATGGCGGCGGCTGTGGGCTCGTTGATGATACGGGCGACGTTCAGACCGGCGATGATGCCTGCAGAGTTAAGGAGGGGGTCACGCCTGATTTTGTTGTATTTTGGAGGTAAAGCACATTCATCAATTAACAGAGTCACACTGTCACAGCGTAAACAATTCAATGGTTCAGGTAGCATTCAGGCCGGCGATAGTGCCTGGAGGAGGGGTGGTGGCCACAATTGTGTCACTGGCTCGTCAAGGGAGTGATGCACCATCCCAAACAAGCGCTGTGCATGTCGTGGCAGGTTATTGCCTGGTATTAGGATTGCTTTACATGACCGGTTTGGGTGGTTGAGGGCAGGGGCAGTGGAGTGCAGCATGACGTCGACCAGCCCATTGGAAACCCCATTTCCTTGTGGACTTCAGCCAAAGGGCTGCTCAGGGGGTTGCGAAGGAATAGGAGCGTCGCAGCCATATTCAAACAAATTGGGCGGTTTGAGCAAGGATGCTGCCGAACGCACAGCCTTAACTTACAATCGCCTGATTTTAGCAGATGAAGGATGCAGCCTGTCATAAAGCTGCTTAATTTAAATACGTAAATTTGCTGGCTGTGGTAAACCATAAACTGGCGCGATAGCAAGTTGCATAATGCTAATTTCTGACATAGACTTAAGAACCTCTGCTTGCTCTACGCTGGGTCGATGCAAGGCGTGTTTTCTCGCTGACAAGACGGGAACAGTCGCTTTTTTCGATTCTTACCAACGACTTTGAACCCTTCTCAGCCCTAGCAGCACGCACCAGAGTCTTTGGTTGCCTGACGCTGGGCATCAGTGAAGTAGGCGGGTACAGTGACCACTGCGTGCTTCACGGTCTTGCCCAGGTAGGTCTCAGCCACGGACTTCATCTTGGTCAGAATCATGGCACTGATCTCCTCGGGGGAGAACACCTGCAGGGCCGCAGGGAAGTCAGGCTCAAGGTGAACACTTGGCAAACCTCAACTGTTTAGCAATTAGACCTCGCAGTCACAGTGCCCTTTGGAGAAAGCACAAGCAGGTAAGTTTGCTTCGTCACAGTGCTTGGGACGTGTTGAGACAAAGAAAGACATTAGCTAGACTCCCTATAAGCTGTAGTAAATGACACAGAGCGTCTGCAAACAGGAAAACATGAGGCAGGCATGTGAACAAACTGACACGACTTGCGAGAAAATATGAAGGGAGGGAGCGGCATGACGAGGTTGTTGTTCACGTTCACATCCAATCGAGGCGCAACTGTACCTGCAGCTATCTGCAGATACAGCTATGCCTCGATTGGACGATGCACGAAAACGCCTTGGACACGGTTTCACAAAGGACGCGCGCACCTTTTTCTCACCGCCCACGTTCACGGACACGTAAGGCTTGCCTGCCTTGTCCACGATGTCATAGGACATCAGCTTAGCGTCGCGCTGCACGTCCTTCTCGTCAAACCTGAATGTTTGAATAGGGGGAGGGAAAGCAGCCGTTCTAACCACAGCATCATTTAGCATCCTGGCAGTACTGTCTGTGACTTGGAATCCAAGCCTTGATAAACGGCGTGGTTGAGATCTCCTCTCTCCTGTTATAAATGTTATCAGAGAGCGCACTCTATTCATTTTTTTAGGGTGAAAAGGAAATCACACTTTCTCCGTAACTTCTCTTTAACCTTTCAAATGTGCACGGATTGGGAGTCTTGATTGCTCAGATTTTAATTAATTTGCTGCATGACACACGAGGACTCAACACATGAGTCCCTGACGTTTGTACGGAGGTAATACATCCCCACCGTGCAAGCGGCCATAAGTAATTGGGCTGACGTTAATAATTAACAGTACGAGAAGATATCCTTAATGATTGTAATGAGGCTGCCTTTGAAAAAAAGTTAAACTTCACAACATAAAAAAGTTTGGCAACAGCTCCTGCAACGTCCCCCGCAAGGGCGCCATGGCTTAGGGAAATCTAAGTGGGCCATGCAAAGGCACCCACGCCAACAGCCCAAGGGTCCACACACAGGTGCTCTAAGGTTTATTTCACTCAGAGCGGCCTCAATATCTTAAATTGAAGCACTATGTGCCCCACACCCCCGTGTCTGTGCATCTATAGACTTTCCACTCTCCCATCAGTCCTTGAGCAAACTGCCCACCCCAGAGGAAAGGAAGGAAAATCTGTACAATCCAATGTATCAGGTTCTCCTTTCTGTCACAGGCATGGCAGGCCCAGAAGCGCGCAAGACCACCAGACCAACCGAAGCGTAATGGAATTTTGCCTCGACACATGCTTCCAGCAACCCTGCCTGGGAGTTGGCTCGTGCTTTCATAGTCTGCCGGGCCATAGACAGACACCAAGGAGGGCAGGCACAGACAAAGGGCATGCAGCATGTGTGCAGCTTCTGAGACCTCTCTGGAACACACACTCTGGCACACTCACTTGCGTCCGATGAGGCGCTTGACGTCGTAGATGGTGTTCTTGGGGTTGACGGTGGCCTGGTTCTTGGCCGCGTCTCCAATGAGGCGCTCGTCGTCCGTGAAGGCCACGTACGAGGGCGTGATGCGGTTCCCCTGGTCGTTGGCGATTATTTCCACGCGCCCGTTCTTGTACACCCCCACACACGAGTACGTGGTCCCCAGATCTGCGAGGCGGTGGTGCATGGGCAAGTTAGTCCGTCATCGTGAGGTCGTGGGGAAAGCGAGAGGTGCCTGTGCCTGGGGGCGAGGATCAGCTCCTTTTTTGGTGCGCGCACTTTCCACCCTAACTCACCAATACCGATGACGGTGCCCAGCTTCTCCTCCTCGGCGTGTGCTATCAAGGAGCTGCAGGACAGGAGGGCAACTGCAGCAGGCAAAAACACAGGCACACATATGAAGCAGGGGTTTTGGCCTCGAGCTCGTGAGTTCGGGCTAGTGCAGCAAGCAGGGCTGGAGGAGGGCTCCTCACAGGGCATGTCTGCATGAGCTCACCAAGAGCCCTCACTCACCAAGAGCCAACAGCATGCTGCTGGAGAGCCTCATTGAGGAAGTTTCTAGAGTCCCAAGCCGTCTCGCGGGCAACTCGTACCGAAAGAGGCAACCAACACAGATCCAGAATTTATTCCTTTTTTCCTGTACCGCGAGAAAGCTGACATAAAAAAGGGCAACGGAAATTGTCTTTTCCCGCACAGGTTCGGATAAAATCCAAGGCAAGATACACAACTATCTTTTGTGTTGCGCGAGGCGTGCAGACTTAGTCGCTTTGTCGCAGGCTGCGCTTGGATCAGTGGACTGTCTCGGGCGCTCGGATGTGCCCCCAACGGAGGACCTCGTTCGTGTGCTTTGCAGCACTGGCACTCCTCCTTGTGCCAGGTTGGTGATCCAGAGCAGCCAGCGGTGGAGAGCTGTGTTTGTAACCTAGGTTTTGTCTGCAAGCATCTAGAACCCTCTACAAACCAATAGCTGTCCTGCTGCGTGCTCAGTCAGCCCCAGTCTACCACACACCTCTGTACACACACAAATCACACACTCACCGACATGCAGCTGCACAAGCTGCCATCTTCGCTGACGCCAGTGACGCCCCACAAGTTAATGCGGGGGGCGTCCAGGGAGCCAAGCCTGGGCTTGGCACAGAGACGTGAGTGCGATGATCCAGGCTAGCCTGTATGTGTGTGTGTGTGTGTGTTTCCTACCTGAGGTAAGAACCGATCCTGCCATGGGCAAGTAACCATGCAAGTTGTGTGTGGGACAGGTAGGGCACCCTGCGCCTTTCTCTGCTCCATCCCTCTTCGCGAGCCGATCCTCTCGCGCCCTCCTCATCAACATCACACAAACACGCTCCTCACGTCATCCAATGAAACAACAGGGATAGCTTGAAGCGCGGGCGTGAGGGCGCGGAGCAATTCGTGTTCCAGGCCGAGGTGAACCGGCTGATGGACATCATCATCAACTCGCTGTACAGCAACAAGGACATCTTCCTGCGTGAGCTGATCAGTAACGCCTCCGACGCGCTGGACAAGATCCGGTTCATGGCGCTCACGGACAAGGGACAGCTGGGAGAGGGTGAGGCGGCCAAGCTGGACATCCAGCTCAGCCTGGACCCCTCAAAGAAGGTGCTGTCCATCAGGGACAAGGGCGTGGGCATGACCAAGGACGACCTCATCAAAAACTTGGGCACCATTGCAAAGTCCGGCACTTCAGGTGCGCGCTGTTAACAACCAACTGCATAACACACACACACACACACACACACATACGTACACACACACGTACACACACACACGTACACACACACACGTACACACACACACAAGCACAACACAACACACACACACGCAACTCACGCACAAACACACCACACCACACACACGCAACTCACGCACAAACACAACACGACACAACACACACACACACACACACACGCACAAACACAACACACACACACATGCATGCACATGCACACGCATTTACACAGGCATACATACACGCATACTCACACGCACACAGACACAGACCATGTGAGCAGAGGTGGATGACCTTCACTGCATTCTAGCAGGGGCAGCCATACATTTATCCTTCGTTCCTTGCAATCCGCAGGCTTCTTGGAGCAGATGCAGAAGGGTGGGGATGTCAACCTGATCGGTCAGTTTGGTGTGGGCTTTTACTCTGTGTACCTCGTGGCCGACTGGGTGGAGGTCATCACCAAGCACAACGACGACAAGCAGTAAGTGATTTCGCACATGCCTACCTCCAGTGCTAACACACCTCCCTGGGTTTTAAGCATGTTCCCTTACTGCCACTTTAGCTTGGATGAAACGTGCAGGTTGCTTGTTGAGGGCGGCATCCCTTTTCTTGGCGTTCGCAAGCCACAGCACACAACCTCGCACGCATGCACCCACGCACACGTGTACACACACATGCACACAAACACAGATTCATATGCATGCTCACACACGCACACACAAACACACACTCAGGTACGTGTGGCAGTCCACCGCTGACGGCCACTTCTCCATCGCCGAGGACAATGGAGAGGACATCGGCCGTGGTACTGTGATCAACATCCACCTCAAGCCTGAGGCCCAGGAGTACTCAGAGGTGGGGAGGGCGACATTCACCAGCTGTTTTGGTGGATGGATCGAAGGAAACTGATCTGTTTTCTTTTAGTGTTTAATGTTTTTGGGAATTCCCACACGTTTTATGCTGTGCTTTTGTACAAAATGAAGTTCAATAGTGTGAATGGTATGCGTAGAGTGCTGTAGAGTCACAGCCTGGTGAATCGTGCAAACTGTTTTTTTGTGTGCACAGCCTCGTGGAGTGTGTGCAGCCTTGTGCAGGGTCACAGCCATGTGTAGTGTGCATAGCCGTGTAGCGTGCACACCCATATGTCCGGCCGCGTGCACTCAGGAGACCAAGTTGCGTGACCTGGTGCACAAGTACTCCGAGTTCATCCACTTCCCCATCTACATGTGGACGGAGAAGGAGGTCGACGTGCCTGTGGAGGACGAGGAGCAGGAGCCGGCTCAGGCCGACCAGGGTGCGTTGCGTTCTTGGGCAGTGAGCGTACAGTGAGCGTGCAGTGAGTGTGCAGTGAGCGTGCAGTGAGTTTGCAGTGAGTGTATTGTGCGCGTACAGTGAGTAGACAGTGAGGATACTTTGAGCGTGCCATGAGCGTACAGTGCGCGGACAGTGAGTGTGACGCCTTCCCCGAGCCCCCAATAAAGCGTTGGGCTCAGGCTAACCAGGGCTGCAAGAGTGTTCTTCACGTAGGTTGTTTGATTCTTTTTCGATGAATGTTTTTTCTGTCGGGTGCTGAAGAGACGTGTTGCCCTGCGCAGGCCAAACAGATGCAGTCAGGCAAAGAAAGGCAGGCAGGCAAAGTGATGCAGGTCAGGCGTCTGGCCGAAGTTTGTATGGCTGACATGCTGCACGTGAGATGGGAGGGTCCTTATCGTGCTGACACCACGCTATGTGTGAAAGTATAATTGGAGGGGGCGCATCGACGTTTTTGTGCATTGCTGAATCTGTAATGCTGCCAAATGTGTGCAGGCTGGGAGTATGTGGGTGAGGGCTGTACATAGTACCGGGCCGAATCCCACAGCTAGGTGGCATGCGCTCATGGCACCACCACCACTACCAAATGCACCCACACATTGCGTACACACACATTGCGTACACATGTGTGTGTTTGCAGGCTTGGAAGAGGCAGGAGGTGATGATGACGAGGTGGCTGACGATGATAGCGAGGAAGATGGAGAGGAAGCTGAAGGTTTGTGGGTGTGGTTGTAAAAAATAACACGCCATTTTAAACCTTTCTAATTAATTGCTGATACTTGAGCACTGTCTAAGCTCCTTGAAAAGGGAGAAGTGCTTCAGTACGTCTCAGGATGACGCTCATTTCAGTACAACATCTAGCGTTCCTGTTTTTTTACAGAGCGGCCTGAGGCACACGCAAACGTGCTGAAGTTTGTGCCGGCTCCTGAATCCGGTGGTGTAAACGTAAGCCCCAAAAGCTGTGTTGACACACACATACACACGCACGGACACACTTGCGCACATAGAGACCAAGAAGACACGTAAGGAGAAGAGGCACGAGTGGGAGCTGCTGAATGACAGCCAGGCCATTTGGCTGCGCCAGCCCAAGGACGTGACTGACGAGGAGTACAACAAGTTCTACAAGACCATCTCCAAGGTGTGATAAGTGTGAGGCATTGTATGTGCATGCGTGTGTGCGTATGCGAATTCATGCTCCGTTGTGTATGTGTATAATGCTCTAGTGTGCGAGAAACACACTTGAACAAAATACACATACGCACACTTTGTGCCCAAGAACATGTCCAACAAAATGCATGTCAAGCTCTCTCAAGACCATTTCGCAAGTGTGCTCTTGTGCCTTGTGACAGCCTAATTACCATTGGTCGCGTGACTATTAAGGGAGGCACAACTGTCATGCACACAAAGTGTGCATCCCTAGAAGGAAAAGATAGAAAAACATTGCGCAGGCAGTGAAAACCCCTATACCTCATGTATTTACTCTCCTGACGAGCTGCACGCCCTCCCTTTTTATTGCAGGACTACTCTGACCCAATGGGCTGGGTGCACTTCAAGGGAGAGGGTGATGTTGAGTTCAAGTAAGTGGTTTTTCTGGAGTGACCTGATGAGACTGCCTGTCACGCTCGCTGTTTTTTCTTTGCTGTTAGTGGGCATGCACAGGGGCGGTCACTCTCGAAAAATTACCTGCGCTTGTGCCAGACAGCTGTGCCGGTGCCACAGACTGGATGAAAAACAGGCAAATATGCGCAAGCGCCAAAAGCAGAATAGAAAAAGACAAGCTTGCTCGAGTGCCAAATAACTAAATGACAAACAGACAGTCTGCAGCGCGTCTACGCGCATAAGCTTCATGTCCACCCCTCCATAGTTGCGACCGTATGTAAAAACTGAACTTGATGAAATACACGACTGTATGTCCGTGCTTGAGAAAAAGTGTGTACGTATACATGTATGGTTCTATCACGTCCAAAGCCATACTTGAAGACGTACACACTGATGTGAATTGGCCATCCCTGCATGTCAACAAAAACAACTAGGGTGGAATGTCAAAGAGGCCCTTTCTTTGCTAGTGCTGACACTTCGTACAGCACCAGCACAGACAAGTGTCAGCGCTTGCATACGCACGCGCACACACACACACACACACACATACGCACACAAACACACACGCACAGGGCCACCCTGTTCCTGCCTGGCACCACCCCCCACGAGTACTACGAAAAGTACTACGAGAAGGGCGCCCAGGGCGCAGTCAAGCTGTATGTGCGTCGCGTGTTCATCACAGACGACACCGGAGAGGACCTGCTGCCCCGATGGTTGGGCTTCCTCCGGGGTATCGTGGACTCCGACACTCTGCCCCTGAACGTGCGTGTGTTAAGCGTGCTAATAGTATGCCTGCTTTTTTGCATTTTGCGCGCGAGTCTATGCCCTGTGGCTGTGCGGTGCTGGTCTCAGGCCTTACTCTACCTTTCTTCGGATAAATGTGAGGGTGGTGCAGCAGGAGGAGTGCTGGTGACTGGGGGGCAGGGGGGGTTCAGCAAAAGCTTGGGCATGTCCTGCAAGCACAGGGGAGGAGTACTGCAACTCGCACGTGATGGCTTCATGTAAGGAGTGATGTAAGAAATCTAGTGGACCACCTTGCTGACAGGTTCCTGGCAGGAGGAGATTTGTTAAAAAACTTCACACCACTCCTAACATTGCCTTTCCTCCTCTGATAAACATGTGGGTAAGTAGCACAGATGGACAGGTACACACACGCACACGTACTTTTGCATGCACTCAATTCCTCGTACCTGCCACTGCTCACTCACAGGTCAGCCGTGAGATGATGCAGACCTCTGCTGCGCTGAAGACCATCAAGAAGAAGCTGGTGCGCAAGGTGCTGGACCTGATCAAGAAGTGGAGCGATGACGAGCTCAAGTGCCGCAAGGCCAAGGCTGGCGAGGAGGGTGAGTGTATTGTGCGCGTGTCTGTGTGTGTGCCTGCGTGCACGTGTGCATATGTCTATACATCAACACCAACACAGCACCCTTACCCCCCAAAAGTTTCCACATTGACGTGCCCGGCATTGCTCAGCGTTTGAATGGTTTCTGTTGGCAGCCAGGAAAATGCATTCCAAGACATGTGTGTGCATGCTCCTGCTGGTCCTGCTGGCACCTTGCAACTGCTAGTTCTTTTTGGGTTCATTTCGTCATCAAACAGACACCTCTGACGCCACCGCAGTGATGAACGCATTACATTTCTGACACCTCTTGTGCGAGGGCGCTCACACGCCCGGTGAACGCAAACAGCGTACCTATCTGAGCGGTCCCTGTGTGGGAAATTTTTTGTTTTAACCCCTAACTCATGAGGGGGAAGAGTCGTATTCTGAAGAGAAGGGGTGCTGTGATGTTTTTCTCTGTCTAGCTTGTATGCACTATCTGTCTAGCGTATATGCACTAGCTCAGAGTCTTTCCTTCTTGCATGGGAAGGGATTCCGTGCGGCGGAGGACTCAAAATCTGCGAGTTCTCGCATAAAAATTAAATGAATTTAATTTTTATGCGACAAGATTTAATTTTTATGCGACAGATCGCAGATTTGTGAGTCCTCATCCTGATGGATGAGGACTCAAAATCTGCGAGCTCTCGCAAAGACATTTTATCGACATTTTATATTAGATAAAATGTCTTTGCGACAGGGGGCGGATTCTCGAGGCACTTGTACATAGGAATGCATGTTTTTCCTTTTCTACTTGAAGGCGTGCATGGAGGCAGCCAGAGTGGGCATAGCAAGCCCCAGTATGAAACTTGCAACACTACTGTCGCACGCAATGCTGTCTGACGTGTGCTTGTGTGTATGTGTGTCTCACATGAACGCACACACCTACTGATCTGCAGAATGACGCATTGTATGCACGCCTCTCTCATAACTGTCACAGTCTGTGATTGTATACAGAGATTGCTATGATGAACGCACTACATTTCTGACACCTCTTGTGCGAGGGCGCTCACACGTCCGGTGAACGCAAACAGCGTAAATTTACTGAGCAGTCTCTTTTTTCATGCCTGTGTCTCTTGCGTGTTCAATGTCAGCATGGTCCTGGTACGATCTGTTCACGTGACTTATGCGCTGCAAATGACCCCCAAAAAACAAAAGGAATAGAAACAACAGTGCAGGCAGGGGAAAACATCCTCCCTACAGTAGCATCCCTTTAGCAGTATCATAAGGTGCTTGTTGAGTCGCTTCCCTCTTGCAGCTAGTGCTCCAGGAATGGAAGTGCAATCGTATTAAGACGAACAACCTTTCCTTTTTTTGTTTGCTGCCCTGTCGGATATTTAGGGTGAAGGCATCCCTGTTGCATCTGCTGTGATGAACGCACTACATTTCTGACACCTCTTGTGCGAGGGCGCTCACACGTCCAGTGAACGCAAACAGCGTAAACTTACTGAGCAGTCTCTTTTTTCATGCCTGTGTCTCTTGCGTGTTCAATGTCAGCATGTTCCTGGTATAATCTGTTCACGTGGCTTATGCCCTGCAAATGACCCAAAAAAACAGAAAGAATAGAAACAATTGTGCAGGCAGGGCAGACCACCCTCCCAACAGTAGCATTTCTTTTATAGCAACAGAAGGTGCTTTTAAAGCCGCTTTCATCCTGCAGCTAGTGCCTAAGGAATGGAAGTGCAATCGTATCAAGAAGAAAAACCTTTTCCTTTTTTTGCTTGCCGCCCTGTCGAAAAATTAAGGATGAAGGCATCCCTGATGCGTCTGCTGTGATGAACGCATTATATTTCTGACACCTCTTGTGCGAGGGCGCTCACACGTCCGGTGAACGCAAACAGCGTAAACTTACTGAGCAGTCTCTGTTTTCATGCATCTGTCTCTTGCATGTTCAATGTCAGCATGGTCCTGGTACGATCTGTTCACGTGACTTATGCGTTGCGAATGAACCCCTAAAAACAGAAGGAATAGAAACAACTGTGCAGGCAGGGCAAATCACCCTCCCTACAGTAGCATTTCTTTTATAGCAACAGAAGGTGCTTATAAAGCCGCTTTCCTCTTGCTGATATTGCTCCAGAAATGAAGTGCAATTGTAATAAAAATGTGTGTTTTGCTCAAACCCCTGTTGGATATTAAGGATGAGGGTATCCCTGTTGCGTCTGCTGTGATGAACGCACTACATTTCTGACACCTCTTGTGCGAGGGCGCTCACACGCCCGGTGAACGCAAACAGCGTAAACCAACTGAGCAGTCTTCCTTGCACCCAACACGCCGTGCGTGGCTCACCCTCACACCCTTGCCACTCCTTACCCGTACATTACTGCCACTCTCAGCGTGTTTGTGCCCGTTACTGCAGCACACAATCATCTCAAAACATTACAGTGATGCGTCACAAAGGTCGTTGTGGCAAACTGTCATCGCAGACGAAGATGAGCCTGCCCCCACCGGCGAGGCGTGCGAGCTGTTCGGCAAGTTCTGGGCGCAGTACGGGCGTGCCATGAAGCTGGGTATCGTGGAAGACTCCACCAACCGCAACCGCATGGCCAAGCTGCTGCGCTTCCACACCTCCAAGTAAGTGTGTGGGTGTGAAAGAGGGAGTGGTTTTGGATGTAAAGGGGTTTGATGTGGGTATGGGCATGGGTGTGTTCTGGACGCAATACAGGCGTGCTTTGAATGTGGGTAACGCGCGCACACACACACACACACTCTCGTAACTTGTCTGCAGGTCCATGGACAAGACCACCAGCCTGGATGAGTACGTCAGCCGTATGAAGGATGGCCAGAAGCAGATCTACTACCTGGCAGGTAGGGCAAGTTAAAGACCGTGTAAGTTCAATTCATGATCCCCACACGTAAAAAACAGGGTTTTAGACGCAAACATTCACACTCATATACGCATACACGCATACACGTGCACACGCTCAAACACACGCATAACACGCAGGCAGCACCAAGGACGAGATTGCCAAGAGCCCATTCGTGGAGCAGCTGCTGAAGAAGGACTACGAGGTCATCTACTTCACCGATGTGCTGGATGAGTACGTCATGCAGGTGTGTGTAGGGTCCGCAGACAGGGCCAGCCTATGTCGTCTGTTTGGCACACAGCAGCAGTATTACCCAGCAGCCTCTGCTCTCTTCCTGCCAAACAGTGTCAATGTTGTTCAGCAGCCGCCGCTGCAAGAAGAAAACGTTTGCTCCTTTTCTGGTGTGCAGCACGTGCCAGACTACGAGGACAAGGCCTTTGCCAACGCCAGCAAGGAGGACCTCAAGATGGCTGACAAGGACGAGCAGGAGAAGAAGAAGGACAAGGTTTGTGTTGTGCAGGCTGTCGTGCTCGTGCCGGCATCGCACACATTTGCTACGTGTATGTGGTGTTCAGGTACTGGGTCACAAGGACGAGGAAAAAGGGAAACGAGGGTCGCTTGAAAAAGGGGGGGAATGAGATGCGATGGTTTACTCTGACTTATTTGTCGGGGGAGACCTGTGAGGGTCCTTTAAGGGTTGAACAGTTCCGGTTTGTGTGGGACATTTGCTGCTGCAATGGCATGCCTCCAACTGCCTGCTTTGTGTTGAGATTGTGCAGGATTCTTGGAGAGTCAAGGAATCAATCACACTATTAAGAGCGTGAACAGCATTGCCTGAGCTGTGGGCTCTCCAAGGCCTGAGTTCACCCCCCTGGTTGGCGCAAGCGCGTATGCACACATACACACATACACACAACTTATGACACACACATGTATGTACAGGAGCTGAAGGAGGAGTACAAGCCCCTGACCAAGTGGTGGAAGAAGGTGCTGGGAGACAGCGTGACCAGCGTCAAGGTGTCCACTCGTCTGTCCACCACCCCCTGCGTCGTTGTGGCCGGCAAGTACGGGCAGAGCGCTAACATGGAGCGCATCATGCGCGCACAGGTGCGGATCGTGTGTGTGTGTGTGTGTGCATTTGTCTGCCTGCCACTCCCTGCATCATTGTGGGTGGTAGACCGACAAATGGACAAATGTGTGTGCTCCCTCGTCTGTCTACCACTCTCTCTGCATTGCTATGGTTGGTAGACCGATGAAGGGACACACTTGGGCATAACACAGGCAGAATGCCGACCTGGAGCGCATCAAGCATATGAAGGCATGTATAGTGTTGCTTTGTGTGCGTACATGCCTATGATTACCCATTTGCCTTGTGCAGCAGGTTGTCAGGCAATCGAATAAACATGTTCACAGAACAGGCAGAGCGCCAACATGAAACACATCATGCATATGAAGGCATGTAGAGTGTGTCTCTGTGTGTACGTGCCTATATTTAGCCTTTTGCCTTTGCGATCCGTGTTGGCGCTCTGCCTGTACTGTGACCATGTTTATTCATTTGCCTTTCACTTGCATAGAGTGTGTGTGTGCGTGCCTATGTTGCTTCATTTTCCTTCCTCGGCTGGTTCACATGCAAATGGTAATCACAGTCAGAGCGCTAACGTTTCATGTGTGCAAGGGAGTGGTTGTAGAGGATGTAGAGTGTTATGTGCGTTTGTCGTGCTAATGATCACCCATTGACAGTCCTATGGTTATCCATTTGTCTGTCTTGCTTTCGCTGGTAGACAGACGAATGGATAAACGTGAGCACAGTAAAGGCAGAGCGCCAAACACGCATCATGCAGCACGCAAGTGCAAGTGCAAGTGACCATTGTGCCTTCTTGCTTGTGGCAAAGGGGAGGAACAGCTAGCAGGCAAACGCCTTGGCTAAAGGCCGTTTCCTATTTCATATCTTAATCCTTAATCCGTGTAGTGAAGGGAGGCAGCATCAGTGCTAGAGGCTGTCAAGGTTGTATCTGTGCTACTGCTTTGTTCATTTGCGTGAGCTTTGTTATGTCTGTGAATTGTGTGTGTTAATCTACTGCAGTGTTCATTTGCATGTGTAAGTGTCAGATATTTGTGTGCATATGTGTATTGGGGTCACGGGCAGGTACGACAGAGCAATCATCTCATTCTTAGCACGCGCCTAAAAGCGCCTTCTGCACCCTTTTCTTATGGTGCTTAAGGTTTTGCAATGGCCGCCACAGCAAAGCACGGCCCTACTAGCCTTGGCAGCGCAGCCTAATTCTGAGCGCCGTGTGGTGTGCTTGGAGTTTGCAACGCCACACATCCCAAACTTAAAGTGATTTTGTTTGCAAAATATTGCCCAGTGTTACTTGCCTTTCGCCTGGTTCCGTTCTGCTGTGCTTTTTCTTGGATCACCTTCGATGCTCTTGGCCTTTTCAAGAAAGTAGGAAACAGACGAAGGAAGCCCCTGCTTTGACAGATTGGAAAAGGAACGGCCTGTTCCTGTCCAGGTTGCTGTCAAACAGGACAGCAACCTGGACAGGAGAACAGGCCAAGGATTTGGACTCTGCAATTACAGGTCACAATTGCAAACAATGCAATAATGGTCCAGTATGTAAGAGCAAATACGCATGATTTGAATTGAGATTAGTGTCTTAGGAACAAACACCCGTTACCGTCAGCTACGATGAGCCTGTCCACTGAGACAAGCGCAGGCATTTTGCTGACCCTAGCCTGTTTTCTTCAACCTGTGTTTGTCAATACTTACCCTCCAAATAGCCCTTTGGTAATTGTGCTTTCTTCTTTCACAACACAGGCGTTCGCTGACCCCAGCCGTGCTGCCGCAGCCCGTAGCCAGAAGGTGCTGGAGATTAACCCAAGGTGTGTGTGTGTGCACGTGCATGTGTAAGTGTGTGTGTGTGCACGTGCATGTGTAAGTGTTTGTGTGTGTGCACGTGCGTGTGTAAGTGTTTGTGCGTGCCTCCGCTCAGGCTTCCTGTGAACGTGTGTGTGCACGTGCATGTGTAAGTGTGTGTGTGTAAGTGTGTGTGCGTGCCTCTGCTCAGGCTTTTTGTGAATGTGTCTGTGCACGTGCATGTGTAAGTGTGTGTGCACGTGTGTGTGTGTGGAAGTGTTTGTGTGCGTGCCTCTGCTCAGGCTTTCTGTAAATGTGTATGTGTTTGTGCGCGTGCCTCTGCTCAGGCTTCCTGTGAACGTGTGTGTGCACGTGCGTGTGTGGAAGTGTTTGTGTGTGTTAGTGCACGTGCATTTGTAAGTGTGTGTGCACGTGTGTGTGTTTGTGTGCGTGCCTCTGCTCAGGCTTTCTGTGAATGTGTATGTGTCTGTGCACGTGCATGTGTAAGTGTGTGTGCACGTGTGTGTTTGTGTGCGTGCCTCTGCTCAGGCTGTCTGTGAATGTGTATGTGCACGTGCATGTGTAAGTGTGTGTGCACGTGCATGTGTGAGTGTTTGTGTGTGTGCCTCTGCTCAGGCTTCCTGTGAACGTGTGCGTGTGTAAGTGTTTGTGTGTGTGCCTGCTCAGGCTTCCTGTGAATGTGTGTTTGTGCAAAATAAAAAAGCCTTGTTGGCTTTCATGGCAAAAGAGGAAGCAACGTGCGTGTCAAACAGAAAGAAGGTAGGAGTAATGCACATATTTCTTGTACTTGCCTGCTTCATCAACTGTTTGCAGGATACACGTACTGCTTTCTATTTCCTTCTGCACCTGACGGTTTATACGTCTATCATGACCTCATTACTCGGAATACCTCATTTCTCAGGTAGTCCTGAGAATTGAGGTCATGATAAACCTGGAATGCTGGCGCCTACATCACCCTCAGCCTAATTTAACTGATGACCTGCGCGTAATGCATCAAAAGTATTTGGCTGCTGAACTAGTGATGCCCATCGCAACACAACCACACAATGCTCATATATGCTCATATTGTGATGCACTCTCAAATTTACAAGTGACAAACCTCCCACAGGCACCCTCTGATCCGTGGCCTCAAGGAGCGTGTGGCCGAGTCTGATGACGTGGAGGAGACCACCACCGAGTTGGGCCACGTGCTGTTTGAGTCTGCTCTGCTGGAGAGCGGCTTTGTGCCCGAGAATGCCAAGAGCTTCACCGCGCGTGTGCAGGTAGACGCACACACAAAGTCACGTATGCTGTACAACGTTTTGTGGTTAGCGCGCGCGCACACACACACACACACACACACACACACACACACACACACACACACACACACACACACACACACAAATGTCTACCGTGCAGTCCCTGGTCGGTCAGCAGCTTGGCATTGATCCCGAGGAGGACGTAGACATGGAGGATGGAGAGGATGAGCTGGAGCAAGAGCAAGAGGTGAGGGACTGACACGGCCGTGCAGGCAGTGGACATCATTTGCACTGTGTGCAGCGAGGTGTGAGGACATGCAGCAGTAAGGAGCAAGGACATTCAGATGCAGTAAGCAATGGAAATTGAGAAGGGGAGATGAGGAGCCGGCTCGACCACGCAGGCAGTTCAGTTGGGTGTAGAACAAGTTATTTATCAAGAATTGGCCAATAGCAGATTACGTGTAATACGTTCTTATTTAAATTGCACCGAAGCAAGCATCCTTTGTGCAGTATGCCTGGCCCACCCCTTTAAATGCCTGCCTGACCTCTTCCTGCTTCCTCTGGATCTCAATCTTGCTTTTTGGTAGGCCTCGTTCCTTTTGGCATGTGCTGATAACTTTTTGGCTTCACCCATAAGCCACATAGGGGCTAGGCTTTGTTTTTGACTTTGACTTTAATTTGTGTATGTGCCTCTTCGCAGGAGGCCCAGGAAGAGGGCGCCAAGGAAGAGCTTTAAAACGGCTTTCCAAGGAAGCCCTGCCGCTTTTGCTAAAGCGGGTTAGGGAGGGGCAGGGGGGGGGGGGGGGGAATGGAAAAAAATGGGTTATATTTTGTTAATGT
>Ga0307968_1000777_pt1 | contig 24253 bp, 33 predicted proteins | sample OrgLakmetagen650_FD_201834 | JGI IMG/M metagenome (GOLD analysis project Ga0307968, IMG submission 201834) | Saline water microbial communities from Organic Lake, Antarctica - #650 | ecosystem: Environmental > Aquatic > Non-marine Saline and Alkaline > Saline | place: Antarctica: Organic Lake...
GTTTGAGGTTGGTCTGGCCCTTCACGTTTGATAGAGCAGCTTTTGCTTCGATGCAATGGTCGAGGCAGGATGCAAGAGAGGAGGTGCGAGAGAGGAGGTGCGAGAGAGGAGGGGCAAGAGAGGAGGTAAGAGAGAGGGGGGGCAAGAGGGGAGGTGCGAGAGAGGGGTGGCAAGGCACCGGTTGACGACCAAAACTGAGTGTGGGGCTACTATTCAATACATGCTTCTGTAGAACGCTTCCTGCTAATTCCTGTTTACACTGATAACTAACACACCTGCTGGTACTGATCCTGCAAGTATTGTGCGACGACCGCTTTGTGCCGTGTTAACAAGTCCTGTGAGCAGGGAGTTTGTGTGTGTATGAGAGAGTGTGTGTGTGCATGTGTGTGTGTGTGTGTGTGTCAAGGGAGAAACTGGGTGCACATGTGCACATGTGTGCGTGTGTTTGTGTGTGCACATGTGTGTGTGCATGCATGTTGGTGTGTACTGACGTACATGCAACAGGTTTAGGTAAGCACACTAGCACACATGCGCAAGTGCGCGCACACACAACCACACACACACGCAGACACACACATACACACGCACGCACATGCACACAAACACACACACGCACACACACACACTTTATGCCTATGCTCAAAGCAATATAAAGAAAGCTAGTATGCATTGAGGCCACATTACTTGCCACCTAAGTTAAGGTGCTTATACCCACTAAAACACACACACCCCTTTCCAGCACACCCAAACTCAAAGCAAAACCCCAACGCTAACTGCCTCACTTTTACGCACAATCATACCAGAGGGGGTTATCTGAGGCCAAAAATGGTACGGTTTTTGCATGCTCCCAGGGTATGGGCCCCCTAACTGGCACGTTTCAAGCTCAGCTCTGATATGCAGATTCCAATGCAGCTGAGCTTAAAATGTGCCAGTTAGGGGGCCCATACCTAATCGGCCGCGGCGTGAACCCTACTATTTGAGCAACCATATGCTGTATCTGACCAGCCAGCGCACCAAACTGAGTGATTTTGGTGTTTTGGAATCTTTAGAGTAAATGGGGCAAAATGAATAAGTGGTTGGCGAGATATGCAAATTTATGTGTCACTTCCCCTGAAAAGCACCCATCTAGGGTACAGGTGCACGACGTGTGCTTTTAGTCCTGTCATTCTGTACGCAGGGCGACTTGTCTAAATCTGAGCACATGCTCGGGTAGCTTAAAAAGTCAGCATCAGTTTGAAGCTAGGTTGGGTCCAATTTGATGAAGTGACGTGTGAGGAGTTGCACCTTTCATGAAAAAAGGAGCATGTTTTGGCTTTTGCCCAGATAACCCCCTCTGCAATCATACACTTGGGAATCTGAAATGCAAGCATCGCTTTCCCAAAAGGAACCACACAATCACACATGGGACTCTGAAATGCAAGCATTGCATTCATAAAACGAAATAGGTCAACAACATCACTGAACGCGCACACCAAGGTCAACTGCGGTGTCCCCGACTGCGGGGACAACTCAGTCAAACTTGGTGTGAGCGGTATGCGGTATCTGCCGACTGCGGTATCCCCGACTGCGGAGATACCACTCCTTAAAAGAAATAGGTCGACAACGTCACTGAATAAATACACTAAGTCAGCAGCGGAGATACTGATCATGATTCAATACAGCTCGACAACTCACTGATCGAACACTAAATCGGCTGCAGAGACACCACTCACTTTAAACGTGGAGAAGGCGTCCGACGCGACCTCGAAGTTGGCCACCTCAACCTTTTCGAAAAAGTCCACCACAATCTCGCTCTCTAACAAGTATCTGCGAGTTGTGTGTACGTGTGAAGGCCGCGTGCTATTTATGTTTGAAGGCAGCGAAGGAACAAGTGCCCTAAAGGTCAAAGGTTGGCCAGAACCGCAAATACTCCGTACATGACCGTATACTTGGTGATCTCCCAGCCAAAAAACACTATATATACCGTGTATATATATGGTTCCGGCCAACCTTACTTGCATGCAATAAATGCCTACTATTTGTTGCTGGAAAAAACTGCCAGAGATTTGCTGTTCAGGTTAGCCAGGACCATGAATACATACGTACATACCTACGTTTTATATTATAGTATTGATTGGCAGGAAACCAACCAAGCATACAATCATGTACAATATGCATGCACATACATATGCACACACATATGTACATACATATGCATACACATATGTACATACATATGCACACACATATATGTACAATATGCATGCACATACATATGCACACACATATATGTACAATATGCATGCACATACATATGCACACGGTTCTGGCCAGCCTACTTACCTCTCTGCTGTTCATATCAGCCAGAGTCTAACTTTGCCATTTAGGCTGATGAGAGCCTAGTTTTGCCCATGTTTGTGCAAAAGAAAAGGAAAAGTATGCAAGCAGCAAAAACCACTCCCCACATTGATTAAGGAAAAGAAAGCCACTTGGTATTGAGTACAGTAAAACTCCTTTACCAGCAAGACTTTCTGGCTCAAACGCTAACATCAGCGGCTCAATTTGTAAAGCTCCGACTCAGGTGCAGCTGCATGCAACTTCCCTTTTGTTGAGGAGTTCTGAAAACAAGACAGCGTTCTCACTTTGCTAGGCTCTCGTCTCGGATACAGTCGCGCAGCATGGTCCCACAATTCAGTGCTATGCTGGGCTCTCCATACCTGAGGATGCGTGCGATTTCACAATAAGGTCACACATGTTGTTCAGCAACCTGAATGGTGAGACACAAAAACACATCACACTAATTACAGCACGGAATTTTTGTACCTTCAGGTCACCGGGTTGAAGTTGGTGACACTGGCAGAAAAGTTGCCAAGACGGTCAGACCTGGATCAACTACAAACACACAACACTCACGCACGCACGCACACACACACACAGGTACATACACACAAACACACCCACAAATATACACCCACATAGACACAGACTTGCACCCACATATCCACACCCATACACACACACGCTCACCCCTGGAACAGCATGTTCAGGATGTACGGTCGCTGCAGCACATAGGCTGCCCCAGGGGCTTTCTCCTCTGCATCCTTAATGCGCACAGTAGCACCAAATACTTGCGCTGCGTCCTTGCGTGCTTCAAAGTCCAGGTCCACCAAGTGCTGTGTGTGTGTGCGTGTATGTGTATGTGCATGTGTGTGTGCGCGCATGCAGGTACATGTGTGCGTGAGTGAGTGTGCACGCGTGCATATGCATATGCACGTGTGCATATGAGTGTATGTGTGTGCGTGTGCGTGTGCGTGCATGCAAGTGTGTGTGTTTGTGTGTGCATGTGTGCGTGTGAGAGTTTGTGTGTGTGTATGTGTGTGTATGCGTATGTGTGCATGCAAGTGTGTATGTATGTGTGTGTGAGTTTGTACGTGTGTGTGTGTGTGTGTGTGTGTGTGCAGGTATGTGTGCGCGCGTGCGTGCGTGCATGTGTGAATGTGTATGTGCGTGTGTGTGAGCATGTGTGTGTATGTGTGTGTGTGTGAGTGTGTGTGCGTGTGCGTGTGCGTATGCGCGCACATGCATGTGTGTGTGAGTGTGTGTGTGTGTGTGTGTGTGTGTGTGTGTGTGTTTGTGTGTCACATACTACAGTATGTGCGTGTGAATTTGTGTGTGTGTGTGTCTGTGTGTGTGTGTATGTGAGTGTGCGTATGTGTGTGTGTTGTGTTTGTATGTGTGCGTGATGCAAAAACTTACCTTCACAAGCAAGTAGAGCAGGTCTGTTTTCAGGATTTCCTGTGCAATCTCCAGCACCCTGGCTTTGGAGACCTCCACCTCCGCGTTGCCAAACACTGTGTCCACATACACGCACAGGGCACAAGCAGAGATGGCCTCAGTGTGGGAGCTGCTTGTTGCTTAGGGGCACAGACTGGCAGGAGCAGAGATGCAGTCATCCCCAGCATCGCCAGACACAGGCACCGACACGCACAGTGCGTCTTCATGGATTGAAGATAGCGACCAATGCTCTCCAAGTGCTTTGTCCTGGCATCCGGGCTCTGGGCCGAGGGTGCGGCATCAAGAGCTTCAAGTGCCAGCACAAGTTTTGCGCAGGTCTCCGGATAAGGCTTTGTCTGCTTGGGAAACAGCGTGGAGAAAGGACCGGCGGGCATTGTCCCCTTGTCGCTCTGCTCGTAGCGAAACCTATCCAGTATTCATTTCGAAGACTTTATTTTTTTTTCTCTTGTGTGTGCCTCCCCCCTAGCGATACAACTTCCAGGGTTGCGGTCGGTTTATTCTTCGGCATCGGGCTGGCTCACAGAACAGAGGACGTGGTGTGCGTGTGCATACATGAGCGAGGTTCATTCATGTTGACGCTTGCCTGATGAGCGCAAATCTACGAACTACAGCAGTGTGCTTTCCCCTGAATGTTAAGAACAAACATCAGTTCATCGTAGCTGTAAATATTTTTGGTTCCAAGGCAATTATACAGAGTCAAATTCCACTGTCCTTTGTCACGACGAATCATGGTACCAGCTTAAGCATGGATTGCAAGTATGAGCCATAGTCTAGGGGCATGATGATTCTTCCTTGGGATGGAAGAGGTCGGCAATTCGTGTCCGCCAATCAAGCCCCCCCATAAAGGTGTGTTTAACGTCTCCTCCCTCTCCACGCGAGAAGGAAGCGACGGCTCAAGCAACGCACAAGAGGAGATTGTACTCAGACTTTGCAGTCTGAGAAAAGAGCGAGTTTGTTACAAGAGGACCATCTGGCCAAACAACCAAATAATCGTAAAACCGTTGCTCACATTATATTTCCCAGGGGAAATCACACAATTCGTCCACGCCACTGGTGTAGCATGACACCTTAATTTTGATTGTGAGACGTTAAAAGACAAATAACAAGAGCCTGCTAATCTGTTTTATGTCCGATTAAAATTTTGATCTTTATTCACGACTTAACAGTCTTAGCCAGGAAGTGTGGGTTTAGAGTTCATCTAGCAGCAGGGCCCGCAGCAAACGAGTGATAAACCAAACCTTGCTTGATGTTCCAGGCCCTCTTGTTGTGCATGTGCTTCTCCTCACACATAGTTTAGGTATAATAGTATTTGCCTCATTCTTGGTAAACTCAATGTGACAGTCCATTGTTTTCATGTGCCCAAAACACACAGATGAGGATCCCCCTCTTTGATTTAATGCGGTCGGCTGGTCCTGGCGAATGCATAATGTCTTTACTGGTTTTATTCAGTGTCGCAAATGGCGTTATGCCTCCTTTCCCTTCCCAAGGGTTTGTTTGTAGGTGCTACAAGTCTGGTGCGACAACAACAATTGTAACAATTTTCACACGTTTTACATACGCAGCCTAGTAGTCACACGTTTTGACTGATGGCTTCATCTGTAAACTCTGTAAACGACCAAATGACAATACTACTTTTTAAGGAAGTGCTGGCGGGTCATGATTCATGTACAATTATTCTAGAGATGAAAGGCTCCACAACTAACCACGCAATCACAAATTCAACAGATTGTCCGTGATGTTTCCACCCTCCCCTGCCAGACATCCCTTGGCTGCTAGTCCTGAATTTGCACCAGCTGATGATTGTGACCCCGACGAAGACCCTGGGACTCCTAGAGACACTCGATGGGGCGTTGGAGCTTGAGATGGAGGGCGTGGTACTAAAGAAGGAGTAGGGGTTCGGCGGTGGAGGGAGGGGGAAGGAGAAGGGCGTGCTCCGGAGTAGCTTGCGCGCAGGGCACTGTCTGTTGGCGTTGCCTGTGTGTGTATGTGAGTGAGTGAGTGAGTGAGTGTGTGTGTGTGTTTGTGTGTGTGTGTGCGTGTGTGCGTGTGTGTGTGCACGTGCTTGCGTGCGTGTATTTGAATTTTGTGTTTGTTTGTTTGTTGGTGTGTACGCGTGTGTGATTTAGTAACAACCATGTGCGTATATTTAGTATTTTCCCTGCCAAAGATATCGTGTGTACACCATATATATATGTTCTGGCCGACCCTACTTATGGGGTAAAAGGTCACATGGAAGCGGTAGTTGCTGCGTGCCACAAGGCATGCCGTGTGTGGCAGATACAGGCCTCTCCAGAACCCGCTTGACTTCCAGAGCCCGCTCAACTCCAGATCCTGCTCAGCTCCAGATACAGGCCACTCCAGATACAGGCCACTCCAGATCCTGCTCAGCTCCAGATACAGGCCACTCCAGATACAGGCCACTCCAGATCCTGCTCAGCTCCAGATACAGGCCACTCCAGATCCTGCTCAGCTCCAGATACAGGCCACTCCAGAACCCACTCAACTCAGGTGCTTGCTTGCTCTTGCCTGCAGCTGTACGACTCTTATCCAACACGCACCGCCTTCTGTGGTAAAACTCAGCAACATAACATACAACGTATGCTGAATGCCATATCCTTTACATACTTTACAGAGCAAAGGAACCACACTATTTTGCTGTGTTGCAGCATCTCCTCTCCTCACTCCCCTCACAAACAGACACAGACACACACCCACATACAATCCATACACGGACGCACCTCACCAAACCCGCTCAACTCAGTAGCTCTCTTGCCCTTGCCTCCAATGCCGCTGTACGGCAACCGCTTAGTTGTGCCCCCTTTTGTGGTGCCGCCGGTTTTAGGGGTGCCATGGATGGATTGGGCCAGACGCTGGGCTGCTGGGGATATGAGCGGGGTGATACGAGCCTGCACGGGTGTGCAGGCGCGTTCACGTGTGTGTGTGTGTGTGTGTGTTTGTGTGTGAGTATGTGTGTGTGTGTGTGTGTGTGTGTCTATGTGTGTGTGTCTGTGTTTGTGTGTGTGTATGTGTGTATGTGTGTTTGTGTGTGAGTATGTGTGTGTGTTTATGTGTGTGTGCGCGTGCACAAGCGTCCCAACTCAGATTTGTTTCTGATCAATAACTGACAATAATAACATGTACACTTCCTGACTGGCAGTTGCCCAGAGCGTGGTGCATTCTCCCTTCGTAAGTCCCAACACAGCAGGTGCCTTCTGTTTCACTAAAGTTACACGCAGATATATCACACACATGTTTAAACACGACCCCTTGTCCACACCCCCAGACAGCTGGCCAGAGCATAGAGTTGTGCCAATGTTGTAGGCCCCAGCAACCGCAAGTGTACCACACTGACAAATCATACGATGAATTGCACGTGCACACGCGCACACGTGCACACAGCCTTCGCACCTTGTCCACACCCCCAGACAGCTGGCCAGAGCGTAGAGTTGTGCCGGTGTTGTAGGCCCCAGCAACCGCAGGTGTGCCACACTGACAAATCATACGATGAATTGCACGTGCACACACTCGCACACGTGCACACAGCCTTCGCACCTTATCCACACCCCCAGACAGCTGGCCAGAGCGTAGAGTTGTGCCGGTGTTGTAGGCCCCAGCAACCGCAGGTGTGCCACACTGACAAATCATACGATGAATTGCACGTGCACACACGCGCACACGTGCACACAGCCTTCGCACCTTGTTCACACCCCCAGACAGCTGGCCAGAGCGTGGTGCCGTGCCAGTGTTGTAGGCCCCAGCAACCGCAGGCGTACCCCCAGGAGGAGCCCCTGCCATTGCCGCCAGCTGCGCAGCTTTTTGTCTCTTTCGCAGCTCCTTCACGGTTTTTGCAGCAGCTAGGTCGTGGCCCACCTGTGTGCAAACGTGTGTGCGTGTGTGTGCATATATGCGTATGTGTAAGTGCAAACGTGTGTGTGATAGTGCAAACGTGTGTGTGTGTGTGATAGTGCAGACGTGTGTGTGTATGTGTGTGTGCAAACATGTGTGTGTATGTGTGTGTGCAAGCGTGTGTGTGTGTGCAAGCGTATGTGTGTGTGTGTGTGCAAACATGTCTGTGTGTGTGTTGTTTTAAAGCGCAAGACAAAGAGAAATGCTGTCAACCTGGATTTGGAAAGGACGTGTCGTGTGTGCTTGTTTGTTCATGCATCACTCTTTTGTCCCCAAGCCTTGATCCTGACAGATGCGACAAAAAGAGGAGGAGAGCATTGTCTTGATCGTGCCCTGCACCACTGTTCATTATTGCGGTGTGGCCCACAAAGGTAGGCACGACAAACCAAGCCCTTGAGGCTGCAGCCTGACCCTATGGACTTGTTTCGCTATTGTGGATAAGCCTGCACATCTAGATACATACGGAAGTTTAGTTTAGTTTAGTTTGGATTACAAAGGCCTCCAGCCTGGCATGGCTGCTCAACCTAAAGTTTTGAGAGTGCATAGGCCAATCCCACACAGCTGCTTAGGCCCCCACAATTAGTTACAGTAGTACGAGTTCTGAGACTGCATAGCCTGGTCCAACGCTCCTGTTGAGGCCCCCACAGTAAAGTGTAGGACATGTTCTGAGACTGCATAGCATGGCCCAACGCTCCTGTTGAGGCCCCCACAGTAAAGTATAGGACATGTTCTGAGACTGCACAGCATGGTCCAACGCTCCTGTTGAGGCCCCCACATTAAGATACAGTAGGACAAGAACGCACAGCCTGGTCCTCCGCACTGTTTTGTTATGGGTTGAGGCCCAAACAGATGCAGTAAGACACGTTTTGACGTGTGTGTAGACTCACGTGTGTAGGCTCACACCCTACGTACCTGGTCTCGCTTTGGCATGCCCTGGATGTTAAATGTGGGCCCGTCTAAGGCCCGTGGGTCGTAGGCCACCCCTTCCTCGGGCTCCAACCTCACAGGAGTACCTGTTGTCAGGCAAAGACGTGGCCCAGATGTATAGGAAAAGGTGGCAATGTGATTGTAGGCCAACACATCCTCGAGTTCCAACCTCAAAGGAGTGCCTGATGTCAGGCAAGAAAGTGGCCCAGAGGTGTAAAGAAACGCGGTGGTAACAGAATTTGCCGGAGGTGGGACACCCCTTCCTCAGGTTCCAGCCTCACAGGAGTGCCTGTCGTCAAACCGAACAGCGACCCAGGTTTCAAGACAGCACAGTGTAGAGGAAATTTGTAAGATGATGGCCACCCCTTCCTCGGGTTCCAGCTTCACAAGGGTGACAACAGTTTCAGACGCGCGCGCACACACACACACACACACAAACACACACACACACGTTCACATCCACACACAAGGACACACACACACACAAACACACCTCTGTGTTGTGTCCGCAGGTTGTCAGCGGTGTTTCACCCTCGGAAACAGCATACACCGTTACCGATCACGTACACACGCCTTTCATCTCTGCCAAGATTAAGAACAAGGACACCACTTCAAGCAGCACACACACAATGACACACACATACACACACAATGACACACACACACCTTCGATGTCTCCCCAGGTCATGAACGGGGACTCCCCCCCTAAGGCGCTGGGGGTCATAGCTGGTGTGGGAAGGCGTGCATTGAATTCTCGGGGGGTGCCTGCAAAGGTTGAGGTCACAGACACATACTACACGCACTCTTACGCAGAGAGTCAAGTGAGGGATTCAAGTGTGTGTTTTCAGATTGTTCAATTGTTCAAATGTACAATCTGAGTGAGCAATACCGTGCACCACAGGACACCAACCACTACAGTCATGTTTTTGTCTGGTGTATTTAATGCAGAGCTGGTCTGGCTTGGGAATGGGAGGGACTGTGAGTGATGAGTGACTGTGAGTGACTGTGAGTGATTGTGAGTGACTGTGAGTGACTGTGAGTGATTGTGAGGGAGAGGGAGGGACTGTGAGTGACTGTGAGGGAATGGGAGGGAATGGGAGGGACTGTGAGAGAATGGGAGGGAATGTGAGGGACTGTGAGTGACTGTGAGTGATTGTGAGGGAAAGGGAGGGAATGTGAGTGACTGTGAGGGAATGGGAGGGAATGGGAGGGAATTGGGAGTGACTGCGAGTGATTGTGAGTGACTGTGAGAGAATGGGAGGGACTGTGAGTGACTGTGAGTGACTGTGAGTGATTGTGAGGGAATGGGAGTGACTGTGAGCGATTGTGAGGGAATGGGAGGGACTGTGAGTGATTGTGAGTGAGAAGGACATACACACTACTGTGTATGACAGTAGTCATATAGTCATATACATGACTACTGTGTATGTGGTACACAGTCACTGCTTGTGTAGTGGCTGTAGTGGCTGTAGTGGCTGTAGTGGCTGTAGTGACTGTAGTGACTGTAGTGACTGTAGTGACTGTGTACGACATGATCTACGCATGCAGTGCTCAAATGCAGGAGTGAGTGGAAATGTTGCAGAGAATACGAGTGGGAGCATTAGTGCGGCGAGAACTCAAATGCAGGAGCTAATGCAGTGCTCAGCAATGACATGCGGGGGCATTCACATGCAGCACTCAAACGCAGGAGTGAGTACAAATGCCCAGTCCTTGAATCGCAAGAGCTAATGCAGTGCTCAGCAATTATTTGCGGGGGCATACACATGCAGTACTCAAACGCAGGAGTGAGTAGGAATGCCCAGTTCTTGAAAGCAGGAGCAGTAATGCAGGAAAGAGTGCGCAGCACTTGAACGCAAATGCTCAGCACTTATGTGCAGGAGTGTATTGCACGGCCTACCAGCTCCAACAACAACCTGGGTGCAAGCATAGCATACTGTTGGTGTAGAAACACAGGCTGGGCACCCCTTTCCTCCACTTACGGCACCCGCTTACGAGGCTCATTCTGTGAAACTGAGGCAGGAGCGTAATTGCACAGCCTACCAGCTCCAACACCAACGTGAGTGCAAGCATAGCATACTGTTGGTGTTGAAGCACAGGCTGGGCACCCCTTTCCTCCATTTACGGCACCCGCTTACGAGGCTCGCTTTGTGAAACTTGGACGTAAGTGGAAGTGCTGGCATACCGGGAGACCAAATGAGCCAAGACAGGCGAAACACATACGCGAATGCTCACACGTGCCTGCGCTCAAACCCATTCCCGCATTGCAATTTCCGCAAAGCTGTTCCATTTGCTAGTGCGATGGCATGCTAGGAACACAACAGTGGAAATGCTTTACATCCGTGCGCACTGGCAGGTGTTGCGAGCCCAATGGCGCGAGCTAGCGCTGGCTATAGCGACATTTGTTGAATTAAAATTGAGCATGACAACATGACAACATGACAACATGACAACATGACGTAAGTACTTACAATCCCCTTTCTGCGTTTGCAGATGCTGCTAGCCTGATGGTGCGGACTAGGGCTAGCTAGTCATACGTTACAAGAGGAATCTGATTTTGACGCCAGTGCTCACATGACACATAACTAGGGTTAACCAGAACCGTATACCTGCACCGTATATGACATATGACCGTATGTATGGTGATTTCCCTGCTATAAATACCGTATGTACACCGTATATACCTATAAATGCATGGTCCTGGCCAACCCTACACCTAACGCATAACGCATGACCATACCTGCGTTGGCAGGTGCTGCAAGCCCAATGGCGCGGGCTAGGGCTGGAGGCAGGGTGCCCTGTGGGTGTTGCTCTGGGGCCTGCAACACACACACACACACAAATTTCTCTGGGGCCTGCAACACAAAAATTGCTCTGGGGCCTGCAACACACACACACACAAATTGCTCTGGGGCCTGCAACACACACACACACACAAAGTGCTCTGGGACCTGCAACACACACACAAATTCCCATTCAAGATTGGGAGAATTACGTCACGTATGGACAGTTAAATCCTCACAACAACTGCCTCCTATGAAGAACCAATCAGATCATGGAGCAATTCAGCATGTCGGGCAACGTACTTTCTCACTTTGTTAGTGGATTTGTACGAGCAATGGTGGTTTTGCTGGGACAGCGTGCAGGCATGCAGCTTAACGCTCATTTACTGTTCGCTCAGCAACTTTGGGGGAACCACACTCCTTCAAGCAAATTCGCGCTCAATTACTGCTTGCTCAGCAACTTTGGGGGAACCACACTCCTTCTAAGCAACTTTGCGCTCAATTACTGTTGGCTCAGCAACTTTGGGAGATCCACACTCCTTCCGACGTCAAATTTCTTGGTGGGGGCGGCGTGCAGCAACGTACAAGAGTATTATATGTTTTACTCTTGGACGGCCTCCAATGGTAGTTTTGTACCTGTGGGTCTGTCTGGGCCTTGAGGCGCGTGCCTTTGATGTTGATGGTCTTGTTGGGGCGGCGTGCAAGCTCAGCAGTCTCAATGTTTGACAGTGGTAGCTGCACATGCACGTGTGGGTTTGAGTGCACGTGTATATGTGTGTGTGTATGCGTGCATGCGTCATGCGTGAGAACATAGTGTCTAGAATGCATTTAGGGCAGCATCCTAGCGAGGAAAATGTCAAAGATGACTAGACAAAGCTTCAGGGGTCACGGATAAAGGAGCATACGACATTCACCAAATAAGGGTCACCAGTACAAGAACCTGCCAAATGCACATGTAGCAAATACAAGTGCAGCAAATAGTTGAACGCATGTGCATGAGAGTACACCTGTTTCTTTTCCATTTCTACATATATAGGATTGGCCAGAACCATACATACGTATACACAGTGTATATACAGTATTTTGGTAGGGAAATCACCAGATATACGGTCATATACGGTGAAGCTATACGGTTCTGGCCAATCCTATGTGACATATGATTAGGTATACACTGTGTGTACGTATGTCTGTATGGTTCTGGCCAATCCTATACATACGATGCAGGACAAGCACCTGGTTGGGGGGGTAGTACAGGGCGTCAACCCTACTTTCTGGCCAACTCTGGCCTACTTTCTGGCCAACCCTACACATATGATGAAGGACAAGCACCTGGTTGGGGGGGTAGTACAGGGCGCTGGTGGGGTTGTGCTTTGTCATGACAAGGGTGTCAGGCAGCTGCCCTCCTGCAGAAATGCGTGTATGCATGTGTGCGTGTATGATGGAGTGTGTGTATGATGGAGTGTATGTTAGTGCACGCCAGCGTGGTGGATTCAAGTACTATGCAATAGGCTCAGCTTAGATGCTTACGTTTTGGACTGGGCTGGCACTCAGCCCAAAATGTTAACAACGAAGCCTCAGCCCAGATGCCTCAGCCTAGATGCTTACATTTTGGGCTGGGCTGACACTCACACACCCAAAATGTGTACACAACTCAGCCTACTGAATCTTCACAAGCTTCTCTGCAGGGCAGCCTGCACAGCCTGTCAGTGAGATGTCACACTCAGTCAAAACCTCAAACTGTCACGTGCAAGACACTCCCCCTTCCAGGCCACTCACTGAACTGCAATGCTCACACAGCATGTGAGTAATATGCTCTATGCTCTGTGCTCTGTGCTCTGTGCTCTATGCTCTATGCTCTGTGCTCTGTGATCTGTTCTCTGTGCTTCATGCTCTATGCTCTGTGCTCTATGCTCCGTGCTCTGTGCTCTGTGCTTCATGCTCTATGCTCTGTGCTCTGTGCTCTATGCTCTATGCTCTGTGCCCTGTGCTTCATGCTCTATGCTCTGTGCTCTGTGCTCTATGCTCTGTGCTCTGTGCTTCATGCTCTATGCTCTGTGCTCTATGCGCTATGCTCTGTGCTCTGTGCTCTGTGTTCTGTGCTTCATGCTCTATGCTCTGTGCTCTGTGCTCTTGCTTGCAGTCAGCTCGGTAGAGTGACTCTCCCTGCTTTGAAGACTGAATAACTGCTTTGAAGACTGAATAAACGCTTCTGAAGACTGAATAACTGCTTTTCCTGCCTCAGCTGACATTTTCTTCCCGGTGGTGACATGCTCCTGCCTGAAAACATGTGCATTTTTTGTGCCTCCCAAGCTTCAGTTGTCATCAAGCATGCGAATCTACAAAGCATGCTAATCTACAAGCATAAAAAAGAAGATTTATGCCACAGGTTAGAGCTAGCACCAACACTTCACCCTCACCTCAAAACCCTGACCACCAGCCCCAACTCACCTCAGAACCTCATTGCCAGGAGGAACCCCACCTCGAAAGCTCACCTGTGCTGTGACCTTTACCTAAAACCCTCACCACCATTCCTAGCCCTCAACTCAGAGCCTCATTGCCATCAATGACCCCACCTCAAACCCTCACCTGTACCGTAACCACCTCAAACCCTCACCTGTACTGTAACCACCTCAAACTTTCACCTGTACCGTAACCACCTCAAACCCTCACCTGTACTGTAACCACCTCAAACCCTCACCTGTACCGTAACCTTCAGTTGGATTGGAGCCAGGGCCCTCCAAAAGCATTTTGTTCTTGTCGTCTAGGTGATGTGCCATTCTTTGCCGCCTCTTTGCGATGGTTCTGGCCTGCATGTGTGTATGCACATGCCTCGCATGTTCAACATCGCGCGTGTGCATGTGTGTATGCAATTGCATATGCACGACTGCAGGGCTTTGATTCATCACTCGGTCCAGATGGCTCACATTATGACACACGTGCACGCAGCACGGACACATGCACGCACACTCAATCAACACGCACTCATACTTTGCATCACATGACCACACACAGACGTTTAAAGGTTAAAAAGACCACATATGTTTGACAGATAAAAAATGAGCAAACTTGACAGGTACCTGGATTAGTTTGGTGGCAGGGCTTTAGGATTCTTAATTTATGTGAAAAGTGGTTTTTCACTGCCTGCGTAATTTTCTTCTTTTTCTTCTATTCGTACCTGGAGGCGGGCAAACGAGGCATTGTCCTCTGACGTGTGCTGAGCTAGATAAGCGTCCAGGCTCATAGTGGGTGCTCTCAGCTCGGAGCTCTCTGTGAGTGTGCCAGGAATTGCATAATGAGTCCAACAAAAGCTGTTACACTTCCGGCTAATAAGGTCAAATCTAATTTATGTTATAGGGCGGACATGCGGTTCATAGTGGATACCCACAACTATGAGTTCTCTGCGTGTACCAACAATTGTGTTAATGAGCCGATTTAAGACTGCTGAATGTGCGGCTGACAGCTCTTCAAAACTTCTGGGCAGGCATGCAGTTCTGCATATAATGGATGCACTCAGCTTGGAGTTCAATGTGGGCGTGTGTTCCAGGAGCTGTAAGATGATTGATAAGCGAGTCAAAACACTGCAGCGTGTGAGGCTGTATGGACATCAAATCCCAGGCAGATTTGCAGATGCGTGTTTATGATGTGCCCAAAACTCGAGAGCTTTGCCTAGGAAGTTATTTTACGCCGATTAGTGCCATGTCACTTTGGGTGAGCTGTATATGGATGATGGAAACAGTTTTCATGTCCATTTAAGGCAGTTAGCATGCCCATCTAAGGCAGTTAACATGTCCATCTAAGGTTGTTTTCATGTCCATTCCAGGCAGTACCAAGGTGGGGGCATTCCGAACCAACACATACAAGTCATTTGCGCAAACGCGGACGATTGCAGCTCAGTATCAACACCATGGTTCTGGCAATGCAATCACAAGCAACGGAGCGCTTTAAGCAAACAGGGAGCACGGGCAAGAGGTTTTGCTTACCGTGTACAACATGCAAGTTGCGCGAAAAATGAACTAGCCTCATAAGTAGGGTTGGCCAAACCACACATACATACGTATATACGGTGCATACACGGTATTTCGAGCAGGAAAATTACCATACATACGGCCATATACGGTGCACATATACGGTTCTGGCCAACTACTCATAAGCAAAACTAGGAGCCAGGTGCTGCAGCTCCTCCTCCCCTTTGTGCCCCCATCCCAGGTCCAGGGGTGTAAAAGTCCTGATGAGTTAATTAGCCTCTTTGTGACCACTCAAGTTTCAATATTGCACACCTGAGATTGCCGCTCCTCCACTTTTTGTCCAAATCCTGACGCAATACCCACCCTCATCCGTGCGTACCTCCACTCATGGATACCACTTCACACACGCACACACACACTCACACTCACACTTACACACGCACACACACGCACACACACCTGCTGCCGCAGCTCCTCCCCCTTGTGCGCCCATCCCAGGTCCAGGGGTAGCACCCCCTTCCCCCAAACCATCTGCCCCGTGCAGTGCTGGGGTAGAGCTGCCAGCGTGGGGTAAGGGAGTCATGGCAGGCGTGCGCATCATGCCCTGGACAATCGTGAGCAGGTGCAACGATGTGTAGGTGCGTGCATGCGTGCGTCATGCCCAGGATAGTTGTGAGCAGGTGCACCAGTGTACATGAGCGTACGTGTGTGTGTGCGTGTTGTGTGTATGTGTGTGTAATAGTGTGTGTGCGTTTTGTGTGTATGTGTGTGTGCGAGTGTGTGTGTGTGTTTGTGTGTGTGAAAGTGTAACTCTTGATGTGCATATGCTCATTAATGCGTTCTACACAATTGCACGACAATGAAATAAAGGGCTCAACACTGTTGCCTGTGTGCATGATGTTGACTTTGTGCATGATTGTATAGGTGCATCATTGTAAAGGTGCGTTTGGGTGCGCATGTTTGACATTTTGTGCGTGTATGAGTTTATCTTTGTTTAGATGTACAAATAGTTGAGCTATGCACATGACAGTGTTTCGGGCTTTGACTCTCTCTCTCTCTCTCTCTCTCTCTCTCTCTCTCTCTCTCACACACACACACACATACACACACACGCACGCACCTGTGTCATGCCAGGGGTTGCTCCCCAAGTACCTCCTGTGTGTGGGCGCCTTCCTCCCTCCCCTACACCTAAAGCAGGCGTACCCATGGCAGGGGTCTTCAAGCCAGCACGGCGGCGGGCGATGTTGATCTGAGCTTGCCTGCATACGTATTTGATAGTGTCATGATGAACCGCCAAACACGGGAGGACGGGTACCCATGGCAGGGTCCTTGAAGCCAGCACGGCGGTAGATTTTGGATCTGAGCACACATATTCAAGATGAGAATATGACATCCTCATACATCACACATAATACATGAAGCATACGTAAGTGTTGCTGTAACAGGGACAATAGCCAGCAGCACCTCTGTGCATGATTTCCTGACAGCCTTCTTCCACCCTGGTGACCCTTTCTTTATTACAACCCTTTTTTTACAACAAAAGCTGGCAACGACCTGTCAGTTCCTTTCCTATTTGTCCCTCAGTTGACAGTGTTTAAACATCCCTTTCAGCTTTTCCCCTCTGGTTCCAATCCAGTGCTGGTTTCCTGCAGCCCTCACTACCAGTGCTCAATTGTTCTTTATTATATTCCCCATCTCCAACTCCACCAACACTTTATTGTCCCTTTCTTAAACCTTTCCTGTCGCCCTTACCTAATGAGAAACGGGTCTCCCGTGTTCACGGCCTTCTCCCATTCCAGCTGGCTGCGCAGCTTGGGAATGTCAGGAAAGTAGTCACGCTCCACGATGGCCTCAATTTGAGACACGTACTCATCCTCATCCAGCACCTGGACAGAAATATTTGTGCAAGCCAGTGAATTTGTCTGTGTGCTGTGTAGCTTGCAGGCATATGTTCAAATTTAGTTATGCGCTCCACAATGGCCTCATTTTCAGGTATTTGTCTCCCACCTCCTCAAATACGATAGCAATAATGTGCTCGCACATGCCTGGGCGATTTAAGCTGTGTAAGTGAAGGTGGTGTTAGTCACGCCCGATTTGAAGGCTTAAAGTGAAGGGTGTAGGAAAAGAGATTGACAGCGGGTGAGGCATTCAAAGGTACCTACGCTCAAGCGGAGATACGCCCGCCCCACACAAGGACAATCTTGTCATCTGTGAGTGCACACTACGAAATATGCTGGTGCACGTGTGTGTGTGTGTGTGTGTGTGTGTGTGTGTGTGTGTGTGTGTGTGTGTGTGTGTGTGTGTCTGTGTGGACAAAGGGATTAGCTTCAGTAGTCATTGTATATGTGAGCATTCTTATTTTTTGTTTCAGCACCTCAGTCAAAAGAGTAAAGCCTAGAAAAAACGGTGGTTGGGGTAAAGGGTGTCCTTTAGGCAAAAAGAGTATGCTCTGTGAAGTGAGACAAAACTAAGATCCTTTATGATATGTTGTGCTATTGCATGATAGCACGTGTCAACACTTTTATGTGTGAAGGGCATGATAGAGCGATGTTCGTGTATGACAGAGCAGAACGCTCAAGCATGCTGTCCCTCAGCAGTGGGGCGCACCATGATGAAGAGGGTTTATTGTGTGCGCATATGTATGCACTCACGCTCGCACCGACCGACGTACACGCACATGCACACACGCGCGCACTTGCCAGTATGTGCGTATGTGCGTGTGTGCATGTGCGCACCCAGGATATTTCTTCCCTGGATTTCTTCTTCCTCCCACAAAGAGACCAACACACCGACCTGCTTGGGTGGTCCTTCCACTCCTGGTTGCAGGGCCAGGTGCGCTTGGGAGCGCCGAGGGGGAGGCATGAGCACCCGGTCTTGTTCTTGCCTGTTGTGGGTGAGGGCCATCTCGGTAATCTGCTGCTATGAAAAGCTGTCCAACCTGGTAGTATTCTACGCTCAATTACTAGACTAGGTTTTTGTGTAGGTTTTGAAAGGCACACAAGACTGAAAATAATAAAAATTTATTTAACTGCATATCGTATCGGCGCATATCGCCAGCCAAACTTTGGTCACAGCTTTATGTGCACACATGAAGCCTATGGTTAATTTGGCCACACATAAATTTGGACAGGAGCGGGAGCAGCAGCTGAGAAGCAAGCATGAATACGTAAAGGCTTTATAAGGATGGCAGAGGTCATCCACCAAGCAGGACGTCCTTCAGGAGGAAATGTTGCCAAGGAGTATGCAGGTATACCAAAGACGTGGTTACCCCAACAGGTTTGAGCTCAGTGAGAGCCTGAAACAAAACGGGAATAGATGTACAACGACAGCGCTTTCTTGCAAAAATATAAGGCATCGTCCCTGTTCCGCCAATGGGTCATGGATTAGCTGGCCCTAGTGCGCGACCACGCATGGAGCACAAGAGCCCAATCAAGCAGGTGAGTGCACATGGTGGGCAATGTTTGACCACAGTCAATCTATTTTTTCTCTACTGTCGACAAAATCCAGCAAACAGCTTTTTTCATCCCTTGTATAGGTAAACGCAAACATACACACACACGCACACACACAACATACACACACAAATGACAAATGACACACACACATACATACACAACACGCACATCACACGACGCAGCGGGCAGATTGGAGTGCAGGGCCTGGTGGACCCCAAGGCTATGGTGGACATGTCCCACGTAAGCTTGTGCTCACCGGTGGCGTGCGCAACAAGCAGGTGAAAGAACAGTGGGAGCAAGAGAGTTGCACATCAAGGAAAAAGGGCAGGTGGAACGATTTCAAACGAGCAACGGAAGGAACAAGGATGATGAGCACAAGGAAAATTGCTGGGCTAAAGACACGGGGTTGTTAAAACAGGTCTCAGTATACTTGTGCTCACTAGTGGCGTGCGCAACAGCAGGCAACAACTAGGTGCAGCAGGGGCAGGGGGGAAGGAAGGAGGGCAGGAAGAAGCATCTAGATCCGCGAACCAGGAACCCGGTTGGGCCCATGCCGTGTGGAGCTGCTACATCCAGTACGCAGAATGATGCTAGGTCATTCGTTCTCTCTTTGGCCTGTTTTGCACGCCAGAAGCCTTAAGGAAGCCAGGGTAGTCGTCAAGGTGAGGCAAGATGCAGAAGACGCAGCGAAAATGCGAGACCTAAATTTGTGTGCTAATAAGCAGGGACCATATGTATAACTTGTAATATATAAGGGACGTGGCAGTATTTCAGGGAATAATGCTGGGTTCTGTAAATTTGCAACTTCCTCAAACTCTGATGCATAATACCAGGCAACCCACATTGCAATTTCCTCAAACTCTGATGCATAATATCAGGCAACCCACTGCTTTATCCTGTGCTCTCGCCTCATTATAAATCACGGGGCTCGGCTCATTCCCTTCTAGAAACACTTGCAAGTTTTCCCTGTTTATTTCCTGCAATGAAGAATTTCACTAGAAACTTGGGAACAAGTTAACTAAGGGAAGGGCGGAACGTCGGGTCCGACTTAGGGGGGATTTAGGGAGTACCCTGAGGGAGTAGGTAAGTTAACAAAGGGGCTCTTAAGTTAACAAAGGGGCTCCTTAGGGAGTGGGTAAGTTAACAAAGGGAAGGGAGGAATGTCGGGTGCGGTTTACATGCCACAGGGTTGGAAGAGTAGAGAGGTAAGCACGCACTGGCTTGGTGGGGGAGACTCACGGCACTTCAGGCCAATGTGTCTCTTTTTTCTTAGTTGATGCAGGGAGTGTTTTGCTGCCTGCGTAGTATTTCTTTTTTTACACATTACACATACACACACAAACATACACACACACGTACTCACACACTAATGCACGCACAGCTTGAGGCCTTTGTTGGTGCGGCTGATTGCGCTGCTAGGCAGGAGGCTGTGCTGACAGCTCAGGAAAGGCCCCAGACCAGCCATGGTGCCAGGTCAGTGGTGCAGACTAGTAAAATTTATGACTTTAACTTTAAGGATGTATTAGCTCAGGTAGCAATCGACGAATGGGATTGAGTGAGGAGGTGGGCAAGCAAGTGTGAATGAAGTGGCCCAATTCAGGGGTAGAGGCAAGGAGTAGAGGGATTAAAATAAGCAAGTGGTCACTTGATTACAGCAAGTTTGTTGTTTCAAAGCAGGAGGGCAACAAAATGTAGGAGGGCATTCTTTTGGGATGTTATGGTACCAGTACTACGGTAGAGCAAAGCCTTTGATTGCTGCAATTTGTAGCAATGTGGGTTTTTGACACAGATGCCTGCACTAAGCGAACAGCTAGGGAACAAAGTACTCGTTACTTCATTTCATGGCAGACTTGAAGCTGTATGCAGCGCCCCCATAATTGACACACACACACACACACACACACACACAAACACACACACACTCTCTGGAAAATGCATGTGCACTCTCTGATGTGAAGGGGTGGACCACAACAAAAAGAGGCCGCCATTAGGAGTGCAGAAAGGGCGATGCGCCCATGGAGCGCGTACGCAGGTGTGTGTGTATGTGTATGTGTATGTGTATGCGTATGTATGTGTGTGTGTGGCTGTGTGGCTGTGTGGCTGTGTGTGTGGCTGTGTGTGTGAATAGGGTAAGAAAAGTACAATGCTGAATACTGAATACTTAATTCAGCAGCAGGGCTCTGTATGGGCATGTGTTTTTGGCGTGCAGGGAATGGTGATCGTCATGCAGCCAACATTAGTAGACACTCAGAAGCAGAGCACTACACGTTTTAATTTCCCGGCGTGCAGGGAATGGTGAGCGTCATGGAGCCAACTTTGGCTGCATGGTGGACAGCCCCCCACCAAATCCTGACGGCAGCCCAGCGCCCCCCGGCTTTGATTACCCGGGAGTGAAGCAGGCGCTAGCTGTACACAAGGCAGGGGCTCAGGTGTGAGTGTGTGAGGTTGGGGGTGTGGGTGTGGGTATGGGTGGCTGGGTGGGTGTGGGTACGGGTGGCTGAGTGGGTGTGTGGGTGTGTGGGTGAGAGACTGCTCGCTGTACGCAAAGCAGGGGCTCAGGTATGTTTAAGTGTGTGTGGGTGAATATGTGTGTGTTGTAGGTGGGTGTGCGTGAGTTGGTAGCTGGGCTGTGACTTCGCAAGGATGCAGCTGCACTTCCTCTCGATACTTGGGACCAAGGTACGCGTTGCGGCATGTTTGTGTTGATCGAATTTGGCAGTGATCACCTAATCGTAGGGTTGGCCAGAACCGTATGTATAATATACGCACCGTATATGATCGTATATTTGGTGATTTCCCTGCCAAAAATATCGTATATACATCGCATAGGTATGGTTCTGTCCAACCCTACCTAATCAAAACTACCTTGTGAGGAAGCACGCACCGTCACCTGCTGTACTGTTTGACAGCCGCAATGCTACCATTCATAATTCATACTGCTTTTTTTGGGGGTGTGTTTGGCCAAACACAAGCTACAAAAGGAGGTCCATAGCCAGGTCACATTCTTGATCCTGATGCCCACCTACTCAGGCTCAAATTTAGGGGAAAACTGGGAAGTATGCTGACCAAGAAAATTATATGCTCAAGAGCGTATTCATGTGAGTTGGCCACCGTACTTGCCATGAGAGCACACTCCTGCCTGGGTCACAAACCCGCTGTCCACCTGCGCAGATCAAGGGAAAAGGTGCCGGCCAAATACATGCTGATGGAGCGTGCTCATGTCAAGTCTTGTAAGCCATTAAGGCGCATTCATGCCTAGGTCACACACCCGCTCCACCTGCGCAGATCAAGGGAAAAGGCGCCGGCCAAATACACGCTGAAGGAGCGTACTCATGTCAAGTAGGCCACCGTCCTAGGGAGCTGTGGCCAAACGATATTGCGCTTCCCCCTCAATATTGCGCAGGGTGCAGAGGTAAGCGTGTGGTCGTTGCTCAAATAGTTTGCCCAAATGAGCATCATCATGTTTGCTCAGATTCACGCAGGGGGCGGCAGCTGGTTGCAGGTATGTTCTGTCAGTTATATCATTTAACAAAGAGCTGTGGATCTTAATGTTACATTGCAACCAGTTGGATTTAAGCTGAAGGTATGTTCTGTCAGTAATATCGTTCAGGAAAGAGCTGTGGATCTTAATATTACATTGCACCCAGTTGGATGTAAGCTGAAGGTATGATCTGTCAGAAATATCATTTAGTAAAGAGCTGTGGAACTTAATATTACTGTTGCACCCTTTCAATTTTGTATGGGTTGACTTTACAAAACTGAAACGCTTTGGCATTGCCAACACGCACAAACTTGTCACACACCTAAACACACTCAAGTGTGTCAGGTCACGCATAAACTCAAGCGTGTCAGGTCACGCATACACTCACATGCATGCACAGACGTGTAAAGGCATGAAATTTTGTGTACAAATACACACATACACACAACACACACACAGGAGGACACGACCCTGGCAAGGAACGTAACCCTGCCTGGGAGCCTTACACTCCTGCAGCACGGTTGCGTGGCCTGAACTTGTTGGGCACTAAATTCACGTGGGCACTGGAAAGGAAGCAGCTGTGTGTGACACTGAATGATGGGAGCAGCGTGAGGCCGGTGCGCTATGAGCTGTGTGTATATGTGTGTTGTGTGTGCGTGCTATTGCGCGTGTGGGTGCGAGGATGGATGTACGTGTGTGTATTTGTGGTGTATATGGGTGGGTGGGTGGGTGCATGTATGTGAGGATGAGTGCAGGCAGCTGGAATGTGCACAACTGTCTTTGCTTGCAAATGAAATGGACGTGAACAGCCAAAAATGCTGAGGAAAAAGTTTGTGCTTTCCTTTTTGCAGGTGCGGTGGACGTGGAAGGTCACAGATGTGGAGGGAGATGAAGTCATGGCTAAGCCTGCCAACTTGGCCTGCCAGGACTTTGTGAACCAGCTAGCCCTTATGTTTGACGGTGTGTGTTGGTGGTTGATACAGCCCTGGCTGACGTGTGATAGAATCCCGGCGTGCCAGGACTGTGTGAACCAGCTAGCCCTATGTTTGATGGTGTGTGATACTTTGACGGTGTGTGTTACTTTGACGGTGTGTGTTACTTTGACGGTATGTGTTAGTTTGACGGTGTGTGTTACTTTGACGGTGTGTGTTACTTTGACGGTGTGCGTTAATTTGACGGTGTGTTACTTTGACGGTGTGTACTACTTTGACGGTTTGTGATACTTAATAGAGGTGATGGCCAGATCTGTACAGTGTCGAGTGTGCCCTGTCCATCCGCTGGGCTGTTGTGTAGTTAGCCAGTTTGCTTTGGGCTTTTGTGCATTACGACCACAAACTTCATGATTAATGGGGGATTGTTCGTTTGCGTGCAACGTGCCGCCACAAACATGCTCGTAAAACCAGTAATTTTGAGTTGTATTATATGTATATGCCTTGCCAAGACGCGTCACACACATGCATGCTGCTTTGCTTGTTGGCAAAATTGTACACGCATGGACATGCATGCACGTACACATCCACATACATACATGTCGCACCTTAAAACCAGTAGTTTTGAATTGTACTATATTTATATGCCTTGCCAAGACACGTCACGCACATGCATGCTGCTTTGCTTGTTGGCACAATTGTACACGCATGGACATGCATGCACGTACACATCCACATACATACATGTCACAACTTCACACACACGTACACGTACACACACACGTACACACACACATACGCTCACATTGACACAAGCAGGCTTGCGTGAGGGCCATGAGCCGTACCCATCCACAAACATACATGTCGCACCTTCACACACACGTACACGTACACACACATACACACACCTACGCTCACATTGACACAAGCAGGCTTGCGTGAGGGCCATGAGCCGTACCCATCCACAAACATACATGTCGCACCTTCACACACACGTACACGTACACACACATACACACACCTACGCTCACATTGA
>Ga0307968_1000779_pt1 | contig 24235 bp, 29 predicted proteins | sample OrgLakmetagen650_FD_201834 | JGI IMG/M metagenome (GOLD analysis project Ga0307968, IMG submission 201834) | Saline water microbial communities from Organic Lake, Antarctica - #650 | ecosystem: Environmental > Aquatic > Non-marine Saline and Alkaline > Saline | place: Antarctica: Organic Lake...
GTGTGTTTGTGTGTGTGTGTGTGTGCGCGCGTGTGTGTATGTGTGTGCGTGTGTGTGTTTGCGTGTGCGTGGGTGTGTACGTGTGTGTTTGTGTGTGTATGTGCGTGTGTGCGTCTGTGTGTGTGTGTGTGTGTGTGTGTGTGTGTGTGTGTGTGTGTGTGCTTGCATGAGCTATTCTAATCCACTTACCGCTGGCTTTCCATTTAAAAATACAAAGTTTTTACATTTTTGGTTATCAGGGCTCTTCAAGCGCGCGAAATACCAGGTTCGCTGCCTAACACCTCTGAGAATTGTCTTTAGCTGTTTAATCAGCTAGTTAAGCATGAAATAGACTGAAATACCGAGGTTACTCGGTATGACCGTTAAAAACGTCTACTTTTCACGCCAGGCCTAACTAGGCTTTCACGCCAGGCCTAACTAGGCTTTTTGACATTTGTTAAGCGGTGAGCGCACACACACACACACTCACTCACACACACACACACACACACACACACACACACACACACATACTTGCACACGCGCATGCACACACATAGACACAGAAAACACACATGCACATGCATAGACACATACACTAGCATAGACACATACACACACACACGCACGACACGCACACACACATGCACACACGCACGACACGCACACACATACACACACACACACACACACACACACACACACACACACACACACACACACGCGCGTGCGCACACCACCTTCACAGTTATACACAGTCAATGTTGGGCTGGAGACGGTCTAAATAGTCCCTAAGATGCTGGTGAGAAAGTATCTGATGAAACCAAAGCCTGTGGTTCCTTTGCACAAACTAACTTGCATGCACCACAGATGCGCACTTCAAACATTTATCCCTTTTATCTTCCTTGCTCTGTGCTGGAGTAGGTGCTGGAATCCAAGATGGGACTGGACTTTCTGAGCAACTCTGTGGTTGTTCCTCAGCTGGTGCGTGGTGCACATGGGCCCTGGTCAGTCATTTTGACGACGACTACTCACATGATGGGCACAAGCCACCTCGCGCAAAAGTGCACAAAAGGGTCCGCCCATCACAGCCACTGTCGCTTGCACTGTTCCGTGCCTTAGTTCTTAGTTACAACGTGTACTGCGCACTATCTCTGGTGCTTGCAGACATCTCTAAACTCAAGGACGGTTCCAAACCTCCTGTTCCAGGCCATGGATGTCCTGAGCCTCGTGCCTTACTACGTCCGCATCGTTTCGCACAGTGTCCCAATGGCCATTCTACGGGTAAGCGCTAGGGAAAAGAGCAAGAGCTGTTGGGTGAACCTTGTGTGTGCGCGTGTGCGCGTATGTTCATGTGCATGCATGCATGCGTGGGTATGTGCGTGCTCACTTGTGTATGTGTTAAATATTAATGTATGTATGTGCATGTTTTCTCCATGCGCGTGATTGTGTACATGTGTTAATGTTCTCTTTGTGTAAGCATGTCTGTGTGTGCATGTGTGTGCCAAGATGCTGAACACCCACTCAATGTTGAACCCCTGCAGGCGCTTGCGGTGCACCTGGTCGTTTACGTTGGCTACTCCTTTGTCCAGCGCAAAATTGAAGCTAGCTACAAAGTGCACAGGCGCAAACTTGAGGATGCAAAGGATTTTATGCCACAGCATGCCAAGCCCCTTGCTCAAGGGAGCATGAAGAGGGTTTTTGCAGATGGGGAGAAAGGCGCCACCAGCAGCTTTCGCCTACGGCACCAGGCCCTAAAAGCCCTAGGCAACTCCTCTTCCTCTACAAGCTCCTCACTTTGTCTGCAAGGCAGGGCACTGGAGAGAGGGAAAGGTGCCGAAACACCTCAATGCCAATCAAGATGCAGGACGTATGTACAGGTAAGGATGGCTGTGCAGGTGGAAAAAGGCATCAGTTCTTGCAGCAATCCTTATTCTCCTATCTATCTTTGATTTTAAAGTCATACAGCATCTGCCTGAGTGCGTCGTTATGTCGTTATACATTATACCTTTTACCTTTGAAGACGTGTGTTGGGCTATCCCACACTGTACACTTAAACACAAGCACACAGACGCCAAGCAGAGGCCTTGTCAGGATCAATTCACATTATTTTGACCAGCTGTTTGTCAGTACTATTCAATGAACAGCCACATCAATCAAAGCGCGCGCACAGTGGCACATCAATCAAAGCGCGCGCACAGCGGCAGGCCACAGTGGCACAGATTGCTGGATTAAAATAGAATGGTTGTCTCGGAACTGCTTGTACAATTATAAGATTAGAGGTGGACTTCTTGCCATGGTGACGTCACTGAAGATAAAATGGTGGGCTTGTCATGACGTTGGCCTCCTGCCATAACAATTCTCGTGATCGTTAGAAACAGCTTCCTTTGGAATGAGACGTGTGCCTGTGCTGTGTGAGCAATGTGAGCAATGTGAGCAATCATCACGTGCATTGTGTGAGCGACCTACCACAGCAATATGTGAGCAGTCAGCATTGCTGATGGAGTGTGGAGCATCACAACGTGCAGGGGCAGCAATGCCACATATGTTCCGCCTGCTATGACCTCAATTTAGACCTTCTTGTCAGCCTGGATCCCTGCGCACATTGAAAATTGATGGTGCTGGTGGATTCTCGACACTCGTCCAGTTTGCTACCTGAACTTTCGATTGGTTTTTCCAATTTATATATATTTATATTATATATATAAATGAGAACCTACATACACACATAAAAAATATGTCATAAAAGATACATACAATTGCATGAAATATATGTACTTGCACCTCTGTGCAGGCCTGGCTTAACACTGCGTCGAGTTTAGGTGGAGGGGAAGCCAGCGCAAGCAAGCAGCAACAGGAGCAGTGTGCTGCAGCTCCTCCAACACCGGGACATGAATTTGCGGAATATTATGAGCCCGAGGTGTCAGCTCCTATTGGGAGACCATGCTCCAGGTTGCTTGTGCGAAGGACGCGGGTGAGAATTTATGGGTGGTGTGAATTCATGGGTGGTGAGAGGGCAGTTGGGTTGTGTGCAACGGTGCTGGTGGTGGGTAGTGGGTGGTGTGTAGTCATGCATGATTGGGTGGTATCCAACACTTTGGATGATCTTGGGTAAGCAGATCAAATGTTCAAAAAAGCTTGGTGCAAGGGCGGTTGTGTGATGTGCGTTGAGTTGGTGAGGGGCGACTCGTTGTGCGTGCTTACAGTTGGGGTGCAATGTGCAATGCAATGGGAGAAGGGTAGGATGCAGGTGTGAGTGTTTGGCACAGTGGGTGGAAAGCTTTGGGGAAGGAATAGGCCAAAGGAGAGATGTCATGAGTGGGTAGGGTTGCAGGTTACGGCAACACATAGTGCACGATGACTAAATTGGCCCAAACCATACATACTACATACATACGTATATAAGGTGTATGTACGGTGTTTTTGGCAGGGAAATTACCATACATACGGTCATATACAGTGTACATATACGGTTCTGGCCAACCCTAACGATGACATAGCTGAACGCACACTTGTCACAACAGGCCTTGACACCACTCCCTCGTCAAGCAAGTAACAGCACGGGCACCCCAAACTTCACCCACAAGCCATTTCCCATGTAAAGATGCATAAGTACAGATGCTTGAGCTCACAATCTCTCAGTGGGCAAAGGTCTTCAAAAGTGGAGGACGCACATTGAACCGCTGATCCGTTTCTCGACAAAGCTTGGTTTTGTCAAGACTTGCATGTTATGTGGCCTGTTTGTGTATGTGTGTTTGTGTATCCATGTGCAAGCCATATGCTTTTTATGTCCATGGCACGTCATGCGCAAGAACAAAGGGGCTATTGATACATTTGGTCACGCCCACACCTTTTGGAAGGCGCTTATTTGCAACACCCCCCACCATTTCAAATGCTCCAGCATTTTTGTTCCTCTCCCCTAATTTGTTCGGACCTCCACCCCCTCTCACTGACCTACTCTCCCCAGTTTTAGTCCGTCTTCCTTTATCAGCTCTGCCATTTGCCCGCTCCTTCAACCTATCCCCCACCGATATATAAACCCTATATATCCCCTCTCTTCCCAATCCTGCTCCGTTGTTTGCCCCCTTCCCTTAATTGTCAGCTCCGCTGCTCGCCTTCCTCTCACTAACTCTTCCTCCCCCTTTGTGTGCAGGCCTTCCTCAAATTACATGGCAGCATTGGGCCCGATGACCTCAAAGCTGGTGCCATTGACCTACTCCGCCAAGTCCTGCTCCTCGCGTAAGGCTCATGTGGTCGGCTGTCTCTGGTTTTAGACTTGCATGCATGTTCAGATTCACTGCGGGCTTGCCGTGTTGTACTACTATGCCTGCTTGCGTGTGGAATGGCATGAAAGGGCTTGACGTTGCACATTCTGTGCATACATTCGCGCTTTGGTGTAAATTGGACTGCCAGCGCTGATCTAGTATCTGCAACCGTGGAGGGATGCAAACTCTGTGAGCTAATGCATTTGTTGCACATGGCTTGTTGTTGAGTCACATATCGGAGGTCGTAAACACCATTGGCAAGCGAACGGTGTACACACTCTTGTGCTAGGAGTAACTCTGTTTTGCTGCCTGTGTTTATAAAATGCCATGTGTCACTTTGGATGTATGCACTAAAAGGTCTTAGCAAGCTTGCTGATATATTGCGGAAGCAGGCTGGTTCTCGTAGACTGCATGCATCAGATTCATCCCCCCCCTCTTCGTGTCCTGTGCAGGATGCCGAGTTGCACTCTGGACGTGGCCGTGAGGAAGGGCTCCCTTATCCTTTCACTTGAGCTGTTTGAACCCACGCTAAACGGTGAAGAAGATGAGGTACGTGCATGGGCCAAGCAGTCAACGCTCTGTGCCATAATGATTTTAAAAAAAGTCTTCCCATATTCCTGCGTTGCTCCCCATGATTACTCTGTTGAGTCTGGCACAATTGTTTCTGCACATCTCCCCACATCTGTGACAAACCATACTTAGGGAAGTGAGCAAGACCCAGAGCAAGAGGCCCGTATGTGCCAGAAGGTGGCGGAAGCTGCCTTGAAGTGGTGCAAGACTGCTGGCCTCCAACCCCCCTCCGGCACCTTGCTAACTACACAGGTGATCAAACATATGTCTTTGCTCTAGGAAAGGTCCTTAGACGACGTATTGAACCTTACAGGTGTGTGTATATGTGTGTGCGTGTGGGTTTGTACGATTGTGTACAACTGTATCATACACACAGATAGAGATTAAATAAGCACAGAGTTCATGCCGTGCCGTGCATTCAGTAGCTTGAAAAGGGCAGTCAGAACGGAACGCCTCCTTCGATCTTTTTGTCCCATTTGTCTCCTCCCTCATCACTCTCAGGTATGCAGCCAGCTTCGATCTTTTTTGCCCAACTTGTGTCTCCTCCTCCCTCATCACTCTCAGTTCAATCTTTTTTGCCCCACTTGTGTCTCCTCCTCCCTCATCACTCTCAGGTATGCAGCCAGCTTCGCAGCAGCTCCTGGGATGCCTCTTGCCAGGATTGGACCTTGCCACAAGCTTTGCAATTGCCAGACTTCTCCAACTTCCATGTGGCCCCTCATTCCCCGGCGCTTTTTATCCCCCACGTCCCTGCTCATCTAGCCACACGTCAGCAGGTAAATGCATGCTTGCATGAGTGTATGCGTATCTGCATGTGATTATGTATGTATATGTGAATGTGTATTGCGTGTACCCATGTGTGTGATAAAGAGAGTGCGTTTGCGCGCGTGTGTCACTTGAGTATGGTGAAAAAGCAGAAGAAAATAACATGCAGGCAGTGAAACACCACTCCCCACATTAATTAAGGAAGAGGAGCCAGTTTGGTACCGATTACTGCAGAACAATCAATGAGGATCAGGAGGCTTGGTGTGAGATTGGTTCCCGATGAGAGTTGGTATTGAAAAAGGCACACGTCTGGTATGCACAAGTTTAGCAGCGTAGTTGACAGAATGCATATGGAGCTTGGAAGCAAGTTTCTATGCTCTCTGAAATCAAATATCAAGTCATAAAAAGGCTCCAATGTGTGAGTGTTGCAGATGGTACCACCCACGCCCAAAAGCTCTATCCCTGTGGCAGCTTTCTTTTGCTTGCACTTTCCAGCCTAGAGCTAGTCAACACACTAGCGAAACACACACACGCTCAACACATACATACATGCGCACACGCGCCCGCCCTCCATCTTACTCACACATCGACGCATGTGCATGCCTGCCTGCAGGGAGGCAGCTCAACTGCTGTGCCCCTCCACAAGCAGCTGCACGTTGACATTGGGTTTACGGCCACCATCTTTGCGCCCAAGGACGTAGATCTGGAGGGCTGGGAATACCCTCAGGCCCATACAGAACAGCAGCGGCATGATATAGGGTCAACCAGCAATTGGGGGCAGATGCAGCTGCTGGCTCGCTGTGGGAACCACTTCCTGCCTGTCCGTATCATTTGTGGGGAGGTGCAAGCATTGGATCCTGAGGTTGCTGTGCGTGAAGTTCAGGTGCGTGTTTGTATTTCTGGGTATGTGCGTGTGTTTGTTTGCCTGTATGTCTGTGTAAGGCTTTTTTGTACATGTGTGCGCATTCACACACACACACACATAAATACTTCGACCTGCTCCACCCCATCCCGTGCCCACAGGCATGTGTGTCGTTGCCCCTGGACCTTGCCCACTCCCAGCCCTGTTGCAGAGTGTCCCTTGAGCTTTGGCACCCTGCATCCCTTCCTTCCGACAACCACAGTCATCAGGGTGCAAGCATAAACGCCACTGAAGCAGCAAAAGGTATGCTTGGATGCGTAGAAGGGTGGGAGGGTGGGGGATGTGGGTGTAGAAGTTGGCGTGGTGAGTGTGTCTGTGCGGGGGTGGAGTTGGGGGTGCGGGCCCCTGTGCATCATCTTTGTCATTAGACTATGATTGCAGGCTCTTTCTATGCTAGGAAAGGATACTTGCAGGGACGAGTTATGGATAAATTGTCCTGTGTGTCACATGTCCAGTGTGTGAGGTGTCCAGTGTGTTTGCCGTGTGTGGATGTTGGCGTTAGGACACGTGTCTTGTTACTGTGTGCCACATGTCACATGTCCTGTGTGTTCATCGTGTGAGATTGTGGGTATTCTGCAGATCAATGGTTGTTTTAAAAGACTGCAGTACCCTCAAGGGCCAGTGACGTGCAATCATTAGTGCGGAGTACTTTTGCTTTGTGTCAACTCTTCCAGGCAGGTTTGTGGGATGTGTTTGGTGTGCGCACTTGTGTCACTTAATGTGATGTCACTTAGTGTGATGTCACTTAGTTTGATGTCACTTAGTGTGATGTCACTTAGTGTGATGTGCCAGTTAGTGTGATGTCACTTAGTGTGATGTGCATGCAGAGTTCTAGTACGTTTGCATTGTGAGACGGCGGTGGATTGTTCATAAGGGTTAGTTGCCTGCTAAAAAACTAGGTCCTCACAACAGCCCAGAATAAAATAAAAATGGGGAGAAAAACTCAAATTAAGAAGGAGTAGCAGCTGTGGGGACCAAGTAAATAAAAAGATGGAGGAATTTGAGAGGAACAAATATATGAAGCAAAAGTGATATGAGAGATATCACTTTGCTTCACTCCAAGAACTGGAGTTTGTGTTACACACTGAACTCAGCAGTTTCATATACTCGACCCTTTTGGTCAAATGCGTTGCATGCACATGCACACACATACACACAAAATACACACACGTATACGCATACAGACAAACATGCACACATGCACGTACACATACACGCAAAACAACACGCACAGCAGGGGGTGGCTGGCAGACCCAAGGCAATGGCAGTGATGCAGGGCTTCAGCAGTCTCCTTCCCAAGCCTTGCAAGGCACAAGTGCTTTTGCGCCGTCGTCGATAACAGCGCAAGTTTCAGAGTGGCAGCAGCCCAGCTCCGGTTGTCCACCCGTCAGGGCCCGTAATTTTGCACACGTCGTAGCATCAGCGCCACTGTTGCTGCTGCCTGGAAGTATGGTGAGCGCTCCTGCTGGATTTGCCAACAGTGTAACACGAGACAATTGCGTGAAGCACTCCCCCTATGCTCATTCTTATCTCCTGAGGAACTATTAAAGTGCCCTTGTGTTTTGTGTGGCCGGATCCATTGCATGTTGTGTTGATAGTGCCCATTTCAAACACACAAACATGCACATCTTACCCGCACTCACCACGCAAGCATACCCCCCACAATCACATTTTCATGCATGCATCTATACTCACCTTTGGTTTTAGGTTAGAGAGGTTGCAGAGCTGGATGCATGGGCCTCAGGTCGCCTTGACCCCCACAGCCCCCCCCCTTCTTTTGCAGGTGAGGAGTTTAGGATGTCCGTACCTGGCTAGTTTATTTCATTAAATTTATTCATGTACAGGTTTACAACAAAAAAGGCTTTCAGTCAAAAAGCGCGACTGCTAGCCTGGTTTTATTATATGCTCTAGTGTGTGTGTGTGTTCAGGTGTGCGTGTTTTGTGCGTGCATGCATGGTTGCATGTGCGCATCATCATCGTACACATCTTCATCACTGGTCTTGCCTTTGCCGAGCGTACAGCGTACATAAGGATGGCAAGGCTGACGCATGGCTCTCTGACTTTACAGGGCAGGAAACAAGCGTCGTACTCATGCTAATGGTATTCTGACCTATGGTCTCAAATTTAAACGCCTAAACGCCCACAAGCTTGTACACCACCACAGAAGTTTAGATCCTCCTGCATGATTTGTGTCAAAGGCTGCTGTTTCAATTACATTTTCACTCACACATACTTAGGGCAGACCATAATCGTATAGCGTACAGACCGGGTTTGTTGCATTAGAATTGCTTCATTGGGCACCTCGCATACCGTATTGCGCTTGGTGTTTTGCGAATAAAAAACAATGATTGAGGCTCCTCAAAATAAGTCAGGCAAAAAAAGATTTTACAGACCTCGCAGAATTTTAACTTTCCAGCGGGGACGATTCTGGGCGCAAAATACCCCCATTGTTTTCAGGGGCAACCATTATCATCATGGCCAAGTAGCACCCTGAGGAGCGGACATGGTTCCGGCTTGGGAGCTTCAAAGGCTGACATTGCCCTGAGCAAGCATGCGAGCACCTGCTGCTGACCAGCATGTATCTTTCCATTTCTATTTGGACTTAGGGCAGACCCATGCACAGCCTCCAATGGGGGTTCAAGCTTTTCCAGGAGAAAAGTTTGAGGGCAGAGCTGCAACTGTCTCAGGTGCAAACTCCTGGAGCACGGTGTGCTTGCTTCCATCAGGCAGCCATCCTCCAGCAGCAGCCGAATCAGAAGCTCCCAGTGGCACCCAGAAGAAGGAAGGGAAGCCCAGTGACAACCCCAAAATCACAAATTTTGCAAAGTTTCCTAGCTTTTGAAGGACCTCGCAAAAGCTCAATGCTCGCAAATTAATTATTATATTTATTTGGGCACCTCGCAAGAATTAGGCCTCGTAATACTAAAAGCTCAAAACGATAAGCAGTAATACTTGCATTTGTGTAGCATTAGGCGATGTACGTGCCGCAGTATATGACCATGTATTTGGACAATTTTGCCATAAATACAAACCGTACAAGCATATATAATTCATATCTATATGGTCGGCCAAAACCGTATGTGTACGGTGTTTATATAATACTTTCAACAGGGAAATCACAATTATACAGTCATATACGGCATATATATACAGTTCTGGCCAACGATTCATATACCTATATTCATACTCTGGCCACCCCTATTCTTGCTTTGTGCATATTGCTTTGTGCATATAAACACCATATATATATGTGCGATTCTGACCATTCCTACACTTGCTCTTCATAATCCGTTTTAGCTGCCATACCTGTTCTTATAACCACGTAAAATACTTGTGTACCCTCGCTTACGTGCACACGCAAAAACACACAGACATGCGTTCACACACAAATACATGCACACACCAAAACACACCACCAACACAGAGGTCCAGACCTTCCTGTACGACCTTGGAGATTGGCTGCGCTTTGCGCATGCCGCCTCCCACGCATCTCCCTCCCAGGCCAACACCACTACCTGCAACAGCAGCAAAGCACACAGCTCCAGCAAGGGGATTAGCTCCAGCTACACGCTCAGCTCCAAGAACACACGCACCAGCATGCGTGAACGGAGCAGCCCAGCGAGGGACGTGGTCAGCACGCAGAGTACAAGAAATACGAGCATGAACGTGCAGAGTGGCTGGCAGCATACTGTAGGGGGTTTAGAGAAGGAAGGGGCAGCACGGGGGGAGCAGAGCAAGCTAGGCACGTTGGTGGGCGAGTGGGGGATGTCAAGGCATGGCTGCCACCCTACAATGGCATTGCCTACTCCTTCTTTTGGCGCACCCTGTCCTGCCTCTGCTCCGCCTGCTGCAGGTAGGAGTGCGTTTGCCGTTGATCCAAACATCACCAGCAACACAAGCGCCCTGTCCGTGTTTTTGGGGTTTTAGTCTTGCTTGGAGCTAGATGACGAGGAGCTTAAACTAGCTCGTGAATGTCATCCAGGGTAACTGGGTCTGCTACCCTACTTGGTGGTTCAGTCTGCTACCCCACTTTGTAATTCTGTCTGCTGGGGACACAGTCATTCGCTTGGGCGCATGTTGACCTGCATAAACACTCGTACACTCACATTCACGTAATCACAAACATACACACGCACAAACACACATACATACACACACAGCAACGGTTGCAAGAGGTGTGGAAGGTTCGGATGTGCAACAACAGCATTGTGGGGCTGTGGATCCTGAAGAGCTAGCAGCAGCCAATACCATGGCAGAGGTCGGCCGTGCTCTCCTGCACCAGGCTGCTCGATGTGGCCTGGGATGCGTGGTTGACCTATTAAGGCAACGCTTGATGGCGCCACCATTTGAAAGGAGCTTTGATTGGCTTGTGGCTGCCAAGCGGCAGGTGGGTCTGACTGCACAGCTGGACAGGTGGTTCTGACAGTGCGGCTGCAATTGGGTCAAACTACACGTGGATGCCCACAAGGGCTTGAATGCACACAAGGATTTACGCACACATAAAGTCACAAGGACACACAGTGCACCACAAGGACACAACACAAGCGCATGCGTTGCTCCCGTATGCACGCCAGGCACACACATGCATGCAAACACACACACACACACATGCATGCAAACACACACACACACACATGCACACACAATACAAACATACAACACACACAGACACAACCGCACACAGGCACACACGCGTGCGCGCTTCACAAATCTACACACATGCAGGATGGCGAGGTTGAAGAAAAGGGCTTTGGGCAAATGTTGAGTAAGAGGGAGGAGGCAGGGAGCAGCAACAGTGCGTTCAAGCACGATTGGAGGGGCAGCAAGCCGGAGGGGCCTGAGCACTTACAAAGCAGGGACGGGGGCCTCGTCCCAGGTATGTGTGGGTCTGCGTGTGTCTGTGTGTGTGTTGCTTTCCGTTTGTTTTGACACAGGCAGGCAGGCAGATTGTATAGGTAGATCACACCCAACATAGGCAGAGACAAATGAATCTTCTCCCCACACTTTTCACCTCCCTGACACCCTCATCCCCCTTCCCTTCATACACATGCAGCAGTACATGCACATGCACACACACATACACTCACATGCATTTGCCCCTGCTTCTGGCACGTTCACTGTATCAACCTCCTCTGCAGTGGATCCTGCACCAGGTAAGACAAGCTGCTGCTCAAAACATTAGCCACGCAAGCATGCAAGATAATCTAAGAGCATGTGCAATGACATGTATACGAAGCATGCAAGAGCTAAGAGCATGCAAGATATTCTAAGAGCATGTGCAATGACATGTATACAAAGAGTTGCTCTGTGTACCGATGGTGTTGTGCTCTCCATCCGCTTGACCCCCTTGCAGCCCTCTGTGTTTCTGACTCCAGATCACTTGCAATGGCACAGTCCCTGCAACAGTGCTGCAAACTGGGCTTCTGTATATTTGGCCATCCAGGATGCGTAGCGCCACACGGTACAAGCATATCAATACAAAGTGTCATACATCATCTTCAATGCTCATGGCATTTCTGTACCTTAATGTAGGGCATTTGCTATTAATGGATGATTCTACTTTCAGGAGGTTGGACGCTCCTCATTTTAACGTATGGCGTTGCTTAGGGCTTTGCTGTGTACCAATATCAGGCACGAGCGCGTGCACACGCTCACGCTCACGTATGTGTCCTAACACGTATGTGTCCTAATTATTAAAGAGGCAAACAAATTACACACAAATAAACACACACATACACACTCACGCGCACACACACACACACACATTTCTCGCTCAGGAGGCATTTTTGGAAAGAAGGGTGGTGGTGGCCGTCTCCCCGTTGAGCCGTTTGGGCGCACTAGCGAACAGAACAGCGACACAAATAGCGTGACAAGCTGGATGGCTCAACCCTCTCGTCGCAGTACCGGCGGCCTCCCCACTTGCTTCTCCATCTCCCCCTTTGCCGCCGACTCCTCAATCCACAGCCCAAACAACCTTAACAACCCCCCTCCAGGCTCAGAGCATGCTAAAACAGCCGCCAGTCTCTCTGCTGCTGTGGTGCAGCAATCTTGCAGCAGCTCTGCTCTTCTACACAAGAACCCGCTGCCATCTACCCCCCCATTCCCTCCCTCTTTCCCCCAGCAGCAGCACCTGCTGCATTGTGCGCTGCTCAGTGGGCAGCCCCAGCTGGTGTGTGTATGTGTATGTATGTGTGTGCCTGGCATGTTCATCATGTGTGTGTATACATAGGAATGTGGATGGATGGGTAAATGGACGGACAGACGGACAGGCGGATGGATGGATGGATGGATGGATGGAGTTGCTTGCATATATTTACATGCATGCATGCATGTGTGCACGCGTCTGTGGGAGGTCGCCCCGCGCTGTTAGTTTATGCTAGGCCATTATGTTGGTGCAAAATTTTATAGCTTTACACCACTCCAAAGGGTGAATTTATGTGGCATGCTTTGTGGAGTTTTTTGCATCAGCTGGTTCGCTTCTGTCTTGTAAAAAAAGACTATAGCCGTCTTTGTAATGTGTGATGCTTAACTGTGCTAAGAATCGAGGCTGATGCTTGTGTTCAGTTAGGCCTGTATTGGTGGTTTGGCCAATGCTCTGTCAGTCAGTGCCTGTTCCCTATGAGTGTACTAACACATATGCACAGCAACATGCATATGTGCATATGTGTTAGAACACTCATTTGCATGGAGTATGCTGCAACCAGGTGCAGAGAACATGCGCGCACACACACACACACATTTGCATACAACTGCACACTTGCAACCTCATGTGCACACACGCATTCACACATCGCACGCACGCAACTGCACACTCACACCCATACAGGTCCAGACAGTGCTTGGTTGGGGAAAAGAGCTCGGAGGACCCAGCTGGATCTGGCGGCTTGACCAGGAGGACGCACAGGTCAGTTGATTTGTGTTTCTGTAAGGAGCTGCGTAGCAAGGGAAGGCAACAAAGGAAGACAGACCTCCCTGTCTAGCCTGTTTTGTGTGTTGTGTAGCCTCATGCATGTAACGTATTGAGCTTACTGCTCGTTACTGAAACTGGTCGTCAACAAAAGCCCATTGCTTACCATTTGTGCTCGCCCTTCCAACCAACCCATTACCCCTAGTTGCATCTGTGGGATCTAGCGGTTTTCATTCCGTGGCTTCCCTCATCACTGAGTTCCATCTGGAAACCTGACCACACGTGCAAGGCACATGCTGCATATTCCATTGCCCTCCTCGCATCGCCTGATCTGTGCCAGTCACATGCTGCAAATTCCATTTGTCTGTTGACGGCCATGCACGCAATGCACCAGCCCGCGTCACTACGCCCAATCCACTCTATACTTTACTATGAAGTCCATGTGATGTTGAAACCCTACCCTACATACGTAGGGCACCAGCCCGCGTCACATTGCCCAATCCATGCCCCAACGTGACCTGCTGTTGGACCTCCTGGGAGGGGGCCCATCGTCTGAGGCACATAGAGGGGAGAAAGAAGCTGCCAGGCGCACTGCAATGGTAGGTCTGAGGGAGAGTGTAGGGTCGGGTGTAATGATTGCTGTGGCTGCCAGGCGCATTGCAATGGTGAGTCGGAGCACAGAAAGAGGAGGGTGTTGGGCTAAGGGGTAGTTTCTACTTTAAAGAAGGCTCCTGCTAGAGGCCTGCAATTACAAGGCCATGTGGTAGACTAAGGACCATTCCTCGGAGGCTGCCTTTTTTGCAACCTTTTAAGGCTTGGTATGACAAACCTGCAAACTCTTCAGTCCAAGCTCAAGGATTGGATCACCTCATTTCGTACTTCATTTTCACACCCTTTCAATCTTCTGAAGTTGCTAGCTCTGAACTGCTCTGTGTATTGTGTACAAGCGCGCACACAACACGCACACACACGTTCACACACACACACACAAACACACATATACACACATGTGCACACCATTTACCATTCATACACGTGTATAAAATTGCACAAGTATCAACGTGTGTGCTGCAGGTGGTACAGGACAGCACTCCGACGCAGCCTCCCCCCACATACAGACACATCCCCAGCTTCGAACGCAGAGGCTGGTTCCAAAGCACTGCTGAGGTGGAGGAACAGCCGCAGCAGCCTGGGGGTGTGAGGCCAAACCTTTCACGGAGTGGGAGATTCCAGGGGATGGAAATCAGGCACATGAAAGCCCAAGAGGAGCAGCAAGAGCAGCAGGAGCAGCAACAAAGGCAGCAACAGCAGAGGCTACAGGAGCAGCAGCTTGGATCACCCCAGCAGCCAGGACCACCGCTCGTCAACTTTGCACGCAAGGGGATACATTTCCGTGGTGACACGCGCAACGGGTCCTGTATGTATGAAGGCCCTATTGCTAGTGCGCTGCCGAGTCGCCTCGCGCTGTACGCAAACTATGCTCGGTGCTCGGCTCCTGACTGGAATAGTCAAAGCACGCAGGTGTGGACCTGGATGAGAGGTGTTTGTTTGTTGTGCTTGTGATTTCGATGAATGAAGTAGGAGAGGGGACTGGGGTAGAGTTTGAATCCAGTTTTACATCACGCGCATCTGCTGATTGTGGGCAGCTCAGCAGGAAGAAATTAGAGGCAAGGCAGGGTTTGGGGAGATGCACTTGTCGCTGTCGTCGTTGTTGTTATTATGATAAGGGTGAGTGGAAAGGCTGTTTTGGTAGTTTTTGTTGTTGTTGCTGCTTTAATGGGGGTAAGGGGGGGCTGCTTATGTGGTTGTTTAAATCTTATTCCCTGGTTTGTCACTGGCACCACAATGTTGCTGTCTTGGTCTGCTGCCTTAAAATCACATCTCTTGCAGTTGCCAGTGTTTGTCCTTGTTGTTGTTCTCAGCCGTTTCTTTATCCTGGCACGCCTTCCATGACCCTCAAAATTGGGCTGTACTGTGTACTGTCGCCTCTGCGTTGGCAAGCTGCTGCTCACATCCGCACCAACCCAGCTCATGCTGCCTATTGGCACCGTTGGCTTAAACCAAAACTCACCACAAGTTGTCCATATCAAAATTGAACCCAAAGTCCCTGTGTCATTGGCCTTGCACAACAAACCACAGGCAGCCTCAGGGACCCCTTACGCACGGTTCTCTGCCCCTGAAAAAAGTAAACACGCCGGCGCATACACCCTGGGTGGCAGCTACCAAGCGGTGGCAGCTTCGCTGTCACGGTTTGCACGCAGGTGTGTGTGTGTGTTTGTGTGTGTGTATGTGTGTATGTGTGTGTAGGGAGGGAGGGGGGGTCGTGGGTGCAGGTGTAACACAATCAATCGTCTTCGGCATGCTTGGCGTGCGTGTTTTGGCAAGCTTGAGTTCATGAAATCCATGGACCTTTTTCTCACGACAAGTGACTCCAGCATGATGCAAAGATGTGGCTATGCACGAAGGATGGCTACTAAGATAGGACACACGTGGACAAGGGTGGTTAGTTGTTCAAGGAAGCAAACATTGAAGCTGTGATGCTGTGGGTGACGTTGGTGCAAGAGACATGGCTTCTAAGATAGGACACACGTGGACAAGGGTGGCTAGTTGTTCAAGCAAGCAAACAATGAAGCTGTGATGCTGTGGGTGACGTTGGTGCAAGAGACATGGCTTCTAAGATAGGACACACGTGGACAAGGGTGGTTAGTTGTTCAAGGAAGCAAACATTGAAGCTGTGATGCTGTGGGTGACGTTGGTGCAAGAGACATGGCTTGTATGGATGGCATCAAGATGGAAGCAGCGGTGCGACAACGTGATGGCAGCCGGGCATATGCACGGCACTGCAGACGTATGTACTGCAAGGCGTATGCGCAGCCAGGCGTATGCCCACATACCAGCAAGGGCCTAAAAACCATGGGAATGCAATTTGGAGGTGAACGTGAGCTGTAATTGAGGCAGGGACCAAAAAACGGGCAGGCAGAAAGATTGGCCGTCTGCACATTACATGTTAGATAGGCAGGAAAGCAATAGCCACCTACACAGCAAAGCCTGGGGCATGTGGGCATAGATGTGGGAACTGCATAGAGCATTGCATAGTTGTTGACACTGCACTGCATAGGTTTGGGCGCTGATGCTTGCCCCCTCCTCCCCTCCCTCCTCCCACACACAACACAACTCTAATCCCACCTAATAACACCCATGCACACAACACCCATGCACACACCATTTTGCTTCCCTCTCTATCCCACCACACCGTCAGCCACCCAACTCTAAAGCAATATCTGTCATGTTGCTTGCAAAGCAAAGAAGGGTGACGCCTTTTTGAGTTTGGATCTCCTGTGCTTGTCCTGCAAGCCTTGGAGCTCCTCTTCTTACTCCTCTCAGAAAGAGCACAGTGGAAATCTCGTGCACGTGCACGTGCGCACACAAAACACACACACACACACACACACACATACACACACATACACACACATACACACACAAAACACAAATGCACACGCATGCACTTTCCTGCTGTCAACCCTGCAGGAGCAGGAACATTTTTGTGCAGCAGACAGAGGGCCAAAGCTCTGGCAGCCCTCAGACTGACCCCTTGACAGAGAATTCCTTTCTCTCCAGGTAGGACCCCCTACCTAGTATCAGCTCACCGTCCCTTAGGAGGTAGAGCCTTCTACGCCAGAGTTCATTCTCTGTTTCTTAAGAAGATAGGGCCTTCTTAGCTAGTATTAGCTCACTATTTATCAGAAAGTAAGGCCTTATCAGTAATAATTCGCCGTTGTTTCAGGCAGGAATCTCCCCCCTGCTTTGTCAAGCTTCCACTGCATCAATGTGTCTGATGCCTTGGCGCCAATATCTCACCCTTTGCGTCCCCTCTTGTGTGCCGTGAGATGCAGCTGCCTCCTCTCTGTGAAGTTCTCACAACAATATTAGCCAGTCCCAAACCACAGCTTACATTTTTTGTCAGCAGGCTTAATAACAATGGCTGTGTTGTACCATAATGTCTAATAATAATACGCGCGTGGCTACACAGCGTCGGCCATCAAAAGAAACGTATGAAGCCAGCCCACGTGGCTCCAAGCAGAAAGCCACATATGACATGACGCGCCCATTTTTGGATGGGAAGGTCGCAATTGTACAAAAATGTAGTCGTATCTGTTTGGGTGTTCCCTTGCTGCCAGAACACACAGTGTGGGGTGTCACTCACTGTGCGTGTGAAAGCGGGCGTCAAAAGCCAAGGGAAAGGCAACAAATATTATCTAGGTGGCTGACAGGATGCAGGTTAGCATCACAAACATTGAGCGTAGCCTCACCAAATTGCCCCCTCTTAGCTGTGCAGCTACGCGTGATCGTTTTGTACGCCGTATGCACAACTGCACAGAGAGGCTACAATGGGAAGAAAGAAACAGGGAATCTATGCAAGTGGCGCAGTCTCAAACGTCATGTTAAGTTTCATGGTCAGTCTCAAATGTCACATGTGAGATTTTATGGTCAGTCTGTATTAACACGTGAAATTGCCCACATGACCACATGACCAGGCCCAGGCCCACACAAATACATCGGTGTCAATGTGTGTGTGTGTGTGTACGTGAACAGGCCTACCTGCCATGCAAGCACCGCACCACGATCCATAGCACATCAATGACGCTCTCCACCCTCTGTCCCTTTTTGCAGGAATTCCTGCAGGAATTGTCAATGTCAGGACCTCATCTCCCCTCCTCTGCATCCAGCACTCCCTTTCTGAGTAAACCCACTCCTGCCACTTGCGCTTTCAAATGGCCCACTTGTTCACGCACTCCAGGCCTACCATGCATGGGATCTCTGGAGCTTCTTCATGCCCCCTCTGTCACGAAGCCTGGCTGTTTTCACAAACCAAAGAAAACATGAATCTGTGTGACAAAAGTTTCAAGATTAACCAGATTAACCATTCTCACACATTTGTACTTCATTTTTCTTGCTGAATTATAGCCTCCTCACTCATACTCTCTTACGGCTTTATTGTCCTTGTGTGTATGTGTGCATGATCGTGAAATTGGACGTCACACCCTCTTTTCCCCTGCAGTGTCACAGCCTCTTCAATTTCGCCCTCCTCTACGGTCTGGCCCTTTGATCTGTCAAGGGCCCCATCCATGTAAGTGCTGCTGACTTGCGTATCTACGTATGTGCGTGTGCGTTTGAGTGTGTGTTTGCACGTGGCTATGTGAGTGTGATATCAGGTGTTTGTGCGTGCGTGTATGCAAGCTTGTGCGTCTGAGCTTGCTTGTTTGCACGCTTAAATTTCACATTGCAACCCTGGCCATCGGGCCACGGCCATACAAGTAGTTGTTCGTCAACGTATCAGTGTCCGCCCTCACCACATGCGTGCCTACGTGCCATATCTCAGGCTGAGCACACATCATCTTTTATCACTCCCACATCAGTGAGGTGCACGCCCATACCCACCCACACCTGCCTCCGTCTTGCCATTATCTGCAGGCATCCTAGCATCACCCCCCACCCCCCACCCCGTGCTGCTCGTTCCTACCTTCTGTCAAATCAGCACAACAACTCCCAGCAACACCAGCCACAGCAACATCCCGACAGCTTTGCCCAAGACAGCTCACCCAGCTGGTGGCTCAGCCTGGAGTGGCTGGGCTGCTGTTTGTGGGCTGTGTGTCAGGTTGTGCTGTACAGCTGGGGGGTTATTGACGAAGAGAGCCCTGCAAGCACCCAGGCAAACGCTGCTGCAGTGTCGAGTGCTCAATGGGGGAGTGCAGTAGAGGGTGAAGCGAGGCGTGGGGGGGTGTTTGGTATGAGTAGCCGAGAGCCGTGCACGTCCTCCGTAGCTGATTCCGTAGGTAATAGTGGTGCTGCCAGCTCACGCTCGACCGGTCAAGAGGTGGCGACAGTGATAGAGCAGGGGTCGCTAGGAGGTGCCTGGTTTGGGACGCACAGAGTGGCTGGTCCTGTGATGTGGGGCGTGGGGGCTGTGATTGTGGGCGTGATACTGAAAGTGTGGAGGCTGCCGGCAGCTGGCATGGTGGAGGGGGTGTCTGATAGCAGCAGCAGCAGCAGCAGAAGCAGCAGCAGTGGGAGAAGTGAAAGGCTTATGGGGGGAGAGGGGTCTGTCCCGGCACTTCAAGCATGGGAGGAGGTGGTACTGCTGCTTGTGAGTTGTGCAAGCTTCCACTTAGCCCACGCATTGGGCGGTGCATCCTTCTTCTCTGTCCGCAAGGTGCGCAAGGGGCGGTGCGTCACTTCCTGCCACCTGACGGATGGCAATGCATTGTTCTCTGTCCAAAGCTTGAGCTGGGAATAGAAGAAGGAAGGAATATGCACAGGCGCTGAGGCCTCTCCCACGTCACTTCGAACAAGGAACTGTATTTGGTGGGCTGTGGGACTCTTTGCATCAAATCCTGCTGCGGTGGTTTGTGACAGGATAGATTGAAATGTGTGGGTGTGGGGGAGACAAGGAACTCAGGCTGTGCCTTTTCTTTTGTGCCTTTGCGAAGGGAGTCACTGTTGTGACGGGGCACCGTAGGGTGATCAAGGCTGTGGCTGTTGCGATGAGATTGAATACTTGGCTGTTCATGTGCACTACTTTCTGCATAAAATGGAACAAAGATACGAACTGACGACCCAACACGCTTAGATCAGAACATCCCAGACCTAGTTCAGTATCAGTCACGTTCAGAACACTCACATTCAGAACACTCCACACCTAGTTCAGTGTCAGTCATTATCACGATCTAAGTTGCTGTGCGAAAGGTGCCTCGTTAGGGCCATTATCTATGCTCTCACACTGTGGTGTTTTGGAAGCCATTTCACACACTGATTGTGCCTTGCAAGGGCGCTACATCATCTATGCCCTTGCATGGCTGGAACTCATGAAGATCTTCTCTTGCTTTGAGGATTCCACCTGTGTGTTGCTGTGCTACGTTGGACATTGGATAAGCAGGTCCTTTTGTTGACACAATCACACACACACACACACACACACACACACACACACACACACGCTCACGCACCTACACACATACACGTGAGTGCTTGGGCATGCTGGTTGCCATCAACTCACCACGCCATTATTGCATACCCCAGTGACCACCAATCCACAATTGCATCTGTAGCCCACACACATGGTTCTTAAAACTTTTGTGTTTTCCTTCCTGAAACAGATGCATAAAGCCTTTTTGAACTATTGCGTAAACTCCTTTCTGCAGGTGGCCGCGTATGCCCTCACAAAATCCAGCTACCTGCTCCTGGCTTGGCTGGCTACCTCAGCCACTGCTCTCCATCACATCTTTGGGGTGGTATACACAGACCTTCTCCTCGGTCTGTTTCTGGAGCGCGTTGCCCATCAGGTATGCATAAAGGAGTGTTTAGACTGCACGCATCAATCAACTTCTGTGTTGAAGCAAGCCAGTTATCTTTTACACACACACGTAGTTAAGGAAGGGTGGCCGTTTTTAGGTTGCACAGATCACACCTTACTCGCGAGCGTTAAAGTAGAACTCCTAGCAACCCTGCTCCTGACCACGCAACCTTGGTCAACCACAACATACTTTATCCCCGCCTTGCGCTTTCTGCCTTCTCGGCTTTAACGGCTCTTTGTGTCCTCCTGCTTTTCTCTCGGCACGCCACTCTAAAACAACGTATTTATACTCTCTTGAGATGTTATGTCTGCCATACTCTCTTGAGATGTATTTAACGCGTATTTAACCGTATTGAACGAATTGAGCCGTATAATACGATTGCAAAATTTGCCTTTTTTGCCGGTTCTTGGCCTTTTTAGGCAATTTCCGCCCCGAAACGGCCTTTCAGTGAGCCTCCAATGTCATTTTATAATATATTTATAACATATAATAGATCGGAAAAGTTTTGAGAACATTTGGGTGATTTTGGGGCGAATCGGGTCCATTTTGGGTCAAAAATCGGCACTCCCAAAATTGCTTAAAAATACTATCGTATTATACGCGTATTTCGTATTTAATGCGTATTTTATCGTATTGAACGTCCCAAAAGACCGTATGACATATCCCCGGTCTGTATGTATGTTGGGACATGAGGCTTTTATGTCTCATGTCTCATGTCCCAAAAATGATGACAGCTGTGCAGGCACGCAATAATTTGTAATCAAACAGCTCAGCACCTGCAACCTATATTTATTTTTGCCTCAACTTTTTGCACGCCTCTTGTGCATTGCAGATGCAAATCTCTCAGCCCCTGGCTCGGTCTGTCTCCCTCTCTGCATCTCTAGTCCTTCTCTTAACAACTCTAGGGCGGTCCCCACTCCTGTCTTTGCTGCTATCTATGCTGTTAGTGAGCTTGACAACGCCCCTTGTGAGGTGAGTAGGGTCTATATGTTTGTGTGTGTGTCCGTGCATGTATACGTTTGCATTTGTGTGCATGTGTGTGACATGTATCTGATGCTACTAAATGTTTATAGAGGGGGGCTTACCTGAACTTGTTGCCTCTACCAAGGTTCATGTCCACTGCTGCTGCCCGCAAAGCTTACAAAAAAAGGCTCTTTTGGGGGGGAAAGGAGCTCAAGCAATCCTTCCCCCAATGTCATCGTCCTCCCTTAACCTTGACTGCCACCTGCAACAAGATTGAAACAGCAAGGCGATTTTTTACTATTCTACACGCTCAGGATCTCTGCTTTTAGGGGCCTGCGCTTGCCATGAGGCAGCTAGTCCAGGAAAGGCCTTGTGCATGAAAGCATTGCACAGCAATATTTGGGATTTACGAGCTACGAACTGCAATAAGTCATATGTTGGTCGGTACATATTTTCCAGGTTTGGGAGTGCGCAGGATGAACATAGATTGTTTTTCCTGGCTTTGTCTCCCACGAAAGCCCACTACACGCTACTGTGCCTGCATGAAGCTACAAATGCCATGCTGTAATTGAAGTACGTAACTTACGTGTTGAGTACTGTACCTGCGGAGAACGAACTAAAAGTAGCAGAAATGAGATTTTGCATTGACAGAGTGATGGTTTCTTGGTTGCACTCTTCTATTTATTTCTGCCATTTATCCCACTATGTTGGTTGACCAGACCGGCACATCCGTTCCCCGAAGCAGGACTCTTGATTCTCTGGTGGTCAATGCTCAACATTTGAAATTTTACTCGGTAATTCCAAGGTGGGGTTGAGGTCTAATAATGGGTGTGGGTGTGGGTAACAAAGTAGCTTTAAGGCATATTGCTAAAACATTGCTTACCTGCATGTGCTTTCTTCTTTATGGTCTCTAGGACACTTCGTATCCTAGACTTTGTTTCCTAGACCTCGTGGGAAAGTACCCTGACTGATCCAACTAGTATCCCACACGCAAACGCCCAGGATGGACAAAATCATTAAAAAAGACGCTTCATACATGTAGAACAAGCGTCTAATGAAGAGGAAGGAGCAAGTCATAACTTCTGTCCATCACATAACCACCGTTTAACAGACGTGCTCTGGCGATACAAGAGAGATTATAATGCAATAAACAAAGGAAACGAGTGGGGGCATACTCTTAAAATAACATGCATAGCAACTTGAAGGTTGGAGAAGGTGATTGGCATATATACCAACATCCCTGCAGGAAATGGAAAAAACGAAAAAACTACGCAGGTTGTTGAAAAATCGCTCCCCACATTCACTAAGGAAAAGGAGCCACTTAGGTACCGGTTACAGTAAAACTCCCCCACCAATAGAAAAAAGATCAATGGGGATCAGGAGGGTTGCAGGCTTGACCGGTTCCTGTTGAGAGCTGGTAATGGCACTGGAAAGTGCGCGTCTGGTGAAACAAATCTTGGTCCAGGCAGGTTTATTTTCTTATACCGTTTTTGTTTATTCTTTGGTTGAGGTGTGATAAAAGTGCACAAACATTCGTAGAGGAAAGGTGTTGAAGATTCTGATGGTTACTTGAGGCCGAGGGGTGGAAGTATTTTTAGAGCTGAAAAACAAGTGCTTAAACAAGCTCGAGTAAGTTGCAAACCACAACAGCGTGCAAAGTGTTCGCAAAAAGTGAAGGTTAGTAACTTGATAGCAAGCTTAGCTCTTGTTGAGCGACGCGGCATGCAGACCGTTACCTCCGAGGCTGTGGAGCGGGTTTTTGAATTGCTGCTGTCAATAGTGCCTTTTGCTCCTAGTAGGATGGAATGTAGGCTTTTGCGGTGTCTAAATAGTAGACGAGACAACGACAACTTACTTATTATGATGTTCTTGTGATTTTTACACTTGTTGGATAGGTTAACATGTCTCAATCTATTGATATTAATTATGTGTGCTGCGTTTCCTTGGTCAATTGTTGTTGGTTTTGTGGCTAGGGGGTATCGTTGGTAGGGCCATCTGTTGGACGATTGTACCGTTCAATAGAAAGATGGAGTTCTATGCTGCAGTTCGCTGTAGGCTTCGTCATTACACAAAGGCGTAAAAAGAATGCATAAAACGAGAGCACACAGCACTTTATGCAAAGTGCCTGCCAGATCTCATCCTACGTTCACTACGCAAGAACTCCAGTTCTACAGCTGAAGCAGAGAACTGGTGATTTTATTACATGCTTCGGCTGTGCAGAGAAGCTGTTTGCATGCATGAGAGAGGAGATCACTACATGCCAGTCTGTCTTGTAGCCATCCTTGAATGTTTGTTATGGGCTTTGCTTGCACGCACCAAGTGTATTAATAATAAGTGCATGCGCATGTTTGCTGTGCTTGCAGACGTCTACGAAGCAGGACAGCAGAAAGTCGCAGCAAGCACGACAGCAGCTGATGAGTTCGATCCAGGAACAGCAAAACAGTCAACGGCGGGATGATCATATAACAGGGGAGGAGGACGAGGAGGAGGAGGAGGAGGAGGAGGAGGA
>Ga0307968_1000781_pt1 | contig 24219 bp, 20 predicted proteins | sample OrgLakmetagen650_FD_201834 | JGI IMG/M metagenome (GOLD analysis project Ga0307968, IMG submission 201834) | Saline water microbial communities from Organic Lake, Antarctica - #650 | ecosystem: Environmental > Aquatic > Non-marine Saline and Alkaline > Saline | place: Antarctica: Organic Lake...
ACAATGGATTAATATGGCGAGCACCTTGCTGCTCCCCTGCAGCTCCTCCTCCTCCTGTCCCAGGCCCATGCAATGCTCGATCTGCAGTCGCAGGAGGGATGGGAGCAGAAGATCCAGGATAGCTGTGTCCGTGTTGTCTGGCCCAGCCACTTCCCCACCCACCCCCACCGTCAGCCCTGCTACCATGTCCGCCCCCCACACTCCCCAGGTAGGGCATGGACGTTGCTGCAGAGCCTGCGGTCACAGGCGCGTTCCAAGCAGGTGCTGTGTGGCTGCTGCCTAGACCCATGGAGGAGTGCTGAGGGGAGGGGAAGGGAGGAGGGGGCGGGGGTGGGGGAGGATGAGGAGACGGCGACCTCATGAACCCGTTCAATGGCAGGGACTGCTGTAGTCCTGCGTTGTTGTACGCAAACGGGCCGGTGCGTGGGGAAGGTTGGGGTGGGGCTTGGGAAGAATGTGTGTGTGGGTTATAGTACTGTGGGTGTGCATGTGAGGCAGGAGGGGCCGGAGGTTGAGAGGGCAGGGGAGGCTGAGGGGCGTGTGGGAATGGAAGTTGTTGGTGGCGCTGCTGCTGCTGCTGCTGGTGTTGGTGATGCCACTGTTGGGCTTGGCGATGCTGGAAGGGGTCAGCGGAGAGGAGGGGGTTTGTGGTGGGCTGCTCCGAGTTGAGGAGGTTGGCAAACGTAGCGCTGGGCGTGCGGTTGTGCCAGGTGCTGCTGTGGGCTGTTGTACTTTGTGGTCCCTACGATACAAGAAAGTACTTTGTGGACGATACAAGAAAGTACTTTGTAGTCCCTACGATACAAGAAAATCAACATTTCATGCTCTGTGGAGTCTGATCACATATGTGCAGGGTTGGCCAAAACTGTATATGTGCACCGTATGTGACCGTATGCATGGCAATTTCCCTGCCAAAAACACCGTATATATAGGGTTGGCCAGAACCATATATATACGGTGTATATACGGTATTTTTGGCAGAAAAATCATCAAATATACGGTCATATACGGTGTATATATAAGGTTCTGGCCAGCCCTACGTATATACGTATGTATGAATGGTTTTGGCCAACCCTACATGTGACGAACCTGCAACGCAAACTGGCTCGGCTAACAACTGGCTCTTCGTTCTCATGAAGTAATGCCATTTCAAAGTCATTATCATTAGGGAGCGGCATATACCGGCCTTTTATACCTCCAGCATAAATGGAAAGCACACGGTGCTGCTGCTGTTGGTACGAGTGTAGAGAGGAGCTTGTTGGCAGCATAGGATAGCATGAATAACTTGTGTGCTGTCTTGTGTAGCTAGAAGCTAGAAGTTTCAAACGTGGTCACAAACACACACACACACATACACACACACACACACACATGCACGCACATACACAAACACATACACAATGTAGCCCTTTGATACATGGGACTGCTTCCCATCTTCACCTAACTTCGTCTATTTCTTAAGCCCTTCTTCAGGCTCCATAATTAATTGACATGATTTGTTGAAATTGGTGTTTTTGTCATTGTAAGGCCTGCAATCGGCATCAGCGAGATTTTGTAAGGCCTGCATTTTGTGGCAGTGGGTGTGTGTGGGTGACAGAAGTTTTTGTAAGGCCTGCAATCGGCCTCAGCGAGTGAGTTGTTCTCTTCTGATTTTGGCCGGCAATATATCAAAATCCCATATACTGTATCACCCAAAGCCAATTCCTAAAAAAATCCTAATTGTATTGTAAAAATGATATGTGTCCTAGACTGTCCTAAACTTAGTATCCTATGTCCAGTAACAAGTGAGTGCGGAGTTCTCCCCTGGTGGTCGTGGGGCCAGGGATGAAAAACAAGCACGTGGGTGTTTTTCAGGGGTACACATGTTCCAAATGTGGTCACTGTGGCCTGTCATATGGGCAATTGAGATTTACCTCTGCGCATACAAGCATCCTAAGCAGAGTTGCACAGGCACCAAGAATATGACAAGTGGGGGGAAGCATCGCAAGCGATGCTGAAAAGTTGGCGAAGCCTTTTGCGCTGTGAACTGGCAACTTGTGTGTGCTTTGTGCGCGCTTATACGTGTGTGTGTGTGTATATGTGTGTGTGTATGTGTGTGCGTGCGTGTGTACGTGTGTGCGTGCGTGCATGCGTATGTGCGTGCGTGCGTGCGTGCGTGTGTGTGCGTGCGTGTGTGTGTGTGCGTGCGTGTGTGTGTGCGTGCGTGTGTGTGTGTCTGTGTGTGTGTGTGTGTGTGTGTGTGTGTGTGTGTGTGTGCGCGTGTGCGCGTGCATGCCTTCAACCTGCTCACATCTGTCAGTCAAACATGGAGACTCGCATCCTCAGAACACGCTCCCATCGTCATCGCGTCATTAAACATAAAATTTTAAGTCCCTTGCAACTTGAATTGTGGAAATCCGTACACCCAGTCGTGTGCTTGCATGGAGCAGCGAACTTTTCGTCCCGCCTATTCATGGCCCCGGACCCAGCCGGCACACTCAGAAACGTCTCCTGTCCACGCCTGTGCGGTCAGATGATGTTCGGGGGGCATGGGCTGGGCTGAGCGCCGGGCAGCTTCCTCCAGCTACCAAACATTGAGTCACTTCTTTCCACAGCACTGCTCACTGCACCCCTGGTCACCAAAACTTGTATGCCCCGACAAAAAGTTTTGCTTAGCCTGCCTGCCGAGTATCAGACCTGGACGTTGGCTGCGTGGCTCTGGCCAAGCCCTGAGTCTCAACTTTTACAAAACTCGTTCCGGGGTACGCCCAGCAGCACCACCCCCTGCCCCTCCCCTCCCCCTGACACCGCAGGGCTGCCTGATTTGTAAGTCTGGGTCACTGTGCAAGTTTTGGGGGCGGGGGGAGCGCTGGGCGGGCCTGCGCGCCCTGGTGTGAACTTTGGTGGGAAGAAGACAAACCTAGGGGCTGCGCCCCATGACTGGGGCTTCGCCAAAAACACAGTCGCGCCTTGGCAGCATTGGGCTGTTTAGGAATAAGCAATCGTAGTTAAAGCCGCAGAGCAAATCACCACAAATCAAACACAGGCTGCCGTAAACCTATAAAGATGGGACTTTGATTCATGCAATTTTACGCACCTGAGCTGTGTGGTGGGGCTTTCCAGAGGGGGGTGCACTCACACTCCCCCAGTCCGGATCAAAGGTAGGCTGAGCAGTCCCGTCAAAGTCAATGAGGTCAGCCACGTGCTTTGTGCTAGCGCCTGTTCCGTCATGCCTGCTTCCTGTGTGTATTGTAAGGACCTTACAAAATGATTGTGCGTGTTCAAGAAAGTGTGTGTGTGTGCATGCGCGTGCATGTGTGTGCATGTACGTTTACTTGAAAGTGCTTTGTGCTTGATTTGTTATTTTAATGGGGGTCTACCACTTTCTAAGTGCCAACAGTTTTCTGCCCTGCTTTTTTTGCTCATAATTAGGGCAGGCCAGAACCGTATACACACACCTCATATGACCATATAATTGATGAATTTTCTGCCAAAAACACCATATATACAACGTATATATATGGTTCTGGCCAACCCTATACATGAAATAAGAGGGTTGTGGGTTGTGGGTGAACAAAAGGGAGCTTGTTTGATCTAGGTGAGCACGTGAGCACTGGATTGAGCTCTCACTGTCTTAGGCACGAAACCCAATGCATACACAGCAGGACAGGCCCAAAGTATGCAAACTGTGACTTGGCTGCTGCTGCTGCTTGTGCAGCTTCACCCGCAAAGAAAAAAAGAACGGAAAAACTACGCAGGCAGTGAAGAGCTTCCCCTGCAACCACACACACAGCTGCTTGTCTTAGGACTGGCAAGAAAAACAAGATATATCCATGCAGCCAATCAGCATATACTGACTACCAGCGAATTAGCAAACACTGACTACCTTTCATGCATACCTTGCTGCGCTTGCGCTGCTGCTTCTGCGGCCTCCACTGCTGCCACAGCTGCTTGCTCTGAGGACTGGCTCTCCAGTGCTGATGCACTTTTGCTACCCCCCCCATCCTGCTGCTGCTGCTGTGACGTGGCAGCAAAGCAGGATGAGGCGTGTCAGAAAGCGTGGAATAATCACTTTGCATGCCTTGTTATGTCTGAGCATGTGTTCGTGCGTGTGTGTTCTTGTGTGTGTGTGTGTGCGTGTGAGTGTGAGAGTGTGTGTTCTAGTGTGTTCTTGTGTGCGCGTGTGTGTGTGTTCTTGTGTTGAACTTGTGGATGCTTTAAATCTTTATGTTGCAGGCTTGAAAATCCCAACAGGGCTTGCTTGAGATGGTGGCCTGTTTCATGGATATGTTACTGCCCATGGCTCTTTTACCTCCGAAATTTTGTAAGATTACCATCGAAAAAAACAGCACACAATCTAGGTGCTCACACAAAAACAAACAAGCAAACATGCATACACGCATGCACACACACACACACACACACACACACACACACACACCTGCTGCATCATTGCCAAGTCTGCGTCTGTGAACGCCCCTGCTGCCAGCATGTGAGCAATGAGCTCATCTTGGTCCACCTTCAGGGAAGAGCGCACGTCCAGCATCTCCACAAATGCCACTGCGCTTTGCTGCATGACCAACGTAGCAAACGCAGCACGTGCCCATTGAATACAATGGTCGTAAGAGGTGGTGAGGTGACACACTTCCGTATGTTTGCAGGCATGCCACCATTCTTTGCTACGTGTACAACGCAGCACATTTCCTATCGCGATATAGTGAAAAACAGCAACATGCAGAGATATCGCGACATTGTGAAAATGCAGCAACATGCAGAGGTACATGCCGTAAGCAGAATCGCTTATCATGAGGGATGAGCTTGTCACAGTAATCTCACGGTGCCCCCAAGCATATTCACTTGAAAGATACACAGCAGGGACGTAACGATAGATATGTGAATGGCACGTTTCACAATGCTCCAAATGCGACGGCAGCTTGTCTCCACGAACAAGGCATGCACAGGGTTGGTCAGGACCATGTATACATAGTATTAGTATGCTGCTTCATGTAGCAGGGCCATGCATATGTATACGGTTTCGGCCAACCCTAAAATTGCTATGGACGGCCACACAAACAGACAAGCTGCCGCTTGAGCAGAAATGCAGGGTATCTCAAACACCAAATGGATGCTGGCTCCGTACAGTTGCGACACCACATAGCACTGTTTGCACGATCCTAAGCCCATCATCTGCACAAACATGTAGGACACTTCAGACACACCACATGATATAAAACTCACCATCTGCACAAACATGTAGGACACTTCAGACACACCACATTGCACTGTTTGCATGACTTAAAACTCATCATGCGCACAAATGTGTAGGATACTTCAGACACACCACAGGATTAAAACTCACCATTTGCACAAACATGTAGGACACTTCAGACACACCACATTGCACTGTTTGCATGACTTGAAACTCATCATGCGCACAAATTTGTAGGATACTTCAGACACACCACAGGAATAAAACTCACCATCTGCACAAACATGTAGGACACTTCGGACACAAGGTGGGACGCCAGGCGGAAGCGCTCAATGAACGCGAGGTTGGAAGCCATGGCATCTGGTGCTGCCTTGATGGTAACGTAAATCAGAACTGGTGTGAAGTCGTCCGCACCTGTGGTATGTGTAGGCGTGTGGGCGTGTGCTTGAGCGTGTGTGTACAGCTGTGTGTTTGAGTGCAGGTGCGTATATGTGTGTTTGTTTGTGTATGTGTCTAGCATTTGCACTTTTCGACTGATGGCTTAATCTGTAACCTCTGTATTTGTGTGTTTGTTTGTGTATGCGTGCGTACAAGCTTGAGTGTCATTTGAGATTATAAAGCTGCCTGCACGCACCTGATCAATAGCTGGAAGTTGTGGCGTTGTGTATCTATGTGTATCTATAACGAAATATCACAAGCATGCACGCTTGGTATACATGCACACACACAAACACACACACGCACCAGCACATACACACAAATAAACACACATGCACCCACACGCACACGCACACACATCCCTTACCTGCTCCATACTTCTTGCTGGCAAGCAGATTTGTGATGACCCTGCAGCAGCTCAAGACGCACATGAGCTTGTCTCTAGGGCTCTGCAAGCAAGGCAAACACACAAAGCAAAAAAGCAGCAAGTAGGTAGGCTAGGCCAGAGCCATATGTAGAATACACAGTGTATGCAAAGCATTTGCTAGCGAAGATACCGTCAGACAGGCAGACAGTTCACATACAAAATTTAAGACGGTAATAGCCAAGCCTACTCCTATCTTGGAATCGTCATGTAATCACATTAATTCACGAGGCTCGACACAAACTGGTTGCGTTGGATCAGTTGGTTCACAACATGCAAAGAGAAGATGGCAAGGAAGGAAACAGTACAGCCTGGAGGGTCTGTCCCGCTGCAAGCTTGTCCCCTGCAAATTACAATCATAAGCACACACACGCATGCACACACGCATTCACAAACACGTCATATACGTGTTAAAGTCCACTGATATATCATAAACAAGGCAGGTTCACTTCCGTGACCGAATGCAGACACAAACACACATACATACGCACACACACAAATACACACAAACGCACACACACACCGCACCTTGAACATGTTGATTTTGGCTAGCTCTTTCTGAGCCAGCAGCAGTGCAGCATCGTTTGCAAACTCGGGAGCGATTTCAAGGTGCTCTGGCCGAATGAATTGCAACGCCTGCTGATAAAAGTGGTTAAAGAAGCAGTCACGAGGAGCGTCACCTTTGTGTCAGAGATGTTTGGTTACCTGAATCGCAACGCCTATAAGAAGCAACTGGGTAATGATTGATTAATAATTGAAGGTTAACTACATACATACTCCAGCCGACATAGCTCCAACACTTGTTTCAATTAAAACTGGAAGTGACGAGCGATGCAGCAGGGAATGACACTTGAGTGTCAGTAAACAACTGTGGTGTTTGGATGACCTCTGACACTTGTCATAATAATTGGCAGTGTGTTGTCTGTACCGGCAGCTCTAGCCTGAATGTCCTATTTAGCCTAGCAGTCACACGTTTCAACTAATGGCTTTATCTGCAAACTCTGTAAACTCTGAATGTCCTATTTCTAGTCAGGTGCTCTAGCTCGCAAACTACGGGGTCTTTGGTTAACTATAGAAAGTTTGGGCTGTATGCTTTCAACATGGCAGACACCGCAACAAAAGTCGGGCTCCAATGCCTTTGTTTTTCATTAAATTGCTCTCAAGGGCCTCAAACATCAACAGCCCTCGGAGTCAGTTTGCTCATCCATGACCCCCATTTTAGCACACCCATCTGGAGCTTCAAGCCATTGCTCGTGCCATTCGTTTTTCGGCCCACTGCATCCACACCGAGCTTGTACCTACTTCCACTTGTGTCCAAATTAAATACGCACCTGGAGCCTTAAGCCAATGCTTGAATCTCGCTCCCTGTCCGCCGCATCCACCCCAAACGTGCGGTCAAACAGCTTGGTCAGCAAATACTTTTCAAGGCCTTCTATGGCAGATTCTAGGTCTTCAGGCGAGCTTCCTGCCCAGAGCGGGTGTCTGGGGAAGGCAGTGGTTGCCATGTAGGACAGGAAATCCTGGGAGAGGGTGTGTCTTGTGTGTCGTGAATGAGGTGCATGTGTATAAGAATGCATGTTGTATGCTTGTATGTGTGTATGTGTGTGTACGTGTGGTGCGTGTGCTTGTGCGTGTGTGTGTATATGTGTGTGTGTGTGTGTGTGTGTGTATGTGTGTGTGCGCGTGCGTGTGTGCGTGTGCGTGCGTGTGTGCGCGTGCGTGCATGTTTGCACGTGTGTGCGTGCGTGCATGTTTGCATGTATGTGCGTTTGTGCATGTTTGCACGTGAGTTTGTGTGTGTGTATTTGTGTGTGCGCGTGTGCGTGTGTGCACGTGTGCATGTGTGCGTATGTGTGTGTATGCACGCGTGCCTGCATGTGTGTGTGTGTGCGTGCCTGCGTGCCTGTGTGTGTGTGAGTGTGTGTGTGTGTGTGTGTGTGTGCGTGCGCGTGTGTGCGTGCGTGTATGTGTGCATGTGTGCGTATGTGTGTATGCACGCGCGTGTGCATGCGTGCCTGTGTGTGTGTGTGTGTGTGTGTGTGTGTGTGTGTGTGTGTGTGTGTGCGCGCGTGTCCTGGATATCGTGGAGACCTGATTATAGGCAAATAAATTAAGTATAACCATGAATAAGTGATGACTGAACTCTGTGTGCCTATTATTTCAGCAGGCACTCTCCCAGCCCTCCCTCACCTGCACAGCTTTGCTGTCAGATTCACTGTCCACCTCCTTCACCCTGAAATTCTTCATGAACCTGTGTTGAAAGAAGCACGACTTCTGAGTTGGGTCCGCTGGAAGTAGTGCATCTGCGTTGAGCCTGTATATCGGCACAACTCACAAAAACACTCATCAACCACAGCCGAAATAATAAGGGCACACTCACAGGTTGATGCTCCGCACAAGATCCCGCGCCTGCTCCTTATTGATGGTGTTTATGAACCTCTCGAAGGATGGGTGGTGCTCCATGTTTCCCTGTTTTGTCTTGACGGGTGTAGGATGCTACGTTGGTTATTATAAAGTTCCACCGCCTTATATTGTGATAAGCTATTAATCAATAAGGGGGCATGTCACATGTGCACAACCAAATAAATACCAATAAACACAAACTAAACCCATTTTTTCCACTCACGTACAATATGCAGCCTTGCCATTTAGCTTTTCCAGTGCATTCATTGGAAGAAGCCAGGGCATTCTACCTGGGGTACGAATAGTTGGGGTTGCTGCTCTCTGCGTTTATCGCCTTGCCACCATATTAATCACATGAGCGGCGTGTCAAATTTAAGCAGCACTTGACGGTCACACGTGCGTGTGCAACTCAGGAAGCTCCGCTGCACTAAAGGTCGCTGCGCCAAGACCTGGGTGGATTTTAATCTGTATGGCCACCAAATTGTTGCTCATTATGTCCCAGATTTCAACGCGCAAAACACTGCAAACCAAGTGGATGGAGACCCTGTGAGTGTTTGTACCATGTGATTTCTGTATTGAAGACACACAGGTGGTTACACACGACGTAGCAACACGCTGGCCAACACACGTTTTCTTTTTCGTGCTCCCTCAAATCCCGCACCACTAGTTCTACATCCCACATTATTTCTAATGCGTACGTGCAGGTCCCTGTGCCCCACTTTGGCGTTGTGCTTACCATAGAGCAATTTCATGACCTATCCAGCCACCTTCAGGCCCAGCCGGGGTTCCAATTCGTCATTCAGCCGCATTTGAGATTTCAAGGTGCCTTACTGCTCTTCTTGTAACGGGAAAGGGCAGTACATGCAAGTCAAAAAATTAGCGGGGAGGCTGTAAGGAGCGACTGCAAATACCTCACTTTTGTAGGCGTGCCTTGGATCTTTCCTTCCCCTGACGTGCTGGGATTGCTATTTGTGGTGGTTGGAAGGAGTGCTTTCTGGTTCGTCTTTCACTGCTCTTTCCTATTACCAATGCTGCAGGTGCTCCAGGAGAGCAGGTATGAGGAGGCAAGGCTGAGCTTTGCTTGCATATGAGCTCGCACAGTCAAGGCTAAGCGGGTTGCACACTCCAAATCGCCCCATAAACGTGCCCCTTCTCTTTTGCTGTCTTTGCTCAATTTAGCAGGAACCAAAATGTGAATGCTTTGATACCAAGTTATGGCGGTTCTCAATACTAATGTCCGGTTCTGGGGAGAGGATGTTTTTGCCCTGAAAGACTGGAAATTGGGCAAGAGACCGAATTCTGAGCAAGCTAAAAGATTATCAAAAGAAAACTGCCTGTCTCGGCGGGGGGAAAGGTGTTGATTCGCCAAAGCCGTGCTCTCAGCCTGTCACCTATACTCCCTGTGCCTGAGAGAGCGCAAAGTATGCCTGTATTGCATCATCAAGTATACCTGGACATGCAAGGCACTTTCCTCTGGGTCCTGAGACCCCTCAAGCACCAGGGCCATCAGGTCCCCATTCAGCTGTCGACCTCAAATTCAGCACCTTTCCTTCCGCCAAGAGACAGGCAGTTTTTTTTTAGGTATTTTCTAGTGATTGCTTACTCAGAATTTGGTCTCGTGCCCAATTTCCAGTTTTTCAGTTTTCGGCAAACAAATCCCCTCCCCAGAACCGGACATTAGAATTGGTAAGCACCATACTCTGCAAGCAAAGTTTGGAAAACTGCTAGTATGAAAGTATGCATTCTAAATGTGCGGCCAACTCAAGTTGAGGGCCGCTGCTGCTTAAAAGTTGCAACTCCAGGTACGTTCACCTCAAAAGGCGTGTAAAAGGTTGACTATTGTAATTCCGGTCAGCAGTGTGGCATTTATGGTTTTTGACTTTGCTATCTACCTGATCCATGTTTGCATGATTACCTATTCAGTTTCTACACACTTTTCCCCGCGCAGTTCACCATGTTCTTCAAGGATCCAAGTGGGAATGCACTTGAATTCAAGGCGATGGCCAAGCCCGAAAACTTGTTTGCAAAATACAATGTTTAATTACTACTAAGGGAACGTTTGCAAAATGAGTTGCCCATGTAGCGCTTTTTTTGCTTTCCGTCAAAGAAATACGAGTACTTTTCATAAACTGAAAAGCCTCTACTACCTCCACACCATCCTTTTGGGAGTGAGTGGCACCACCTACATCACTCACTCATGGAGTAAGGACTAAGGTCTAAATTCTCAAAGTCTTTAAATCTTGCGTCGATGCATTATGTCCATTCTGTCAGCTACGTTGCTACATGCGTCCATACCAGACGTGCACATTCCAGTACCTTAACCAACTCTCATTCGAAGTTAGTTCCAGGCCAAGCTTGCAACCCTCGTTGATATTCTTTATTTATGGTGAGGGTACCCGGTACAAAAGTGGCTCCTTTTCCTTGTTTATGCGGGGAGAGGAACTTTTGGATGCATAGTTTGGATTATAACGTTTGTGTGTATTGCTCTTTAATTATGGCTGTAAATTACGTCTGTATGTGCTGGTATGATATTGTTACCTGGCCTTTACATTATACATTTTGAACGTTACATGATGGGTTTTTCCTTCAGAGAGGGAGCCATTTGAACTTCATTACTCTCCCCCTTCGTGCTCTTCAATCTGCACTGCTGTTATTGACTTTTGTACTAAATACGCAAATCAAAGCAAAAATTACAAGAGTGGCACATACAGAGCGCTATAACTGTTGTAAGGTAAGGTTACATCGCTATATATAGGCCCCAAGGGCATCTGAGCGGAAACTTGTTAGACCAAAAACCTTGTAAAACACTGGATTCGTTTTTTGGTGAAAAAGGAGCTTGTCTGAGAGAGCCTTTACCGTTGCAAGTTGCAAAGGCGCTGGAATAAGCATTGACGTCCCCGCCCAGCAAATGAGGAGCATAAAAGGTGACAAATACAAGTCTGTTCGTAAATAAATAATTTACATTCGCAAATCAACATTGTACGAGTTTTGGCAACGCATTTTGTTCGTGATCGATTAGGTTAGAGTATTACTTTCTATCTATTTATCTTTCTCAAAAGTTATTCCACATTTTGCCTTGTCCTTCGCCGCCATGCGGTCAGTCACCTTCATTTGCTTAGCAGGCTTACTCATGTGCTGCAGCAGAATGCTGCAAGCAGGTAAGGAAGCCTCTCACAATGCTTGCTGGTACAGTGGCGATGATCTCTGCAGCCGCCCGAATGAACAAAACACCCATTATTAAAACATCGGTGAATGCATTGGCGCGCAGAGAGCAGACTTCTTCTTCAAGAAAGCACAGCAACGGCCATTGCCCAGGTATTGTGAATCACGTACAAGTCCTTCATACTGACACTTATTGTTTTGGATTTGGGCAAGTGACATACCATCGTAATCATCATCAGCAAAATGAAAGTTGTGGTCGTGCTTCCCAAGCAACACAGGCAGCAGTGACTTGCATCATAACTGATTACAAGCACTTCAAATCCTAGATAACAAGCAATCGTTGTCGGTACGAAGAAAAATGTTGTGCACCTTTTGCGGCGACGTTCAACGTGCTCATCATTATTTGTCTGCAAAATCATTGGTATTAGCTATATTTCTAGCTCAGCTCCTTCCCTCCTTCTGTTTATTGCTAGGCACTTGCCAAGGGAGACACCGATGCCGCTGCAAATGCCATAGCTTCTGCCATAGCTCAAGGTCAGGGATCAGCTGTGGCGGCTGGTCTGGCGATCGCGCAGGCTCAAGGCAATGACTTTGCCCTTGCTCAGGTGAATTTGTTAAATGCCAATGTACGAGTTGTTATTAGGGCCTGGCTACGTCTAAATAGAGACAAACAGTGCATTTCAAGAAGGCAGACAATAAAATAGATGACTAGGCTCTCGTGACAACAAACAGAGGCCATTAACTATCCAATAGCAGCTTACGCAGTGCTGAACTTTCTTACAAACACCTCCTTTGTCACCAACAAATCGCAGGCCATAAGCCAGGCCGTGAGCAAGGGTGCGGACGCCACTGCTGTCTCTGACGCGTTGTCTGAGGCTACTAGAGCCCCAAAGGTGTGTGGACGCTCTAAGTAGCTATCCAAGGAGGTGATATTGAAAATTTTCTACGGATCAGGCGCTGACACTTCAAATACGCTCCCTTAGAGCAAATGCATTAGTATTGTGCTTTGCTCTATCTTACTTACAGGAAGGAGCAGCCGAAGGTGCCCCAGAGCCACAAGATGAAGCTATCGCAGAAGCTGTTTCTTCAGGTGATTCACCACAGACATGTAGCAAGAGCCTGTGAGTGGTGAATTTCCCTACCAAGCCAAAAGAATGCCCTGCCTGCTCACTTCTGAACCTGCAGGAGATGTTGGCACCCTAGCTGATTCCATCGCTACTTCTTTTGGAGGTAAGCTTAGTACAATGTGACAGAGCGTATGCTGCAAAGCAAAGGCACAAAATTGATACCTAAGTAGGCGGTTTTCTGTCAAGATGTCTAGTCGAAAAGTAAGCACCAGGCTTGAAAACTCAGTTTTCACCTAGCGAGTCAGAAGTGTTTGCTTCTAAGTGCTGGATATTGCTAGTCGTATTCATAGTAAAAACTAATCCATGCCAACTTGGCATGAAGCCGTGTACCCACTAGAATTTCTCTCAATGCAGTCAGGGGCCTTATTCACACATGGGCACACAGTGCCCACCTGTCATCTCTCTGTATTTTCTGTGTTCGTATGACTTGAATCTGACAGTTGCTCATGGATGAAATACTCTCACAGGCAGGGTGACGGCAATCAGTGAAGCAAGCTCTACAGCTCTGAATGCGGCCGCTGAGTCAACGTCTGAGGCCGTCGCTGCTGCGGTGAATGAGGTGCGGTCAATGTGTATGGTTGCTGCATGCAATCTTGTATTTTGGCAGGGAAATCATTAAATACACGTACGATGTACGATTACAAAATAGTGTGTACAAACGGTCAACCCTGAAGATATGGTTTATAACACGGAATGGCGGTTTCCATTAAAAAAACATGCAAGCTGTCCATCTGCCCCCACGTCCTTAATATAAGCTCCAGTGAACGTAGCTTATGTGTAGCCAAATGCTTGCCAGTCACGTGCTGAATGTTGCTGAGTTAGTGTGAAACATATAATCGATTTCCCTTATGAAGCAAAGTAACGTGCACTCCCTGTTTTCCTTTTAGTGTTTTTTTCTGTTTACTTCATCATCATAAGGTCATTCCGTGGTTTTCATTCCTTGCCTAATGCATCTCACAATGCAAATAAAATAGATTAGCCTGCGGCATCTCTTCATCCTCAAAACAATGTTTTTAGGACAATAATCCGCGATCTGCATCCTTCAAGCACCGCCTCCTGCGTTGATCTCCATCCATATGCAACCTGCAGGGGGTTACAGCGCACCTCTCATCTGGCTTAATCAAATGCGCTGGCATATAACAGTCGTCAAGTGACTAGTGTAGTAATCAGCAAGTCATACCCCTCCGAAAACTATCCACATTATATACAAGACAGCACACACATTCTTGTGTATGCAAATACAACCTTGTTTTCACTCGAAATCGTAAGTGTGGGCAAATTATGCTTTTCAACCCTGACTGATACTAAGCAGCATAACTCGCCCACACTTCTAGCACACAGAGCATCCAACTGTGTGTAACATAAGCAGCAGTTGCGGAGGTGAGCATGTTTATTTGTGCAAGTGTCGTTTAGTAAATTGTTTAATGTGGAATTTCATTATGCTGCATGTAAAGCACGTAATGATTTGAAAGGGGATGCAGCAGGTGAGCACTGCACAAAAAAACATTTATTCTTTTTTCAATGATAGCCTGCAAATTTTGGCTCTGTGTGTGACTTGTAGGTGTGTGAGGGAGGCAGCCCAACTGCCCAAGCAAATGCACTTGCATCAGCGGTGAGTTGTGGTTGACAAGGTGAAAGCCAATGGCTATCAGCAGCTTGTATCCTCTTATTACTACTCAATTCCCCTGTTTTTCAGTTCAGGTTTCGTTGTTTACATATTGCTTCTCGATCTTTTTTTTCTCGTAGATTAGAATAGAAAACGACCGATACTTTTGCTTTCAGATTGACCAAGAAGACACAATAAGCATAGGAGGGTGTAACCTAGCCACATATACTTTGAGCTCGACCTACTTTTATGGTTAAACGGCTGCCATATAAATGCACCAGCCTGGAGTTTACAATGCCACTAAGAAGGATGAACTTATTATACTGGCATTCTAATTTGTTCCGCTTTTCACCTCAGACCGCTGAGGCGACAGCCACTGCAGTTGCGGAGGCCTCAGCTAAAGTGGAAGTAGAGGGAGAAGGAGAGGCGTGTGCTTCTGCAGCTGCGACTGCCAGGTGAGCTGATTAGGGTTGGCTTATCCCATGTGAGCAAGTCAATTGTATGGTATAGTTTGGCAGGGAGATCTCTGAAAGTACGGTTAAGGTGTACTTACCATTTTGGCCAGCCTTTTAAATCAGCAAAAGAAAGTTCTCATATGTGGGTTTGTCTTTAGTGCTACCCAATATCAATATCCAAGCTGTCTGCGTTAAATAAACAGAAGTATTAGGTGCCAAGTTCGGTGTGAAGCTTGTAAATGCTTTTGTCTACATTATGCATTTTCTTATGTTGTGAAGCAAGGTCCGCTTATCAAGCTGTGTCTTTTTGTAATTGTTGTGTTAAAGGTGGATGGCAAATAGAGTCCAATGGAAGAGTGGACACTATGATAGACCAGCTGAAATAGGGCAGAGGGCACGTGCTTGTCATCCCAGACTGTTAGTCTACCAATGCTGATGGTTTTGTAAGAATACATTTGGTATTTGCTGTGTTATTCTCACAAACAGGGCAGTGGCACGTGCGGTTGCCAAAGCAATTGCCTCCGCTTTTGCCGTTGCCACAAATGACTGTGCTCAAGCCATTTCAGCGGCCAACGCTGATGATTTTGAAGAGACTATAGCTGTTGCTACAGCTGAAGCCTCTGCTGAGGCCTGCTCAACTGGTGGGTGGTGCTTAAGAAGTTTTTACTTAACACGGATCTTGATCAGGTACTGACTTTGCAGCGGAGTATAGTGCTGGCAATTCCTTAAGCCTTTACATGTTGCGATGATCGGCAGCCATTTGTTATTCAAACACACACATGACTAGTTGAGTCGGTGAAGCTAGTACTTCCAGATCCTGTTTGCCAAACTCTTCGCGTTTTGATCTTTGCATACAAGCAGGTGGCACCGCAGTGGCTGAGTCTAAGGCTGTGTCGACAGCAGTGGCCACAGCCACCGCTGAGGCGTTTGCCAGTGCTTTGGCTGTTGTACAAGGAGAGTGTGATTGCGCTGCAGCATCCGGCATCCCCTCCCCATCTCCTTCTCTATCTCCTTCCCCTTCCCCTTCTCCTTCTCCTTCTCCTTCTGCTTCTCCTTCTCCGTCTTCTTCTCCATCTCCTTCTCCTTCCTCTCCCTCTCCCTCTCCCTCTCCCTCTCCTTCCCCATTTACTGCATCTGGAGCTCAGAAATGTTTTGGACTTCCACAGCGCGAATGTTGCGAGAACTGGGATGGAAGATCGACACAGTGTTTTTATCTTGGGTGCGTCTTGGTTCTAATGGCTTGCACATACATTCTAAGCGTCCCACAAATTCTGCTAACACAGAATGCTTAATCCCCTAGTTTCTGCCACTCACAGACTTTGCATCCATCGCACACTGCAGGGACACACTTGGATGGCGTTACACCCTCATTGATTCCAACCCCCCTACGTGGAGGGACTCGTTTTTGAACCAGGACTGTGTGTGTTGAGACGCAGGCAAATCTGTTTTTGCATACCCTGGGTTCGTTCTATTTCTGATATTATCATTTGGTATGCCCAAACACAAATAAGCGGTGCTTCAGTGACACTTGTAACACTGATTTAATTGCATGCTAAAGTCGTGCAGGAGAGAAGCGATACAATTGGGAAACATGTCATAAATTTTGATGAAACAGTGGGGGCATTATTCCAGAGGGGGGACACTGGCAAAAGCCAAAACTAGCTCCTTTTTGCATGAAAGGTACAACTACTCACCACGTCACTTCATCAAATTGGACCCAGCCTAGCTTCAAACTGATGCTGACTTTATAAGCTACCCGAACATGTGCTCAGATTTAGACAAATCGCCCTGCGTACAGAATGACGGGACTAAAAGCACACGTCGTGCACCTGTACCCTAGATGGGTGCTTTCCAGGGGGAATGGCACATTGATTTGCATATCTCGTCAACCACTTCGTCTTTCTGCCCCATTTCTCTTGCAATGATCTTTGTTTATTATAAGGACTTCAACGTGCTACAAATCACTGTGTTTGGTGCGCTGGCTGGTCAGATACAGCATATGGCTGCTCGAAAAGTAGGCTTCACGCTGCGGCTGCTGAGGCAGGTAACCCTAACTTTCCCGTTTTAAGCTCAGCTGCACTGAAATCTACAAAGCAGAGTTGGGTCTAAAACGTGCAAATTAGGGGGCCCATACCCTAGGAGCATGCAAAAACGTACCATTTTTGGCCTCAGTGTCCCCCCTCTGGCATTAATCTTTGCTCAGAAATGTGCAGCCTTTGTCTCCAAATCTGTCACGTCTGAAAATGAAGCAAAAGTATTAGTATTCTAGCTCGGGCTATTGCATCGATGTTAATTTCATGCCAATTAGGGAGCAGTAGAGTGATTATTAATAATAACTAGATACATTGCAATTATTGATGGTGCAGTTATAGAAATCACTAAACACATGACCTACTACTCTTTAGATCAACGTCTGCAAGCATGTCGCATCCAGTTGAAAGCCGCAATAACAACCAGCACACAAAAATCTAAGTAGACCATTTTTCACACCAATTTCTTGGATGGGTGGCACCATCTACGACAATCAATCTGAAGCTGAGGGCCAAGCAAGAAACTTGCCAAGGTACCAAAACCATCCAGATGCACCGTGTACTATTCTACTTCACAAGGAATCTATTCACACAAGCCTCGGGCACAAAAACCCTGTCTGTTCCGACAAGTGAGCCAGAAAACTAGATGCATGCTTCTGTGATTAATCAGTATTTGTGGCAAAACAATATTATGAAGACTGTAAACGCCCGACATTTATATTAATATGAGTTTTAGCCAGCTACATTGCTGAAATGATTTGTCTTTTCACACAAAATTGACAGGGGATGCCAAAATGTGCGCACTTTAAATGCACAGGTATTCAAGTGCGCAGATTTTCCAGCATTATAATCCTGATCTTCTTTTGTTGGAAGGATTTGGTTTTTCTAATTTTAATCTAAAACTGGACATCCTCACAAGCAGAAGCACCATAAGAAAAGCAAATGTAGCTATCATAGACAACGACTTTAACAGGAACGCAATTTAGACAAGAGCGTGTGCAAAGGCCAGCAAGGTTAAGGAGGCAACAAATCTGAACGTGTAACATGGTCTGACAACTTGAGTATTGAAGGGTTTCACACAGCACAGGAAACAAAACATTTCAGACATTGTCAATAGTGTGATACATGCTCATTGGGCAAATCTAAGACTCTCCATTTTTCCCTGCCATATGCGCATGACGCTTTTCCACGCTCTCCCGTGGCTGCTTCTCAATTGGCTCTGGGGGCAAGTGCATGTCCAGCTTTTGGTGTGCATTGAGGCTGCCGTTTCCAGGCCTAGGGGCTTTTGACGTCTGAGCTTGTTGGTCTTTCTGATGCTGCTCACGTAAAGCTCCTGTGCAGCATTGTCTAATGTACTCATTGGAAAAAAGAGGCGTTTTTTTGTTGATTTTATGTTTCGTTTGTGCACCTTTTCCAAAAGCATTGTATGTTCTTGGTTATTTGATACAAACGCTCCTGTTTTCCGGTGCTATTACACATGCATTCACACAGCACCACAGATTAGCCCTGAAGGATGCAGGGATTCCTTTGCTTGTCTGACTTGACACTTCTTAACACCAGATTCTCTGCCTTCCAAAAAAAACCTTGCCTTAAAATTGTCAAGTTGCGATGACAAAAGTTTACGTCAATAATTACTCAGATGAAGTAAATATTTGCAACTTGGCAGAGTTGTGATCAGGTCAGCCATCAGCAAAACAGGCTTCCCCAGCATTTTGCTTTGTCCCAATGGCTATAGGAAGCAAACAGTTGGCTATGTAAAATCCCCAGACACTCAAAATAGCTGAAACTAGGATTACACTGAAGTGGCTCTTTCCACCTCGCTTCACTGATGAAGACAGGATTACCTCTAGCTGTCCAGATGGTGTGCTGGTTGCCTTATTTCCGCAAAAATTAGAATACGACAAACTAATGTTGGCGGGAGTGGCTTTTTTGGAGGGTCAGGGGGCAACTCAGGAAGACTGGAGCAACGCAGCACCGCCAGCCACCAACAGATCCACCTTCCCCAGACAGCACCGGCCCAAAAATCTCATCAAACTTTAACCTGACATTCACCTCATAAGATCAGGTACTGTAATGAAACTCAGCCCCATAATCAGCTAAGTGCCATGGAGGAATTGCACGAGGAGCTCTGTACCATTCTTCAAAAAGCCTCCACTACCCTCCACACCATCCTATTACGAGTGGGCGGCACCACCTACAACACTCACACAACATGATCCCCCAAGTAATTGTGTCTTAATTCTCGAAGAGTTAAGAAATGTGCTTTGAAGCTCCGTATGCATTCTGTTAATTGTGCTGCAAAACTCATGCATAACAGGCGCCCACTTCCTGGTGCCGTAATAAACTTTTGTCAGAAGCTGGTTTCAGGCTAAGCCTGCAACCTCATCGATCTCTTTATCTTTTTTCTTTTTCTTTGTGGTACAACACCCAAAGAGCTTCCATTTCTTCAATTGATGTGGGGAGGACTGCCTGCGTGGTCTTCCAGTTTTCTTTTTTTCAAGTTTCTTCTCCTTAGTCAATTCAGCAAAACACAGCTTGAAACTTACCTGATCCAAACTTACGCCTCAGTTCTGCTGCTGCCTGCTCTGTTCCTCCATGAATGGTTTCCTGCAAGCAAAAAGTGTGTACACCCATGCGAAAGAAAGGCTAGAAAGAACAATAGCAGTTAAACTAATTAGTTATGCAATTATGAACAAACGCCCTTTCCAGTACCGTTACCAATTGTCACCCCTTATGTTTCCCTTTCTCTTCTCTGCAGTGGCGAGGTTTTCCTGGACCTGAATAATTACGTGGCTCCTCAAATTTAAGTGGTTTTGACCTTTTCTTTCCCAAGTAAGACCCTCCAAACTCCATCACCCCTCCTAAAAATTATGTAACCAGGGGATGAACAAGACGGGCTGGTAAACTGCTACTGGCACGTGTGTTACATGCCAAGTACTGCCCGTGTCCACGCTGCCCTTTGCCTAACCAATTCAACTCTTACTTGAACTGACTCAACAATGTGTGTGGCCCAGTCTTTTGCCATCTCCGATGTGGAGGCTTCATGATCCCCTGCGGTTGGTGGACTCAGAAAACACGCATTAAAAAGAGATAGACCCAAGTCAATCACCTGCTCTTGACACCTGCTGTGAAGTTGCGTCATGTACAAGATGTGAATTAAACTTTAGCAACGCCTGTGTGTGTGTTTGTGTGTGTGTGTGCGTGTGTGTGTGTGTGTGTGTGCGTGCGTGTGTGTGTTTGTGTGTGTGTGTGTGTCAGAAATACTGCAGCCAGCTTTAAAGGAAAACAAGTCTACCTTTGTCCACCGCGTGCATGTATAAAGCAGGGTTGTCTCTCAACCTGTCTCCCCTGCCATGCAGAACTTCTGTGGCATGAGGAGATGCTTCTGCCACCCTTTGGTTGACCTGTGAGCGTGCAAAAAAGGATGCTGCACTTCAAAAAAAGTGTGCTGCAAATAAACAAGAGAACTTATAATGCTGATTTCCTGCACAGTAAGATAAGCTGATGTAGCAGAGTCTACTTTGGTCCTTGCAAGAAGCCAGGGACCAAGAATTAAATGGCTGCTGCAGAATGTGCATGACAAGAAGGTGAGGCAAATCCTATTTTAACAATACTCACCTGGCGTCCTACCCGTACTTTGCATGCTACACACTTCCATCTCGGGCTGCTGTAGTAGTAGTAGTAGCAAAAGAGGACATACCCAAGTATTACGGCTTACCTCTCTCTGAAATTCCTCTGGGGATAGCTCATCTGCACCTTGACGAGCGGCTGATGCATGGTCTACAACCTCTCTCGGAGCATCAGGAGATCTACTGCAGCTGAGCAAAGCAATTTCGAAGCTAAGTTGATTTGCACAACAATGATAAAAATTATGACGAATTGTGACGCACTGCCTGGCATACAAAAATGAAGTACAATGGGCACTCAATATTGTACTCCCCACATTCTTTCAGGAACTTCTTTCGTTCGGGTATATTTTGCTGCAGTTCTAGTGAAGCCTTTGATTTGCAGCCTGCACAACAAAACGCTGCAGCCTTTCCGCACGTTCCACATTTAAACTAATGCTTTGAAGGTGAATCGTGGGGTTCCTGGGTGTGTATGTTCACGTGCGTATGTGCGTATGGTCTTTTGTGTGCTGTGCAATGCTTATTCACCAGCATAATCTGCACACAAGCAGCACCTTTTAGGTGACTCGTTTGGGATTTGCTCCTGGTAAACAGATCGAGCGCGAGGGAAGTGATTGTTGTGATTGTTGGTAGTATATGTGCTGCGATTACTGGACAGGGGTGTCAGAAGTTGGTGTGCTCCCCTCGCCAGCGAACCTGCGCTGCTACTGTGCCATGAGTAGAACAGCATCCTTTTGAAGGATAGACTGAAGGCAAGCGCCTGCGGCAGGAAAACACACAGCAGATCTGTATGATACAACACTGTTGTTAACATCACAATCACTTGCAAGTGCCACCCACCTCACGTAACATATTTTGAGAGTATCCAGCTGTACTCTGCGGCGGCTGGACAGCGTGCCCTGCGACTCAGCACGTATAACAAAATTTATGACAATTAACGATTTTTTTCAATTAACAAATTCATCAAATCCGTACTAATCCGTAGGACCCTTAGGAGAGAATTTTATTGATCGATTTTCTCATTCGTTTTTGAGCGATTTTCTTATTCGTTTTTGAGGTGTATAAATCGTCGTGATTGTCAATCTCAATTTAAGAAGTATGGAATTAATAACTATGGTGAATTTCACTTCAGGTGTCCGGTGGTCGGGTAGAAAAAGAGAAACAGAACAAAAGATCCAGAAGCTTAAAAGAAAGAGTCCAGTCAGTCAAATTAAGTGATTGGGTTGAGAAGCGGGCGATTTGCAAGCACGGCCAAGAAGCTCTCCTTCGGGGGAGGTACATTTTCACATTTATCATATTATGATATAAATATAATTTGGATAAGATTCGGGACACCTCTACAGCTGTGCTGCATCTCTCACCAAATTGCCCGCTTCTCAGCCCAATCGCTTAGTCTATCTGACTGGACTCTTTCTGGTCAATTGGTCTTTTCTCTTTTTTCGATTCGCCACTGGACACCTGAAGTGAGAACCGCCATAACATTGCCACAAGAAAGAGGAGCGCATCAAATAAAGTCATTGGGAGTGAATTGGAGAAGTATTTTTACACGAAAGCTACGCAGGCAGTGAAAACCACATTAATTGAGGATGACTCCAGCAAAGCAGAACGCCACCCCTGCCAGAAGCAACATGGGACATGCTGGAACAAAGCTGCAACTTATTACAAAAAAATCAGAAAATTTAAAACAAGACTCGTCACCAAAAGCAATCAGCAATTTAGAAACGCATTCAGCACACCTCTTCCTGAACCACCAACAAGGATACTGTCAAGAATGGCAAAAATGTGTAGGCTCCCCGAAGACTAAAATAAGACTTCAGGAAAAAAGATAAAGAACGCAGGAAATGCAAACACCGCCAACAATGTTTAGGAAAAAATGTGTGTGTGTCCTGCGTCAACCCAATGGATGCAGAGCCACACAACATCCCATTTGGAGAATATAAAAAAATGGCTTTTAAATGAGGATCAGGTGGTTAAGAGGCAGAGGCCTGCACACCACCAGGAGTATTGCTCAGATATTTTTGAAAGTTGCGTTTGAATGATCTTCCGTGCAGACCTGATGGCATGTAAGCTTAATTTTCCAAATTTGACTGCTGTGGCATGTATATAGACCTTTTAGTCCAAGGCTGTGCAGTGGGTTACTTGTATGGCTCCTGTAAATGGTGCTCCTAGCAGGCTGGTGTGGAGAGTTTTGAGTTATCCAAGTAAGCGAGGCATTCGTAGCTTGCACTTATGTTGTTCTTGTGCCTTTCTGCTTGTTGGATAGGACAAGTGTCTACATAGTAATACATACCTAGTAAATAATTTTGATCAGGTGATGTATATCGCATTTGTTTGGTTGGATGTCCGTTGATTTCATAGCCAGAATAGTATGGATTTGCAGGGCTATTTGTTAGGTTATCGGCAGCTCTCCTTGCATTTGTGACGGATCTAGTTTGGTACGTATTAGCTAGGTTTATGGTGGACCGTGGCCCTGACTGCCTAGGGTTGTGTCAGGCGGTGTCTGGTTGTGCCTTTCAACCTACTCAACCCCCTCATTCTTTTAAGGATTCCAGAACTGATGGCTAACGATCCTGATGGGATGCAGACCATGCTGAATTAGTTACACTGGTATGCCCAGTGAAAGCACCTTATTATCTATATTGCAAAGTCTGAGGTGGTTCATTTCAACTCATCTGGTTCAAATGTGCCTGTGTTCACGTTGGGGGAGTGCCGCTTGTACACAAAGATTCTTCTGGATATGCTGTTTTACAGGCGCATGAGATTGATCGAGTCCTCTAGACGCGCAGCTGGTCCTTTCATGGCATTTGCATTTTGGGTTGGTTAGTTTAAATGTGAGAAGGGCCATTCAATAGGCCATACGTGTCTCTGTGCCATGGGAGAACGTAGGTGCTCCCATCCGGTATGTATGCAGGCCAGCAGGTGTGGGGTACTGAGTTTATTTTAGAGTACAAGGGTCTTTACAAGTGATTTGCAAATGCGACACGTGAGTTTTCTGAAGGCCACGCTGGGTGTTCAACATACCACCACGAATTGATCTGTCTTGAGGGAATGTGGACACGAGCCACTGCAGTTTTACTGGTTTAGGTCTGTTGTGATGAATAATAGTGTGCTCAGGTCCAACAGTGAGATGTTAAGCAGGATGCTGAAAGCGGATCTGGACATGTAATTACGTGACCCCTCCTGTTGGACTGCTTAGGTTGTAGATGCTTGCCAAGAGCTGCAATGTTGTGATTCATTTGTGCAAGCAGTGCGGCAGGGTACTCCCATTTCTATTCAAGAAATTACTGATGATCTCAGGCACAGATTGCGGGCAACGTGGAGAGATGTTGAGGGATTGAACCCATGGGGAAAAAAAAGCGAATCGGCAAAATATGAATTGCTCTTTGCAGTGCCTTTTGATCCAATGTGAGTGACCCTCCTTGTTTGCCAAGACATGCATCTTTCTTAACATGTCATGGAATATTAGCTGTTTTAGTGTCATGCTAAATCAGTGTGATTTCCCCTGGGATTCATAATGCAAGCAACGGTTTTACGGTTATTTGGTTATTTGGACAGTTTAGATGGTCCTCTTGTAACATACTCCGTTTTCGTGTGTTTGGCGTCTCCTTCCATCCTCCTGGTTTTCTTCTGCGTCTTCTGTCCTGAGCTCCCTCAACTCTGTACTCTACTTGGGTCCTTTTCTTTTTCCTGGTTTCCTTTCCCTGGTTCTGGGTCTCCTTGAGCAGCTTCCTCTTGCTTTCTCCTCTGCTTGAGCCCTCCC